>Ga0224736_1115_pt1 | contig 15387 bp, 13 predicted proteins | sample IA12soil_MG_GH6A_FD_161628 | JGI IMG/M metagenome (GOLD analysis project Ga0224736, IMG submission 161628) | Enriched cells from agricultural soil in Iowa, United States - IA12soil_MG_GH6A(-) | ecosystem: Environmental > Terrestrial > Soil > Agricultural land | place: USA: Iowa | collected 2017-05-08
AGAGCTGTGACCATCGATTACAGCTCTTTTTTACATTATTGTACATTTAGCAGGAAGGTAGAAGGGGTAAATGGAATAAAATAGAAGAATTACTTTGTAAGGAGGGAATAATAGACATTTCCAATGCTTTCGTTGTTGTTGGTGGATATGTAGAAGATCGATAAGGCTATATCATTTAATAAAAACCCGTGATAATGGTTGGGGTTTTTCTGTTGGATAAGTGGAAATTGGAGAAAATCTGATGGATGCATTGGGATGTGAAATTAAAGTTACCGGATTATAAATTTTAGTTTAGAATCTATTCGAATACAGGGATAATTAACTTTTATGATACCGTCACGGATGTTCCAACACAATTTATGTTTGATACCGGAAGAATCAACCGATAACAGCTGGGTGGCAAATGATTTAGTTCTTAATATTAATATCAAGCTATTTGAACTCGTTACCAGTGTTATTTCAAGTTTAGACGTGGCACTTATTTCTATAAAGAATAGTTTCATTAGGAGGTAAACTCAATATGTCTAATAAGAAATATCATAGAGCTTTTGGAGTGTACGGTATATATGTTAAAGATGGAAAACTCCTAGTAATAAATAAAAATGGTGGTCCATATATAAATCGTTTTGACTTACCTGGAGGAAGTTTGGAAGAAGGTGAAACTCTATCAGAAGCAATGAAAAGGGAATTCCTTGAAGAAACTGGTCTTGAAATGGAAATCGAAGAAAACATCGGAGTAATAGATTTTAAATTACCTTGGTTATGGAACCAGTTTACGCATGTTCACCATATTGCTGTCTATTATTCTGTTAAATGTATTGGCGGAACAATAAAATTACCGGAACAATTTAAAGGACAGGACTCATTGGGCGCAGTATGGGTTTCCGAAAAAGATGTTTCTCTGGATAATGCTTCTCCATTAGTTTTAAAAGCCTTTGAGTGGCTGAAGACAAAGAATTTAGGAATTAATGCTGATATATACAAGGAGTGGAAAGTATTAAAATAAATGTTTTCAATCCAAAAAATAGTAGAAGAAGGAAAAATGTCAAATCATCTTGAAAAAGCAGAGCAAGAAATATTTAATATAAAAATTTATAGAGAAAGCGTAGTGAGCCCCACACAATGGCAAAGCGAAAAGGTAATGGCTTATAGAATGGCATTTTCAGGCGAACAGCCATGTGGTGGCTCCTCCTCGCAAAAATTTGATGAATACAGTTTATGAAATGTTAAAGACCAAGAAACGCAGGGAAGCTTACTACCCAAACAGAGTTCCTGTGACTCGATTTTTAAGTATTATAATGAAGGAATAATTAACACAAAGAGCGGACAGTAGTTACAGGATACACCCTGATGAATGTAGAAAGGGGTACGCTACTGAGCACCATCGACTTTGTTTTATGCAAGCGAAAAAAGCTAGGGTTTGAAAAAGTTGGAGTATCTTAGAAAAAAAGAATGAGGTTTAAATATGGATACGACTATGCATAATCGAAGGACCTGGGTAAAAAAGTAGAAAAACAGTCTGTTTATACTATGGCTGTTACAAAGGAGATTATTGAAAAAAGCAAAAAAGGAGAAAGGTAAATCACAGTGACAACAGGTAAACCTTTTCCAAGAAGTTCGCTTCCGAAAACATTACAAGGATTGAAAATATTATGTTTAGCCTAAGGTGGAGGTCAACAGGGCCCAATATTGGTAACAGCAGGAGCAGTAGTGACTGTAATCGATCTTTCTAAAAAGCAATTAAAACAAGATGAATTTGTAGCAAAGCGAGAAGGATTAACATTAGTAACGGTTCAAGGTGATATGACGGACCTCTCTATTTTTAAAAATGAATAGTTTGATATGATTGTTCATCCCGTTTCCAATCTTTTTTGTAAAAGACGTACGTCCTGATGGAAAGAAGCATCGAGAGTGTTAAAAGATAAAGGTGTTCTCATTTCTGGTTTTACCAATCCACTTTGATTTATTTTTGATGAGGAAGAGGATAGGAAGGGAAACTTAGTAGTTAAAAACTCCATTCCCTCGTCATCATTAGATAATCTAACAGAAGAGGAAATAGAAAAATATCTTACAACCGATACAATAATTGAATTCGGACATACATTAGAAAATCAAATTCAAGGGCAATTTGACGCTGGTTTTGTACTTAATGGGTTTTATAAGGATAATTTTGGTGGAAATAGACCATTAGATAAATATATAAAATGTTGCTACAAAAGCAATTAAGGTAAGTAATAGGTGGATATGAAAGTCAATTCGCGTAATTTATATTTCCCTCCTTCTAATATAAAATGTCAAGAGCTTTATGCCGGATAATAATTTGCGTTTTACCTTCCCTCCAATTGCAGCAGTTAAAAAATGATATAAAAATAGTATTGGTTTCAATGAAGACACCACGTGAATAAGTCTACCTTCCTGTGCTTACAGAGTACCATGTGAGAATGTAATCATATCTATTTTGTGGCGAAGCTCTTTATACTAGAAATTGTAATCGAAGCAATTAGCAAAAAGCTTTAATTAAATCAAAAAAACAAACTTGCCAATTTTTAAGGCAAGTTTGTTTATTATAAAAAATGTTATGTTCCAATAAATTGTTAATTAAAAAACAGAATAAGATTAATACAAACTGCTTTATTCTTGATAGGATTCCTCAATATTTTGTGCAAAGAGTGCAGCTTTTAAATATCGTTTCGCTAGCATCTGATAATAAGCAGTGTACACGGATAGAGTAGCGATAACAATAATATTCTTAATTGCTTCCCTCTGTTGCTGATGGATATTAGCATAGCCGTCTACAATATCCTTGGCTTTAGCTTCAATAATTTTCTCCATAGTTGTAACCGTATGTAAATTTAATTTCTCACCAAAATCGGTACCTCTCCAATTTAGCTCATCAAATAAGCTGGAGTATGTAGCATACAGATGAATAGGATTAATGAGATCATCTTCGTTATCCTCTGGGTCATTAATGATGAGTTTTAATAGACGGCGTATTGATTCAAAATCAAGTGAGGACTTAAGATCCTCTATTAAAAATAATAATGCTGTTTGTTCTAATGAATATTTTTTGCCTTTTTGAGGGGATACAATCATTTCTTTCATATCTCGCTTAACCCAATTTTGTACAGCAGTTGCGGAGAAATTTGTATTCTCAATCTGATTGCCTAATGCCACGATTTCATTTAATGAAAGCCCAATATCAATCTGAGTTTCCTTTAATATTTTATCAAAAATAGGTGGCAAGTAGGTGGAAACTAATGTGTTGATTGTACTTCCATCATTTATTGAATTATTTGTTGACCTTAACCAACCCTCTTGTAATATTTTTAAAGGCTTTTTGTCATTCCATCCCTTTAAAGCTAGCAAGAGTTCTGCCATTTCTTTTCTTGTAAGGTGAAAAGTATCCATCTTTTAATCTCCAGTTCGATAAGTTCTTATGAACTTAGCTTATGATTTTTTAGAAAAAAAGTCAATTACAGCTAGGAATTAATGAATTTACACTTGATTTTTTAATTAAAAGTTCATATAATAAGTTCATAGGAACTAATCTAATGATAGATTTCTTTTGTTAGGGATATATTAAAGGAGAAGAATGTAAATGTTAAAAAAATTAATTGCAGTAGTGACAGCTTTCACATTTGCCTTTACCATTTTAGGACTAGGGTTTTCACATGATGCTTCTGCGAAAGGATATCGATCGATAAAGAGATCTTATACACCGCCGACACATCAATATCAAAAACCAAACAATAGCCAAAGTAATTCGTATAACTCAACAACAAAAAATAATAATACGAAATCCTTTTTCTCGAATAAGTCCTATTCAAATGGCAGTAAGGGAAGTTTTGTTAAAGGAATGCTATTAGGTGGATTAGGCGGCTATTTAATGGGACATATGTTCGGTTCCACATTTGGAGCTTTTGGAAATGTTCTGGCGCCAATATTCAATATCATCTTCTTTATCATCATTTTGATGGTCATTTGGAGAGTATTTAAATTTTTGCTAAGGCCAAGAAGGTATTAATAAATGGAAATAATAAAAATAGATGAGCAAGAAATAGTAAATGCTATATGTGTATTCACCGCAAATAAAAGAGGAATTACCCCGGAAGCAGTTTATGTGGAACTACTTTTTGATGATGTCGAAGGATATTCTGCTGAAGTTGAAGTAAATGGTCAAACAGAAATAATATCAGAAGCAAGAATGGTCGAGGCTTTAAGAAATTGGATCGACTTAGAATATAATAAAGACCCCTTTTCTGTAGGTGTTCGCTTAGATTTACATGAAGGGGAAGGCATCGTAGCCTACATTAGTTAAACACAAAAACCAAGCTGGATTACTCTGGCTTGGTTTTTTCTATGGACGAGAAACTTTTTTGGGATGAAGGGACAGGTACTTTGTCCCATATTAGTGGTAGGATTGTAACAATAGTAATAAAATTTAAAATAAACTTGAAATAAAGAAATAATTTGTAATAAAATGGTCATAATAGGAATTTTATATAAAAGTAGGAGGGAAGTCACATCAACTGGTAAATTATACTCGCTTATAAAAAGCCTCTTAGAAATTGTCCTCTAAAGTTAACCACATCATTCGTTCTACTAAAAAAACTTTCCAATTAAAGTGATTTAGACACAATTCGAACAATGATATTAAAATATTTTTTTATTCCAAGGGGGAAGAAGCTGCTTCGTTTTACCTATATTATTGCTGCTTCTTTTAATAGCATTAACAATCGCAATCCTTCGCATGAATAAATAAAGGAGGGGAATACGATGTTTCGTTTTATTTGGCAAAATTGGTGGCGTCATAAGGAACGCTTCATTTTACTCCTTGTTGGTGCCTTAATTGTCAGTTCCGGGTTAAGTTATCTTGTCGGTCTATCGCAATCTAATAAAGGGACAGTTGAACAAACGTTGGCAAAACATTGGTCTGCTTCTTATGACATTGTAGTCAGACCGCCAGATTCTCGCAGTACTACAGAAGTAAATCATTTACTGGAACCTAACTATTTGAGCGGAATTAGCGGGGGGATCAGTGTTGCTCAATATAAAAAAATTAAAGAAATTGAAGGGGTGGATGTAGCTGCTCCAATTGCAATGATTGGATATATAAGATTGGGATTTAAGTTTCCTAAAAAGGTTCCTCTTACTGAAAGTGGATTATATAAGTATAGCGAAAAAGAAGTGACGGACAACGGTGTTACTAAGAAAATACATACTAATTCTTTTTTCTTTCCTGTCGGTACTTTTGACCCCTATGATCGAAATGTAAATCATCCGTTTGAATACGGTGTAATTGCTTATAATGGAGAATTATCTTTAGTTAATTCACTCTTAATGGCTGGAATTGACCCGGAACAAGAAGCAAAATTAGTTGGATTAGATAAATCTATCCTTAATCAAGGTTATAGCCGCTATTTTAGCTCCTCCGATAAATCAACTATAAGAACGGAGGAGATTGATAGTATAGGAGATTCAAAAGCTTTTAAACGTACCATTCCCGAAATCCCGATTATTGTAAGTAATCAACCGCGAGTGAAGAAAAGTATAACCTACACTATACAAGCATTAGATGTACCTTTTGATACTGTCACAAAAGCGAACAAAACAATGGAAAAAGTAAAGAAAAACGGAGGTGAGAAATACTTAAAGACATTACCTATAAATGAAAAAGGTCCAAAATATGAATTTACATTTTCACCGGAGCAAGTTTACAAAACAATGATGAAGGAAGTAGCCGGAATTGACTTTGACTCAAAATATGTATATATGGCCAGTAGTTCTAGCGATACTGTTACCATCTCAGATAAGCCAAGTATGCTCGGATATAAAAAAATAAAAAGTCCTTTTTCAACAAAATGGCCATATGCATTTGACTTAAAAACTTATAAGGATCCTAACCTGAAAACAAGCATTTTTCGACCATACAATGGATTTATCGTTGATTATGGCGGTGGCGACGAGTGGATTAGTGTAGATCCCAAATGGATTGGCACATATGATCCGAGTAAACTAAACGTTCCTCAAGATCCTCTGACACAGCTGCCAATGGAAACATATCGTCCTGCATCGGCACAGCTTGTTTTGGATAAGGATAAAAATCCAGTGAACCCACCAAAAAGTTTGCTTCCAACAGATGGTGCTTACGATCTCTTAAGTCAACCTCCATCTATATTAACTACTATTGATGCAGCAGAAAAGATTGTAGGGAAGAAGCCTATTTCCGCGATTCGCCTTAAAGTGGCTGGTGTGAAAACTTTAAATGATAAAAGCCAGCAAAAGCTTGAAAGTATCGCAAAGGAAATTCTCGATAAAACTGGATTGATTACCGACATCACTTTGGGTTCATCACCACAATCGGTTCTAACACATGTACCAACAATTAATGACCAAAAAGAAATGGGATGGATTGAACAACCATGGGTTAACATTGGCTCAGCCTATACCATTTATCATGAAACTCAAGTAGGATTTTCAGGAATAATTGCTAGTGTTATGGTAGTTGCCATTGTATATGTGTTGGCATCCGGTCTCGTTTCTCTGTATGCAAGGCGAAAAGAGTTTGCTGTATTGCTAGCAATTGGATGGAGACCTAATCAAATTACTAAGCTATTATTTTTAGAATCTACTATATTAGGAAGCTTTGTAGCTATCGTAGCATGGTTGATTTTAGGATGGGTTCTCATAATGAAAGGAGCGGAAACTTCTGCCTTACGCTTTATTTTAGCCGGATTGTTTGGACTTGTCATTTACTGGTTAGGTGCAATAGGACCTGCATATTTAGCAAGTAGAATCAATCCTTATGAAGCAATGAGGACTGGAGAAATTTCTTCGACAGCCCATCGTTTTATTAAATCAACAGGCAGTATTTCCATGTCATTTAATCACTTTTTAGGAAAATGGAAGCGCTCTGTCTTATCCATAGTAGCAATGGCATTACCGACAGCGTTGCTAAGTCTGTTTTTGTTTATTACTTTTAAGCTAAAAGGCGTTATGTATACATCATGGTTAGGGGAATATGTTGCAATGCAGATTGGCACTTCCCATTACATTGCGATGGGAGTGGCGTTTGCAATTGCCATCTTAACAACTGCGGAAATAATGTGGCAAAACATTTCGGAACGGATACCAGAGATTGCACTTTTAAAAGCTGTTGGGTGGCAAAATTCTTCCATTAGAATGTTAATTTATCGGGAGGGTGTGTTTAATGGAATCATTGCAGGAATATTGGGGTTAGGTCTTTCATTCCTTATTATGTTGGGTATGTACAAACAATCTCCGACCGAGCAAATTTGGTTCTTTTTAGCGACAGGTTTAATACCGGTTTTTGCTGGAGTATTAGGTGTTATAATTCCCGCAGAAAGGGCAGTTCATATCCAACCAGCCCAAGGTGTTTTACACTCATTTTCCAATAAGAGAAGGACAGAAACTTGGTTTAAGGCGCTTTTTGCTGTACTCTCTATCCTCCTGCTTACTGGTTTGGTCATGGTAACGATACGTTTAATGTCATAATGATTGTTTAGAGAGGAGGTAAATATGTTGAGACTAGTGATTCGTCTTCTAGGAAGTTTATTACTTTGGTGCTGCATCTCTATAATTCTCGTATTAATAATTTTATTTCCTAGAGATACAGGTACGTATCGAGATGATAGTAATCGGGACGTCATGTATTATCAGTTTAAATGGGAAAGTTATAAAGAAAATATTAGGAATTATTTGGATGTTGTAAAGAAATATAAAGGTTTAGGCAAAACAGATCGAGATCAGCCTGTAGAAACGGAACTGAAGTATTATTTCAAAAAAAGCATTATTATATTATTGCCTGCATTGTTGCTGAGTATTTTTATGGGGATTTGTAAAGGTATTTTAGATTATAAGTTTCGCGGAAAATTTGGCCGCTTTTTTTGGAGAGGAGCAACATGGTTGGGGCAATCTGTACCGGATTTTTTTCTTATTTTTCTAGTACAGACATTGCTGTTTATTGGCATGCGGCATGGATTGCCAAGGATTGATATGTACGGCGATGACAAGCTTTCCAATGTACTATTGGCAATCTTTTTCTTGAGTATGTATCCTGCCTTTGTTATTGCCAGATATACTTGTCAGGCCATGGAAGAAGAGGAGGAACAAGATTATATCAAAACAGCCAGAGCAAAAGGAGTACCGGAACGAGCAGTGTTAATGAGGCATATGCTTAGAAATTGTTTGCCTAAATTGCACCAGCATTTTATGGTTATTGTATTAACGTTACTTTCTGGAATGTTTGTTGTAGAACTTTTAACCTCGTATCATGGTATAGGTACACGCTTAATAACAGCGATGCATATCAAGTATTCAATAATGCCTGGCGAACCCCTGCCGATTGATACCTCTGCAGTAATCGGATTTAGTTTACTAATATTAGTAATGCTATTAATGGCCCAGTGGTTGGAACAAATAATAGCCTACATTCTTAATCCGAAGAGAAGGAGGATTAGGCTATGAGAAAAATTCCATCGTTATGGATAGGGATCATAGGGTGTGGATTTTTTGCGATTATTTTCTTCTTTGGACCATATTTACCAAAAGTTGATCCAGAAGTTCCCACTCATCCATATGTAGTTGGCCCGAAAAGCAATTTAGATTATATGATGCCTCCTTTCCCTCCAAATTCTCAGTTTATATTGGGCTCGGATAAACAAGGCAGGGATATTTATAGTGCGTTAATAATGGGTACTCGCAGTACATTAGAAATTGTCATATCTGTTTCACTTATCACTTTTTTACTCGGTATTCCTTTTGGTGTTGTAGCAGCACATTGGAGGATTGTAAAAAAGATTTTACACGCATGGAACTATTTATTTTCAAGAATTCCTGTATTTTTATGTATGGTATTCTTATCAACCATTCCTTTCTTTGTTTTTACTCCAAATCGGCCGTTTTGGCTAATGGGTTATTTGGTTATCTTTGAGTTAGGAAAAGTTGGAGAAGTTGTTCGCAAAAGTGTGGAGCTAATCCAAAAAAGCACCTATTATGAGGCAGGCATCTTAGCTGGCACAAAACGATTTGGCTTATGGAGAAGGTATTACTGGTCTGGGTGTTATCCGCAATGGCTAGCGTATTTTATCCAACATATCGGAAGTATATTATTTCTCTTAGGTCAACTTGGTCTATTCGGAATTTTTCTTTCCCAAGTTTTTGTTCATCCAGAAATGTCGCCTAAATTTGAATTTCAAAACAATGCCTTAGTTTGGCCTATGTTTTTATTTGATGTAATAATTGATTTTGATGCTTTTCCATGGGTACCGCTTTATGGTTCATTATTTATTACCCTTTCTATGTTTTTCTTTGTTTCTTTGGGCGAAGGAATTTTGGAGTATCACTTAAGGAAACAAAGAGGATTAATTGTACAGAGAAGACCATTTTTATTTCGATCTCAAAAGTTTAGCACTAAACAACAATCGGCATCCAATTTTAGCGTTTTGCTGGAGGAAAAAGGCAACTCGATTAAAGATTTAATCGTATTAGAGGACATTTCAAAAGATTATCCTGGGGACGGAGTTATAACGAAAGTATTAGAATCGATTAATATATCATTTGAAAAAGGAGTTTTTACAACAATAATTGGGCCATCAGGGTCCGGAAAATCAACTCTATTAAGCTTAATTGGTGCACTTGATAAACCAACAAAAGGAAACATCTATTTTGAAAGAGAGATTATTACAAATTTAAAAAATAGACGACTAGCAAATTTTCGTTTTGAAAAAATCGGGTTTATCTTTCAGCAATTTCACCTATTGCCAACTTTGACTGCGATGGAAAATGTAATGTGTCCATTGTTCACTAGAAAAGTGGATTACAGCAAAAAAGAGCGGGCGATTGAACTTCTTGATGAAATGGGTTTAAAGGATAAAGTTCATGCACTGCCCTCGCAGCTTTCTGGCGGACAACAGCAAAGAGTGGCGATTGCAAGAGCACTTGTTCATCGTCCGGAGTGGATTTTAGCTGATGAACCAACGGGTAATTTGGATTCAGAAAGCAGTAAGATTGTATTTGACTTACTAAAGAAATTAAACAAAGAGAATGGAATTGGAATAATTTTGATTACACATGATCCGAATTTAGCAAAACAAACAGATAGAATTGTGGAGATAAAGGATGGAAAAATTGTTTCCGATACTCTACAAACCTGCAAGGAAGACATCGTAGGTTTATAAAATAATTTCCAAGCATTGCTTGGATTTTTATTTGGGAATAACATTTTTCTAATAATTTAAGTTAGTTTTTAACTTTCCCTTTACTCATTTAAACTCTTAAAATATTTGTAATAAATGTAAAATTATTTAAAAATAACTTGCAATTATAAAATAATTTGTAATATTATGGACATACAAAAATAAGACCTTGTGCTGTTTTGAGAGGGTGAATCTATGAAATTAGTTTTACGATTAATGGGCAGTCTTTTACTATGGGTATGTATGGCTAGTGTTCTTATAATGATTGTGCTGCTTCCAAGAGATACCCAATCCCATCGTGAGGGGACATTAGACGTTATGTCCTATCATTTTACTTGGGAAAAGTATAAGCAAAATATTACCAATTACTTTGATGAAGTGAAAGCAGAAAAAAGTTTAGGAATCACAAAGTTTGATCAACCTGTCGAGGTCGAATTATCTCTCTATTTTAAGAGAAGTATTGTAATACTTGTTCCAGCACTGCTTTTAAGTATTCTCTTGGGAGTTGGAAAGGGGGTTTTTGATTATCGCCATCAAAGTAAAGTGGGACGTATTTTTGGAAAGGGATCCACTTGGTTAGGACAATCCGTTCCAGATTTCTTCCTTATTTTCCTAGTTCAAACAATATTATCTATCGCAATGCGACATGGCTTTCCACGTTTAGATATGTATGGTGATGAGGAATGGTACAATATCTTTTTTCCTATTTTCTTTTTAAGTATGTATCCTGCTTTTGTTATAGCGAGGTATACATCTCAGGCTTTGGAGGAAGAAGATGAACAGGACTATATCAAAACCGCCAAGGCAAAAGGGGTTCCGGAAAGAGTTATCCTTTGGAAACATATTTTAAGAAATGCAATGCCGAAGCTACTGCAGCATTTTATGCCTATTGTCCTCACCTTATTGTCTGGAATGTTTGTAGTGGAATTTTTAAGCTTGTATCATGGAATTGGTTCAAGATTAATCAATGCAATACATATACGATATTCTATTATGCCTGGAGAACCTTTACCAATTGATGTACCTGCAGTCATCGGTTTCAGCCTTTTAATAATGGTGATGTTATTAATAGCACAATGGATGAATCAAATATTTGATTTTCTGTTAGACCCAAAAAGAAGGGGGAGTCATGAATGAGAAAAATTCCTTCTTTATGGATTGGCATAATTGGATGTACAATGTTTGCAATCTTTTTCTTTTTCGGACCATACTTACCAAAGGTTGATAAAAATGTCACACCTCACAGTTATGTAGTTGGACCAGAGAGCAATCTAGATTTCATTCTTCCACCATATGTACCTAATAAGGACTTTATTTTAGGATCTGATAAAAAAGGCAGAGATATATACAGTGCTTTGATTATGGGGACGAGAGGAACATTATCAACTGTTTTTTCCATCTCGGTGATAACCTTTCTAATAGCAATTCCATTAGGTGCTGCAGCTGCCCATTTATCGTTTTTTCGATATATTTTGCAAGGGTGGAATTATTTATTTTCCCGTTTGCCTGTGTTCTTCTATGTCATTATTATTTCGACGATTCCGTTTTTTATTTTTTCGCCACATCGTGCAGTATGGATGATAAGTTTTCTTATTATTTTTGAGTTAGGGAAGGTTGGCGAAGTAGTATATAAAAGTGTAAAGCTTATTCAGAATACAACCTATTATGAAGCAGGTATATTGGCCGGGTCTAAACCAATTGGTTTATGGAAACGTTATTATTGGCCGAACTGCTATCCACAATGGGTTGCTTATTTTGTACAGCATATTGGGAGTATGCTTTTTTTACTCGGACAATTAGGGATATTCGGTATTTTCATTTCGCAGTCATTATCCCAACAAGGTAGTCCTGCTTATTCTATTGATAACACTGCATTAGTATGGCCAATGTTTTTATTCGACGTATTAATCGATTTCGATGCATTTCCTTGGGTTCCGTTATTTGGTTCTATGTTTATTACATTGTCCATGTTTGTATTCGTTTCTCTAGGGGAAGGAATATTAGAATATCATTTACGAAAACATCGAGGTCTAATTGTGCAACGAAAACCATTTTTATTTCGCTGGAGAAAGCAAGAAAAATCCATTTATAAAGAAGATAAACATAACGAAGCAGGCTAAATCCAAGGATCTAAGATTCTTGGATATTTTTTTTCGAAAAACGTATGATTTTATGATAATGAAACAACTTAATCTTTAGGGATATCTTTTTGTATTCAAGAATAGAAAGGATGAAATGGGATGGATGTTACACTGGGTTATTTACGTGAGACACTGTCGAATCACCTTAACCGCGATGTCGGGAAGCAAATCTATAAGAAGCTTTTACACCACCAATACAAAAACGAGGGTGATTTTGTTAGAGACCTAAATGACGGGGAAATGGCCTTTTTAAATACGATTTTGGAAAAAGAATTAAGATATGCAATGGAAGAACAGGATGAAAAAAGAGTTAAAGAATTAAATGAGGTATACGAACTTTTATAATAGGCGGTGGAAATAATCGGAGCTATAGAAAGAAATGGTTATTTATTCGAACCTGAATTTAGTGTAATCAGCCAGAATGGTGCTATCCATGTTTCTCATAATGGCCGGTTTATCGAGGAAATTAGATTCGATTTTTCAGGAAAATATCCGGAGCATGCGAAAATTGAAGCATTAGTAGACAAATATTGTGAAGAGCACCAAATTTAATTTACGATAATTTAATTATGTAAATTAAATTCTATAGTTAATAATAAAATTATTATGTAAACAATAATTAAAAGATCCACGTCTGGATCTTTTTCTTTTATAGGGAAATTCAACGATTTTTTCTACTATTCAAGAGGAGTGAAATCTATTAAAATTAGCTTATAGATTGATAGATTTCATTTGAAGGGTGGACTAGATATTGAAAAAAGTACTCTATTCTATATTTGTAAGTTTCCTTATTTTTTCAATATTCACCCCGGTATCGAAGGCTGAGATGAAGACAGATAAAGTGATTGTTGTTTTTAAAGATAAGATTGATAAGAAGACAATCGATCATGTGAATGGAAAGATTGATCAGTCCTTCCATAATGTTTCAGCTGTTTCCGTAAAAATTCCGAGCGAGGATATTGCATCATTAAAGAAACGTAAGAATGTGTTAGCTGTAGAACAAGATCATAAAGTGAAAATAGCTGGTCAGTGGACAGATTGGGCTATAAAGGATGTAAAGGCTCCACTTGCCTGGAAATCAAATTATACAGGCAAAGGTATTAAAGTGGCTGTTCTTGATACTGGGATATCGAAACATGATGATATACATGTTGCAGGGGGAGTATCATTTGCTTCCTATACAAAATCCTACTCTGACGATAATGGACATGGAACCCATGTTGCCGGTATTATCGGTGCTAAAAATAATGATATTGGAATTGTTGGAGTCGCTCCAGATGCCAGTCTATTTGCAGTAAAAGTACTAGATTCTGATGGAACCGGGTATTTATCGGACATTATATCTGGGATTGACTGGTCTATCAAAAACCATATGGATATAATTAATTTAAGTTTTGGAACTAAAGAGAAATCAGTTGCACTGAAGCAAATAGTAGATGAAGCATACAATAAAGGCATTTTGGTAGTAGCAGCTGCAGGGAATGGAGGAAATACTTCAGGTACGGGGGATACTGTGCAATTCCCCGCGAAATACCATTCTGTAATTGCTGTTGGAGCCGTTGACCATAAAAATCAGCGTGGAACTTTTTCTGCAACAGGTGCTGGTTTAGAGGTAGTAGCTCCTGGAGTGAATGTTTTAAGCTTTTATTTGAATAATGAATATGCTTATATGAGTGGAACTTCGATGGCAGCTCCTTTTGTAAGCGGAACGCTAGCTTTATTAAAGCAAGCAAATCCAAGACTATCTAATATTCAATTGAGAGAAATACTAGATAATCAGGCAATCGATTTAGGAAAAAAAGGTAAAGACTATTTATATGGATACGGGCTAATCCAAGCACCATACATATCAACGAGCCAAGTCCATTCAACTAAACCCAAAAAAACAATGGCAGGTACAAGTAAGAAACTGAAGATGGAAAGTAAGAAGGTTACGTCCATCATCATCTCTACCCATAAAACCGTTTATCGCATGGGGAATACAGTATGGATAACTACAAAGGTTACCGACAAAGAAACAAAAAAACCTATCTCAAAAGCTAATATAACCTTATCTATTTATTCACCAAAAGGAAAGATTAAAAGCATCCATGCAACAGCTAATGCAAATGGATTTGCCTCATTTAAATTGGTGACAACCCGCGATTACCCAAAAGGTTATTACCGGCTTAAAACAACTATTAAGAAAGCTGGTTATAACACGGGATATAGTACCAAGACGATTAAGTTACACTAGAAGAATTATTTTAAATTAGCAAAGAGGCTGGGACACAACACAGTGAAAATCAAAAAAGCGCATGAAATCAAATTTAAAAATCTTGATTTCATGCGTTTTTGCTTTCGTAGATTTAACCAATTTCAATGATTTTTTTACTTATGTCCCAGCCTCTATTTTTAGAAAATCAGATTTTGCAAAGAAATTGAGCGTTTGTGAGCTTCTAGAATAATGGTACAAGCTGATTTATGGTAAACTTAAATTAAATAAATTATCATGAAACGAGGAATGATATGAACAAGATCAAAAAACATAGGTCAAAAACATTTAAATCGATTCTCCGGGGACTTGTAATAATTATTGGAGGATTTATTGCAGCATATGGTCTGGAAACGGTATTAATTCCAAACAACGTATCTGACGGGGGCGTGACAGGGCTTAGTATCGTGGGTTCCAAATTATTTGGATTACCATTAGGTGCTCTAATCGTCATTATTAATATCCCTTTTATCTGGTTGGGATACAAACAAATTGGAAAAAGTTTTGCCATTTATTCCGTTATTGGAATAGCATCTCTTGCTGCTGGAACAAGCCTTCTGCATCATACTCCCGCGATTATTGAAGGCGATACCCTGTTAGTTACTGTCGTCGGTGGAATTATTCTCGGCTTTGGTATGGGGATAGCATTGCGTAATGGCGGTGCCCTAGATGGTATTGATATGTTAGCCGTACTGCTATCTCGTAAATTACCTTTTGGGACAAGTGACTTCATTCTTTTCCTTAACTTATTTGTATTTATTTTTGTTTCAACGGT
>Ga0224736_1116_pt1 | contig 15288 bp, 9 predicted proteins | sample IA12soil_MG_GH6A_FD_161628 | JGI IMG/M metagenome (GOLD analysis project Ga0224736, IMG submission 161628) | Enriched cells from agricultural soil in Iowa, United States - IA12soil_MG_GH6A(-) | ecosystem: Environmental > Terrestrial > Soil > Agricultural land | place: USA: Iowa | collected 2017-05-08
TGCTTACCGATATGTGGAGGAGGAACTCGGATACCCATGCTTCGTCAAACCCGCTAATCTTGGATCGAGTGTAGGAATTAGTAAATGCACAAACAGAGAAGAATTGGAAGCGGCTTATAAGGAAGCATTCCAATTTGACCGCAAAATTATTATAGAGGAAGGTATTATCGCCCGTGAAATTGAGATTGGTGTTCTAGGAAATGACCATCCAGAATGCTCAGTAGCAGGTGAAATTTTACCAAAAACAGCGTTTTATGACTATAAAGCGAAATATGAAGATGGAGATACGGCTTTGATTATCCCTGCTGAAATTTCGGAAACGGTATATGCAAAGATGTCTGATATAGCGAAAATGGCTTTTAAGGCACTCGACTGTTCCGGTTTAGTTCGTGCTGATTTTTTTGTTTCAGACGAGGGAAAAGTGTTAATAAATGAAGTAAACACGATGCCAGGCTTTACTCCAGTAAGTATGTTTCCACTTCTATGGAAGCATAGTGGTGTAGAATATCCAGAACTAATTGAGCGTCTTATCCAATTAGCTCTGGAACGTTACGAAGAAAAGCAAAAAATAAAGTATACTTTTTAAAATTATTCAGTCTAGGTCAGCTACAGCGCTTATCGGCAAGCCGATGAACAAGGCGCTTGCGCTTTTCAAGCAGGGATCACGTTTTCGTGATTCCCATTACTTTAAATCGTGGTGGAAAGATCAAATTGGAGGCACGCAATAATGATGAAGCGTACAGTCAAGCAAATAGCAAATATGATAAAAATAGAAAATGATATAACCGATTTTCAAGATAAAGTAATTATCGGTGCTTGCATCGATACAAGAGCCATTCAAAAGGGAAACTTATATGTACCGTTGAAAGGAAGATTTGTGGATGGACACCAATTTGTAGAAACAGCTATCCAAAATGGGGCAGGAGCTTCCTTTTGGCAAAAAGATATGCCTAATCCGCCTGAAGGCTTGCCTCTTTTAGTAGTAGAGGATGTTTTAACAGCTCTTCAAGAATTAGCTCGTGTTTACCTGCAGGAATTAAATATAAAAGTAGTTGGCGTTACCGGAAGCAATGGGAAAACGACCACAAAAGATATGGTTGCCAGTGTTTTAAGTCAAAAGTTTAAAGTACAAAAAACAATTGGAAATTATAATGGACGCGAAGGCTTGCCGCTAACTGTTTTATCCTTAAAGGAAGATACAGAGGTAGCAGTTCTTGAAATGGGCATGAGTGCTAGAGGAGAAATTGAATTTTTAACGAAGCTTGCCCGCCCGGATATTGCCATCATTACTAATATTGGAGAAGCACATTTGCAGGATTTGGGTTCACGGGAAGCAATAGCAGATGCAAAAATGGAGATTGTTCAAGGCTTGTCACCGGACGGATTATTTATCTATATGGGAGACGAGCCATTATTGAAGGAAAGGGTACAAGACCATACGCATCTGCGCATGCAAACATTTGGTAAAAATAATGAAAACGACATTTACCCTATTGCGATAAACCAAGAAGAAACAGGGAGTACTTATTCTGTTAATTTAGCCCCAGATCAGCCATTATATATACCGGTTTTAGGAGAGTACAATGTGCTGAATTCCCTAGCTGCCATCCTTACTGGCAAGGAACTTGGATTAACCATAGAAGAAATAAAAGCTGGTTTATCTTCTGTAAAGCTAACAGCAATGAGGATGGAAATGCTGGATGGAATGAATGGGATTAAAGTTATTAATGATGCATACAATGCAAGCCCAACTTCTATGAAAGCGGCCTTAAATTTGATAATGGATCTTGATAAAAAAAGAGAAAAAATCGTTGTGCTTGGAGATATGTTGGAGCTGGGAGAGGAAGAAAAGGAATTTCACCAAGAAATTGGACGCTTCCTTCAGTCTTCCAAAATTAAATATGTTTTTACTTATGGTGAACTTGGGTATTATATTGCAGAGGAAGCACATAAACAATTTGGCGCTGATCGGGTGTTTTCGTTTACAGATAAAAAAGAATTAATTCAATCTATAATATCCCATATAAAAGGGAACGAACTTGTTCTTGTGAAAGCTTCTAGAGGAATGCAATTGGAAGAAGTGGTTACTGCCTTAACGTAAGAAAAGCGGAATTGCTTTAGTCATCTGCTAGCCTATAGGTGCTTGAGCTAAGCAGAGATTAAACTTAATAAATAATTTATTTTGGCAATAAACTTTCACTTCCAACCCAGATCCTCTAAAGGTATACGAATGGATTGATTTTGTTAAACTAAAAATAATTGCCCCCTCTTTAAAATGGTTAAGGAAGAACGATGAATTGGCAAAAGGAGTAAGTCAAGACTGCTTCTTATGGGTTCCATTGACATTGAAATCTCTATTTATTAATGGTACCATATATAGTATCGTTTACACTTTTTGCCGTAAAACAAAAGAGATAGAAATGTCTTTTTTTTTGAAAATAGAATCGGGTGTAACCCGAGGGGGTTAATATGGCCCTGTTAAGTGTCTAGAAGGAGAATGAGAAGCATTGACGAAGTTTTCAGAATTAGAGTTAAGCCCATCACTAATAAAATCAGTGAGAAGAATGGGTTTTGAAGAAGCAACACCGATACAAGCGAAAACAATTCCACTAAGCTTAAAAGGTATCGATATTATCGGTCAAGCACAAACGGGAACCGGAAAAACAGCAGCATTTGGAATCCCGCTCATCGAAAAAATTGATACCAAAAACCCTAATATTCAAGGAATTATTATTGCTCCAACACGTGAACTTGCAATTCAAGTATCCGAAGAACTATATAAAATTGGTTATGATACTAGAACACGTGTATTAGCTGTTTATGGTGGTCAGGATATCGGTAGACAGATAAAAGCGTTGAAGAAGGGACCACATATTATTGTTGGAACACCTGGAAGAATTCTTGATCATATTAATCGCCGTACATTGAAATTGGACCAAGTTCATACATTGATTCTTGATGAGGCAGATGAAATGTTGAATATGGGATTCATCGATGATATTGAAGCTATTCTTTCAAGTGTACCAGAAGATCGACAAACACTGCTTTTTTCTGCTACAATGCCAGATCCAATTCGCAGAATAGCTGAAAGATTTATGAAAAACCCTGAAACAATTAGAGTAAAAACAAAAGAGATGACTGTACCGCTTATTGAACAATATTTTGTAAAGGTTTATGAGCGGGAAAAATTTGATGTGCTTTCACGTCTAATTGATGTGCAATCACCAGAGCTTGCTATTGTATTCGGTCGTACAAAAAGACGAGTGGATGAATTAGCAAATGCCCTAAATCTTCGAGGTTATATTGCAGAAGGTATTCATGGTGATTTAAGCCAAGCAAAACGTCTTTCTGTATTAAGAAAGTTTAAAGAAGGTAAAGTAGATGTGTTGGTAGCAACGGATGTAGCAGCTAGAGGGCTTGATATTTCCGGTGTTACACATGTATACAATTATGATATTCCTCAAGATCCGGAGTCTTACGTACATCGTATTGGCCGAACTGGCCGGGCAGGCAAAGAAGGTATGGCTATTACTTTTGTTAGTCCTCGTGAAATGGGATATTTGAAAACGGTAGAGCAAACAACGAAAAAACGCATGATGCCTATGCGTCCGCCATCCATTGACGAAGCATTTGAAGGACAACAACGTGTTTCCATGGATAAAATTAATGAAATATTAAGAGAGGGCAGTCTTGATCAATATGTTAACGTTGCGAAAGAGTTACTGGAAGGAAATGATCCAGTAATGGTTACTGCAGCAGCTTTAAAACTTATGACAAAAGAGCCTGATAATACACCAGTTCATATTACGGAAGAACGTCCTTTGCCAATGAAAAAAGATTCCCAAAAATCTTCTTATCGCAGAGGGAAACAGTCATCTTCTTCCTATGCTAATAAAAACAGAAAGCCAAAAAGGGCTGGAAGACGACCATAATATTATTGAAATAGTAAATTTAAATTAACCAGAACGGGGCCTAAAAAAGGGTAAGCGATCGGATAAACTGGTTAGAACAAATGCGAAAAGGGGCTATTCATCAACGTACAAACTGTAGGGATTCGACTAAGATAAAAAAACACAGCAAGTGTTCACGAGCTGATGTTGACCTTATTATAGGCGGAAAACCGGAAGTTTGTACATCGATAGCCACTGAAGCTAAACATAGCAACAATATCGAAATAGGTTATCATTGAATAAATACTCCTTATTTAGTATAAGGGGTATTTTTTTATTGAGAAGTTGTCTTCTAACAGTACTGGTAATTTTTTCGACATAATTTTCATAAATACAATAACAAATTATTTTCTTTGAATAATAACTAATTAGAATATTCCTACTATTAAATGATAAAAAATTATTCTGATAATTATGAATCCGAAAAAATAAATGCCATTAATTTAAGTCCACCAAGGAGTCCGACCTAAAAAGCAAAATTAAAAATTATATAAAAAAAATAATTGTATTGACTATTCAAATATATCAATCTATACTTTGAAATATAAACTTAATGAAATTTTAACGAAATTCAACAAATTTCGACATATAGGTTTCTTAGTAAGGGGGATTCATATTGGGTAATCAACCACTTTTACAAGTTGAAGATTTACGTACTTCATTTCGAATACAAGACGATTACCATGCTGCGGTAGATGGTGTTACTTTAACGGTTAATGAAAATGAAGTCGTTGCAATTGTAGGTGAGTCAGGATGCGGCAAGAGTGCATTTGCTCTTTCGGTTATGGGACTGCATCCGGAAGGAAGAACAAAGCTAGAGGGAAATGTTAACTTCAATGGACGAAACCTGCTTTCGTTGTCAACAGCAGAAATGAATAAGGTGCGCGGAAAGGATATTGGGATGATCTTTCAGGATCCTCTTACTGCCCTAAATCCATTAATGACTTGCGGAAAGCAAATTGAAGAAAGCATGAACTATCATACAAAACTATCATCCTCAGAAATTAAAGCAAAGGCATTGGAACTCCTAAAAAAAGTTGGGATTCCTAATCCCGAACGAACTTATAAGCAATATCCTCACGAATTATCAGGTGGAATGCGTCAACGTGTTGTTATTGCAATTGCAATTGCATGTGATCCGTCTCTCGTCATTGCGGATGAACCGACTACCGCACTGGATGTAACTATTCAAGCCCAAATAATGGACTTGTTAAAGGACCTTCAGAAGCAAATGAAAACTGGAATCATCCTTATTACACATGATCTTGGGGTTGTCGCCGAAATGGCGGATCGAGTTGCTGTTATGTATGCTGGGGAAATTGTGGAACTGGCGGATGTAAAGACATTATTTAAAAATCCACTTCATCCATATACACGTTCCTTATTAAATTCTATCCCATCCACAACTTCAGGGAATGATCGCTTACATGTTATTAAAGGTATCGTTCCATCATTACAAAAACTTCCGAGACAAGGCTGCCGTTTTAAAGCCCGTATAGATTGGGTAGATGAGCATGAACATGAAGAAAATCCAATTTTGCGAGAAGTTGAACCAAATCATTTTGTTCGCTGCACATGTTATAAAAATTTTCACTTTCCAGAAAATATAGGGGACATGAACAATGACATTTCTTAAAGTTAATAATCTCAAAGTCTATTATCCAATTCGAGGTGGTTTTTTCAGAAGAGTCGTTGACCATGTGAAAGCGGTAGACGATATTAGTTTTGAATTAAAACCCGGAGAGACATATGGACTCGTTGGAGAGTCAGGATGCGGGAAAACAACAACCGGACGAACTCTTATTGGGCTTAATAAAGCGACATCCGGTGAAATTCTTTTTGAAAATAAAGATCTTACAAAATTAAGCAGAAAAGAATTTCATAATATACGCCGTGATGTTCAAATGATTTTCCAGGATCCTTATTCTTCCTTAAATCCAAGAAAACGTGTTTTGGATATTATTGCAGAGCCATTACGTAATTTTGAAAAATTATCAAAAGCAGATGAAAAGGACAAAGTAGCGTACTACATTGAGAAAGTTGGTTTGAACGCAGAATCCATTTATAAGTATCCTCATGAGTTCTCAGGTGGACAACGACAGCGGATTGGGATTGCAAGAGCTTTAACTCTAAAACCAAAACTAATTATTGCCGATGAGCCTGTTTCAGCACTGGACGTTTCCGTACAAGCACAGGTGTTGAACTTTATGCAGGATATCCAAAAGGAATTTAATTTAACATACTTATTTATCAGTCATGACTTAGGAATCATTCAACATATGTGTGATCGTATTGGCATTATGTATCGCGGTCAATTTGTGGAAGAAGGAACAAGTAGTGAAATCTATGCAAATCCGCAACATATTTATACGAAACGTTTGATTTCTGCTATACCGGATATTAATCCTGAAAACAGAGAAAGACAAACAGAGCTTCGCCAGGAAGTAAATGCAGAGTATAAGAATTCGTATGATAAATATTTTAATGCTGAGGGCAAAGTACACAAACTGAAAGCTATTTCTGATACACACTTTGTTGCACTGCCATAAAGAGAGGGGACCCGTAAAAAATGTTGAAGTTTATATTACGAAGAGTTTTAATCATGATCCCTCAGTTATTTATTTTAAGTATTCTCATCTTTGCATTAGCGAAGGCTATGCCGGGAGATGCGTTAACAGGACAATTGGCAAGTAATCCAAAAATGGACGCACAAACTTTGCATGAATTGAAGGATAAGCTAGGTTTGCTTGATCCTCCGTATGTCCAATATGGAAGATGGATTAAAGGATTATTGCATGGGGATCTAGGTATGTCTGTTATGCACCAAGTGCCGGTAACAGAATTAATAGCAGGGAGAATATGGAATACCATTCTTTTATCTGCTGCAATTTTAATTCTGAGTTACCTCATAGCAATCCCACTAGGAATTGTTGGCGGTAGATGGACTGACTCATGGGCAGACAAAGCGATTGTTGGTTATAATTACTTAACTTATGCGACACCGTTATTTATTTTTGGCTTACTTGTACTATTTGTGTTTGGGTTTGTACTCGGATGGTTTCCGACAAGTGGAAGTGTAGATATCCGGGTGGAGAATGGTACGTTTGCTTATTGGATGAGTAAGTTAAATCATATTATTTTACCTGCTTTCTCAGGAGCAATAATTAGTACAGGTGTTACCATTCAATACTTGCGTAATGAAATTATTGATACAAAAATTAAGGACTTTGTGAAAACTGCAAGAGCAAAAGGGGTTAATGAATCGAAAGTTTATTCACGTCATATTTTAAGAAATTCCTTATTACCGATTGCAGCATTTCTAGGATATGAAATTACTGGTTTAATCGGCGGTTCTGTATTTTTGGAGTCCATTTACGGCTATCCTGGAATTGGACAGTTATTTATAGCCTCTATCTCACAACGTGATTTCAGTGTTGTTACAGCTCTTGTTATGATATCTGGACTAGCTACATTAATCGGAACCTTACTTTCAGATATTATTTTAAGTGCTGTGGATCCACGTATCAGAATTGATTAACAAGTGAGAGGGGAGGAAAATCATGAAAGCGGAAGCTATTAATCCAACAGAAGTAAAAGTAAAGAAGGCTAAAAAAATTAGTGCTTTGTCCATTATGATGAGAGAAATCGTAAAGGATAAACTTGCTCTTTTTTCATTAATTTTATTAGCTGTCATCTTAATTATTGTATATGGTGCGGCACTTCTACTAGATCAAGATAAAATCGTAACCGTTGATTTATTATCGATTTATTCACCTCCATCTGCTGAACATTTATTAGGTACAGATTATGGAGGCAGAGATATATTAGGGCAACTAATTATTGGGGCCAAAAACTCATTTACTATTGGTTTATGTATAACATTGTTAACTGGTATCATCGGACTTTGTGTCGGTCTATGTGCAGGTTATTTCGGTGGGAAAGTTGATAATATTATTATGCGTATTATTGATTTTATTATTATCTTGCCTACATTAATGTTAATTATCGTCTTTGTTACTATCGCACCAAAATATAATGTTTACACATTTGTATTAATAATGAGTGCTTTTTATTGGACAGGAAAAGCAAGATTAATTCGTTCCAAAACTCTTGCTGAACGCGAGCTTGATTATGTTCAGGCTTCGAAAACATTGGGAACACCAAACTGGAAAATTATTTTCCGTGAAGTGCTGCCAAACTTAAGCTCTATCATTATCGTTAACTTAACTTTAAACCTTGCTGGAAATATTGGAATCGAGTCAGGTTTAACTTATCTAGGATTTGGTTTGCCTGAAAGTACACCAAGTTTGGGTACTCTTGTAAGCTACGCGTCCAATCCGGATGTTCTACAAAATAAATGGTGGATTTGGTTACCCGCATCAATACTAATTCTAGTTATGATGCTGTGTATAAATTTCATCGGTCAAGCGTTAAAGCGTGCAGCCGATGCAAGACAAAGATTAGGTTAAAAAGGGAGGAAAATAAGGATGAAGAAACAGAAACATCTATTCAAGTTCATGAGTCTTATCGTTGTCCTTGGTTTGCTGTTATCTGCGTGTGGCAGTAAATCAAGCAGCGGGGGCTCATCGGGATCTTCTTCTAAGCCAAAGGAAGACATCAGCAAATTCCCGTTGGTAGTAAAGAATGACAAGAGTGCAGTGGCTGATGGAAGCCTAAATTATGCATTAGTTTCAGATACTCCATTTGAAGGTACTCTGAACCGTGCATTTTATCAAGGTAATCCAGACGCAGAAGTAATGCAATTCTTTGATGAACCATTATTCTCAAATAACGGTGACTATGAGTATACAAATGATGGTGCTGCATCATATGAACTGTCAAATGAAAATAAAACCATCACTGTAACAATTAAAGACAATGTTAACTGGTCTGATGGAAAACCTGTTACTGCTGAAGACTACAAATATTCTTTCTTAGTAATCGGCAGCAAAGATTACACTGGTGTTCGCTACGGTGACGCTATCATCCAAAGCATCGTTGGTATGAAAGATTACCATGCTGGAAAAGCAAAAGATATTTCTGGTATTAAAATTCTTGGTGAGAAAAAGCTTTCTATCACATTTACAGAAGCTAACCCATCTTTATTGACTGGTCTATGGCCATATGCAATGCCTAAGCATTACCTTGGCGATGTTCCTATTAAAGATCTTGCAAAATCTGATAAAATTCATAAAAATCCAATTGGTTTTGGACCGTTCAAAATTAAAAAGATTGTACCAGGTGAATCTGTAGAGTTCGTTCGTAACGATGATTACTATGCAGGAAAACCTAAGTTACAGAGCTTGGTTCTAAAAGTAGTTAACCCTAAAGTTATCTTGCAATCACTTAAAAAAGGCGATGTTGATATTGCAGAATTCCCTGTAGATCAATATCCTGCAGCAAAAGGATCTAAAAACTTCCAATTCGTTGGTACAGTTGATTTAGCTTATAGCTACATTGGATTCAAATTAGGACATTGGGATGCTAAAAAAGGTGTTAACGTAATGGATAACCCTAAATTTGCTGACAAGCGTTTACGCCAAGCTATGGCATATGCTTTAGACGAAAAATCTGTTGGAGAAAAAATTTACAATGGATTACGTTTTCCAGCTACTGGTTTAATCCCACCTTCATTTGCTAGCTGGTACAGCAAGGATACAAATCCAGTTGGATTTGATCCGGCAAAAGCGAAAAAATTACTAGACGAAGCTGGCTACAAAGATGTTGATGGCGATGGTCTTCGTGAAGATCCAAAAGGAAAGAAATTCCATATTAATTTCTTATCTATGAGTGGTGGAGATACCGCTGAACCACTTGCAAAATTCTATATGCAATGCTGGAAAAATGTTGGTTTAGATGTTTCTCTTGTTGATGGACGTCTAGCAGAATTCAACTTATTCTATAAAATGGTTCAAGAAGATGATCCAAAAGTAGATGTGTTCGCAGCTGCTTGGGGTACTGGTACTGACGTAGATCCGTACGGATTATACGGAAGAGATGTTCCATTTAACTACTCTCACTTTGTAAGCGAGAAAAACGATCAATTATTAGCGGATGGTCATTCAGTAAAAGCATTTGATCATGATTATCGCCAAAAAGTTTATGTTGAATGGCAAAAATATATGAATGATGAAATGCCAGTAATCCCTACACTATTCCGTTCTGCCATTACTGCAGCTAATAATCGAGTAGTAGGATATTCAGTTGATCCAGCTGCACAACACGTTTGGATGAATGTAGGCGTATCAAGCAAAACACCAGATGTTGAATAATCGTAGGACAAAGGAAGATCCCAAGTTGGGGTCTTCTTTTTTTGTGCTTTTATAAAGAACAATATTTACATTTTAAATATAGAGGATATGTGGGTTTTTAAAATTCTACTAGTTTGAAATTGTAGTGTTCGTTATAAAAAATATTAGTCTCGCATAGCACTTTATAGAAAATTTAAATTATTTAAGAGGAAAGTACTACTGATTAATTAGTAAAAATCCATATTTATCAACGGGCCATAGGGTGTATAGGTAAAAATACTCAGTAAAAAAGTTTAATTTGAAAATTATATAAATAAAAAAACTATATTGACTATTCAAATATATCAATCTATAATTTGGTTAATGAATTTAATCAAATTTTAATAAAATTTTAAATTTTGACATCAAGGTTTTATTGTTAAGGGGGATTAATATTGGAGAATCAACCACTTTTGCAATTACAAAACCTACGTACTTCCTTTCGTATACAAGATGAATATTTTGCTGCAGTGGATGACGTTACATTAACGGTCAATGAAAACGAAGTGGTTGCAATTGTAGGGGAGTCCGGATGCGGAAAAAGTGCACTAGCTCTGTCAGTCATGGGATTACATCCAGCTGGAAGAACGAAATTAGAAGGTAATGTTAACTTTAATGGTCGAAATCTTCTTTCATTGTCAACGGGGGACTTAAATTAATGGCATTTATTTTTTCGGATTCATAATTATCAGAATAATTTTTTATCATTTAATGGTAGGAATATTCTAATTAGTTATTATTCAAAGAAAATAATTTGTTATTGTATTTATGAAAAATTATGTCGAAAAAATTACCAGTACTGTTAGAAGACAACTTCTCAATAAAAAAATACCCCTTATACTAAATAAGGAGTATTTATTCAATGATAACCTATTTCGATATTGTTGCTATGTTTAGCTTCAGTGGCTATCGATGTACAAACTTCCGGTTTTCCGCCTATAATAAGGTCAACATCAGCTCGTGAACACTTGCTGTGTTTTTTTATCTTAGTCGAATCCCTACAGTTTGTACGTTGATGAATAGCCCCTTTTCGCATTTGTTCTAACCAGTTTATCCGATCGCTTACCCTTTTTTAGGCCCCGTTCTGGTTAATTTAAATTTACTATTTCAATAATATTATGGTCGTCTTCCAGCCCTTTTTGGCTTTCTGTTTTTATTAGCATAGGAAGAAGATGACTGTTTCCCTCTGCGATAAGAAGATTTTTGGGAATCTTTTTTCATTGGCAAAGGACGTTCTTCCGTAATATGAACTGGTGTATTATCAGGCTCTTTTGTCATAAGTTTTAAAGCTGCTGCAGTAACCATTACTGGATCATTTCCTTCCAGTAACTCTTTCGCAACGTTAACATATTGATCAAGACTGCCCTCTCTTAATATTTCATTAATTTTATCCATGGAAACACGTTGTTGTCCTTCAAATGCTTCGTCAATGGATGGCGGACGCATAGGCATCATGCGTTTTTTCGTTGTTTGCTCTACCGTTTTCAAATATCCCATTTCACGAGGACTAACAAAAGTAATAGCCATACCTTCTTTGCCTGCCCGGCCAGTTCGGCCAATACGATGTACGTAAGACTCCGGATCTTGAGGAATATCATAATTGTATACATGTGTAACACCGGAAATATCAAGCCCTCTAGCTGCTACATCCGTTGCTACCAACACATCTACTTTACCTTCTTTAAACTTTCTTAATACAGAAAGACGTTTTGCTTGGCTTAAATCACCATGAATACCTTCTGCAATATAACCTCGAAGATTTAGGGCATTTGCTAATTCATCCACTCGTCTTTTTGTACGACCGAATACAATAGCAAGCTCTGGTGATTGCACATCAATTAGACGTGAAAGCACATCAAATTTTTCCCGCTCATAAACCTTTACAAAATATTGTTCAATAAGCGGTACAGTCATCTCTTTTGTTTTTACTCTAATTGTTTCAGGGTTTTTCATAAATCTTTCAGCTATTCTGCGAATTGGATCTGGCATTGTAGCAGAAAAAAGCAGTGTTTGTCGATCTTCTGGTACACTTGAAAGAATAGCTTCAATATCATCGATGAATCCCATATTCAACATTTCATCTGCCTCATCAAGAATCAATGTATGAACTTGGTCCAATTTCAATGTACGGCGATTAATATGATCAAGAATTCTTCCAGGTGTTCCAACAATAATATGTGGTCCCTTCTTCAACGCTTTTATCTGTCTACCGATATCCTGACCACCATAAACAGCTAATACACGTGTTCTAGTATCATAACCAATTTTATATAGTTCTTCGGATACTTGAATTGCAAGTTCACGTGTTGGAGCAATAATAATTCCTTGAATATTAGGGTTTTTGGTATCAATTTTTTCGATGAGCGGGATTCCAAATGCTGCTGTTTTTCCGGTTCCCGTTTGTGCTTGACCGATAATATCGATACCTTTTAAGCTTAGTGGAATTGTTTTCGCTTGTATCGGTGTTGCTTCTTCAAAACCCATTCTTCTCACTGATTTTATTAGTGATGGGCTTAACTCTAATTCTGAAAACTTCGTCAATGCTTCTCATTCTCCTTCTAGACACTTAACAGGGCCATATTAACCCCCTCGGGTTACACCCGATTCTATTTTCAAAAAAAAAGACATTTCTATCTCTTTTGTTTTACGGCAAAAAGTGTAAACGATACTATATATGGTACCATTAATAAATAGAGATTTCAATGTCAATGGAACCCATAAGAAGCAGTCTTGACTTACTCCTTTTGCCAATTCATCGTTCTTCCTTAACCATTTTAAAGAGGGGGCAATTATTTTTAGTTTAACAAAATCAATCCATTCGTATACCTTTAGAGGATCTGGGTTGGAAGTGAAAGTTTATTGCCAAAATAAATTATTTATTAAGTTTAATCTCTGCTTAGCTCAAGCACCTATAGGCTAGCAGATGACTAAAGCAATTCCGCTTTTCTTACGTTAAGGCAGTAACCACTTCTTCCAATTGCATTCCTCTAGAAGCTTTCACAAGAACAAGTTCGTTCCCTTTTATATGGGATATTATAGATTGAATTAATTCTTTTTTATCTGTAAACGAAAACACCCGATCAGCGCCAAATTGTTTATGTGCTTCCTCTGCAATATAATACCCAAGTTCACCATAAGTAAAAACATATTTAATTTTGGAAGACTGAAGGAAGCGTCCAATTTCTTGGTGAAATTCCTTTTCTTCCTCTCCCAGCTCCAACATATCTCCAAGCACAACGATTTTTTCTCTTTTTTTATCAAGATCCATTATCAAATTTAAGGCCGCTTTCATAGAAGTTGGGCTTGCATTGTATGCATCATTAATAACTTTAATCCCATTCATTCCATCCAGCATTTCCATCCTCATTGCTGTTAGCTTTACAGAAGATAAACCAGCTTTTATTTCTTCTATGGTTAATCCAAGTTCCTTGCCAGTAAGGATGGCAGCTAGGGAATTCAGCACATTGTACTCTCCTAAAACCGGTATATATAATGGCTGATCTGGGGCTAAATTAACAGAATAAGTACTCCCTGTTTCTTCTTGGTTTATCGCAATAGGGTAAATGTCGTTTTCATTATTTTTACCAAATGTTTGCATGCGCAGATGCGTATGGTCTTGTACCCTTTCCTTCAATAATGGCTCGTCTCCCATATAGATAAATAATCCGTCCGGTGACAAGCCTTGAACAATCTCCATTTTTGCATCTGCTATTGCTTCCCGTGAACCCAAATCCTGCAAATGTGCTTCTCCAATATTAGTAATGATGGCAATATCCGGGCGGGCAAGCTTCGTTAAAAATTCAATTTCTCCTCTAGCACTCATGCCCATTTCAAGAACTGCTACCTCTGTATCTTCCTTTAAGGATAAAACAGTTAGCGGCAAGCCTTCGCGTCCATTATAATTTCCAATTGTTTTTTGTACTTTAAACTTTTGACTTAAAACACTGGCAACCATATCTTTTGTGGTCGTTTTCCCATTGCTTCCGGTAACGCCAACTACTTTTATATTTAATTCCTGCAGGTAAACACGAGCTAATTCTTGAAGAGCTGTTAAAACATCCTCTACTACTAAAAGAGGCAAGCCTTCAGGCGGATTAGGCATATCTTTTTGCCAAAAGGAAGCTCCTGCCCCATTTTGGATAGCTGTTTCTACAAATTGGTGTCCATCCACAAATCTTCCTTTCAACGGTACATATAAGTTTCCCTTTTGAATGGCTCTTGTATCGATGCAAGCACCGATAATTACTTTATCTTGAAAATCGGTTATATCATTTTCTATTTTTATCATATTTGCTATTTGCTTGACTGTACGCTTCATCATTATTGCGTGCCTCCAATTTGATCTTTCCACCACGATTTAAAGTAATGGGAATCACGAAAACGTGATCCCTGCTTGAAAAGCGCAAGCGCCTTGTTCATCGGCTTGCCGATAAGCGCTGTAGCTGACCTAGACTGAATAATTTTAAAAAGTATACTTTATTTTTTGCTTTTCTTCGTAACGTTCCAGAGCTAATTGGATAAGACGCTCAATTAGTTCTGGATATTCTACACCACTATGCTTCCATAGAAGTGGAAACATACTTACTGGAGTAAAGCCTGGCATCGTGTTTACTTCATTTATTAACACTTTTCCCTCGTCTGAAACAAAAAAATCAGCACGAACTAAACCGGAACAGTCGAGTGCCTTAAAAGCCATTTTCGCTATATCAGACATCTTTGCATATACCGTTTCCGAAATTTCAGCAGGGATAATCAAAGCCGTATCTCCATCTTCATATTTCGCTTTATAGTCATAAAACGCTGTTTTTGGTAAAATTTCACCTGCTACTGAGCATTCTGGATGGTCATTTCCTAGAACACCAATCTCAATTTCACGGGCGATAATACCTTCCTCTATAATAATTTTGCGGTCAAATTGGAATGCTTCCTTATAAGCCGCTTCCAATTCTTCTCTGTTTGTGCATTTACTAATTCCTACACTCGATCCAAGATTAGCGGGTTTGACGAAGCATGGGTATCCGAGTTCCTCCTCCACATATCGGTAAGCA
>Ga0224736_1117_pt1 | contig 15139 bp, 39 predicted proteins | sample IA12soil_MG_GH6A_FD_161628 | JGI IMG/M metagenome (GOLD analysis project Ga0224736, IMG submission 161628) | Enriched cells from agricultural soil in Iowa, United States - IA12soil_MG_GH6A(-) | ecosystem: Environmental > Terrestrial > Soil > Agricultural land | place: USA: Iowa | collected 2017-05-08
AATTAACACTAATGATAATCTTAAAATGCTACAACACGCTATGACAATCCGTAAATGGATCGATGAACTAAATGAACTAGCTTGGAGTAATGTACCTGATATTGAACATAAACACGAAGAATACATAGCTAACATGAGCACATTATTCCAGCAGCTACAACAAGAATACGGAATGACAAAGCAAATGTTTTCAGCATTAACGGAACAAGCATTGACATTATAAATTAAATTGAAAAGGTGGAATTAATAATGATTAATTTAAAGAAGATTGAACTACCAAGACAGACACAAGAGAAACCATATGTAATTACTTTTTCTAAATTACCAAAAGTAAATTTAACAAAGTAATAAAAGTGAATTAAATAAACGAGACGGAGGTGCAATACTAATGGCAGCATACATAAAGAAAAACTCATATACAGTTTAAGTTGTTGGGTTGGCAGTTATAACTGGGTATATTTGAATTCATTCTTTATAAGATAAATAAATTCATAAAAAGAAAAGGAGAGAGGATAGTGAGAGTTATTAATGAATATTTTGATCCGTTTATGTCGCTGGTAAATTATGATTCTACTTCACAAGAGTACATTATAGTTACACAAGAATGGGATAGGCATGCAGGAAACTATTGGGGTAGAAGTGTTGATGGGTTTAATACACAAGATGAAGCAGAATCTTGGCTTCACGAGAGAAGAAAACAAATAGAAATAGAAGAAAGTTTTTAAGATAAATTTCTATTTTTATAAGGAAAGGAAATGGTTAAGATGAATAAATACGAAGGAAAAGATAATTATGGGAAACCTAAAATGGAATATGTAGGTACGATTAATAATATGTCAGATGAAGAATTGTTTAATGAAACTAAAAGTAAAATATGGCTTTCTGCTTATGCAAATAATAATCCAAGATCAGATTATCACTGGCATGTAGATGTTTGTTATGACGCTTGGAAAGAACGTAATGATGGAGAAGGGTATAAGAAAGCTTATGACGAGGTTGTCAAAGGACTTTAAAATAAAAATCTGATTTTAACGGAAATGGAGGTATTCTCATGAGATTTAAATCTGTAAATATAGAAGAATGTGAGATATGCGGAGATAAAGAAGTGATTGGAATTAGAGAAGGGGTAACAGAGGATATTGGCATAGGAAGTTATCATGGAACAAAAGAATTTTGTGATAAATGTTTTGAAGAAAATACCTATACAAATAATTTAGGTTTTACATTCTTAAAGTTTAATAAAAGGTTATTTTGTTATAAACCATTCAATTATTTAGATTTTGGATTTAGAGAAGTTGTTAGTGAAATGGATATAGATAGAGCGTTTAATCCTGATCGTTATAATTTTGAAAAATGGCTTAGTAATTACTAGATAAAATATCCATTTTAAAATGAATATAAGACCCATTATACGTAACAAAGGAGTTAAGAAAATGGAATGGACAGTTGAAGAATTAATTATAGAATTACAAAAAGTTAAAGATAAAACAAAAAAGGTTAGATTGTCAGTAAATGACATAGTGAGACGAAATTTTCACATTAACGATAATCTCGCACCTGTTTTTTATTTATCAAATGCAAACGAAAAGGGTTATAAACCTCAAGAAGTTGATTGGTCAGAAATAGGTCTTTAATGTGCATAACAAAGATTATATGTAAATAATAGAGTGCTTTTAAATTAATTAAATATATGTAGGAGGTTTTATAATGAGAAGATTCAAATTTAACCACTACAACACGACCTTAACAGCTACTGTCATAGAAACAAATGGACGTAAGAACATGGGAACCATTCAATTGGAAAATGGAGTCATGACTAAGAAACTATACAGAGATATTGTGAAAGCTTTATGTAGGAATAAAGTTGAATATCTAAATTAGAAAGGGTGTTACAATTGTTGTATGAATTAAGCGAAGATAAATATGAAGAGGCAATACATTTACTTGATATCAGTTATAAAAATAAAATAATCATGAATTACGAGTATGAAAAAATTAAAAATATAATTGAACTTTTTGCTTTTGGGATCAATGATGAAGGATTAATGAAGTATGAGAACAGTGATGACTATGTAAAATATCAACTAAATAAAATATTACGTATGGTTAATAAGTCATCAAATTGATGACTTATTTTTATAAATAAATTAATAAAATAACATGTATTTATAAAAATAAATTGATATAATGTGATTAATAATAAGTGGGAGGGGATCATATTATGAATAATTTGTTTAAAGAGGTTTTAGAAACAACTGGCTACATTTGTGAACCAACTAAGGAGAATGTTGTAAACTGTTTTCTGGATTATGTTTCAGAAGGAGCATTTGCGAACTTAAATTCTGATGAAGCTTTAAGAGATATTGAAGATGGTGATATAACCATTGAGCAAATTTGTAACAACTTATTGAGAATATGTAATCGAAATTTGTAGATTATTGTTACAATTTCGTTTACTAATATGGTAAAATATTCATGTTGTCTTAAAAAATAAGGGGGGATTTACTTTGAAGAAAAAAGTATTATTTTCTGCATTGTTAACGTGCGGAATGTTGCTATCTGCTTGTTCACTAGAAACAGATACTGGTAGTAAAGTAGGGGAAGAAAATGGGAAAGAAGTAAAAACAGAGAAACCTGCAGAGAAAAAAGAACAAGTTAAAAAAGTATTTAATGTAGGAGATAAAGTTAAATTAGGTAACGCTGTTATTACTGTGACAAAGGTTGAAACTTCAAAGGGTGTGGAGTTTGACACACCTAAAAAAGGAAATATTTTTGAGATTGTGCACATAAAAATAGAAAATAACGGCAAAGAAAATATTGACTATAATCCATTTTACTTTCAATTAAAGAATAGTAATGGACAAATATCAGATACGACAATTACAACAGTTGATCAGGATACAGCTTTACAATCGGGAGAATTGGCTTCAGGTGGAAAGGTTGAGGGTACAGTAACTTTTGAAGCACCTGAAAATGATAAGAAATTACAGCTGATATATCAACCTAACATGTTTATTGAAAATCAGACAGTAACTATTAATCTACAATAAAAATATGGGGGAATAGGGAAATGAAAAGAACTACAGAATTTGTATTAGGATTATTAGGTGGAATTTTTGGGTTTATTGGAGCATTTATGGCTTTATTCATAGGTGGTGTTGATGCGGCTTTTAATTCATCGGGAGAAAGTGAAATAATTGGATTAGGTTGGGGTGCGGTATTATTATCCATATTAGGTATTGTTGGATCTGTAGTAGTTAGGTCAAAAGCAAAACTTGGAGGAATTTTCTTATTAATTTCTGCAATTGGTGGTTTAATTTGTATCTCTATGTTTTACATCTTGCCATCAGTATTGTTATTAATTGCAGGATTAATGGGACTGTTTAGAAAAGATAAGGATCATTCAGTAAATGCTTAATGAATAAAGGGAGATTTATTCTCCCTTTTGGATAATATAAAACAAATAAATTTATATACTCTTTGTCAATCCACAGTTACGACAAACTCGAATGAATTTGTAATCCTTAACGGTTGATTGAAAATGCTTAGTACCGCAATTATCACAAACTCCACCTTGTGCATCAGGAAATTCTTTATAATCGTAAACAATACTTGCATCAATGCCTTTTGTTTTAGTTTTAGTCATTTTTTAATCACCAATTATTAATTATAAACGAACTAATAACAATTGCAAATTAACAAATATAAAAATAAATTAAAAGGAGAATGATTATGTTAGCGAATATCGAACAAATTGACTACATACAGGATCAAGAAGGATTTCACATCATAGTAGAGTTTTCTAAACTACCTATTGAATCTTTTAACACTAAGGAAGAAGCAGAGAAATTTATTATTGGTTACAAAACAGGACTAAATATGACAGAATCTATGCGGCATGGTCTAATTTTCAGAAATTTTGTTGAGATGGACTTAAAGGCTGGTGTAAAATATAGGAAAGTAAATGTGCCGGAATTGGAGTTGGTAAAATAAGTAAATTTCTTTTTCACATTGATAGTTTACTAAATAGATTGAAAAAGGTGCGGTAATGAAAAAGATAAAAATTGCAATAAGAAATTTAATAAACAATAACAGCTTTTGGATAGGATTTTTTGTTTGTTTTATTATTAACGAAATAGATGCTTTTATAGATGGTAGGGAAGATTTGAAGTCAACACTCTTTTGGGGCATATTGTCAATAATTATTATTGGATTTAGAAAAATGGACGATGAGATAAATAAAAATTTGAAAGATTAAAATAATCATTTTATCAAGTAGGGAGAACATAAATGATTGAATTAGGAAATTTTGAATTGCACTCAGGGAATGTAATGGTTTCAGATCCATGTTATGAAGAAGGTTCATGGGGTCAAGCGCAATTAAATAATACAAAAATAGGAGAATGGATAGCAAAAATCAAGCAATTTGATGAGGGAGAATGGGGAATACGTAACGGTGAATTAATCGCATTCCATAAGTCTATTGAAAAATTGAATGAATTAGATTGGAAACTTGAGAAAACTATTATTGGAGTGGATAGTGGGCAAGCGGGAATCTTCGACCTTGCAGTGTTTAGGAATGATGAGGTTTCAATGCCTTCTAATTTTCTTAGTTCAGAAATCCAGGAAGAAAAAGGAGAGAAATGGTATAGTCACATATGCGACCTAACATTAGAAACAAAAGAAAGAGCGGGAATCACAATAGGTGGAGTAGTATCATCTAGTGGGTATGGTGACGGAGGCTACAAATTATTTACGATTAGAGATGAAAATGATAGTGTTGTAGCAATAAAAATTGTATTCATAGATAACGATATAGAGGAAGAATAATAAAAGAAATCATTTAAAACATTAGGAGGAAGAAAAAAATGGAACTAACTTTAGAAGTAATCCCAAAGTCAACATGGGGTAAAAATGTAAGATCAGAATATAAATCTGATTGGGATAAAATACGAAAATTAGTTTACCAAAAAGCAATGATGAAATGTCAAATATGTTATGAAAAACAAGAAACTTTACATGCTCATGAGGTTTGGGAGTTTGATGAAGAAGACCATATCCAAAAATTAGTTGATATAATTGGTATTTGTGAGGATTGTCATAATACTATACATTACGGTAGAGCTAAGTTAGTTGGAACAGATCAAGAAGCTAAGGAACACTTTATGAAGGTAAATGAATGTGATGAACTTGATTGGATGCTTGCTGTTCAAGAAGTAAGTATAAAATCGATGAAAAGAAATAAAATTAAAGATTGGAAGTTAGATTTATCACTTGTTGAAGAATATCTAAAATAAAAGGATTTGATTTATATTGATTAATATAGGCAAAAGGGTAAGAAATATTAGAGAGTCAAAAGGAATTACTCAGAAAGAATTGGCAAACAAAATGGATGTTACTAAAAGTTATGTGTCTAAGATTGAAAGTGGGGATCAAATACCGAAATTAGCAAGATTAGAATTGATTGCAATTGGGTTAGATGTGACACTTGAGGAATTAATTTTTAACACTTCTGTTGATTCAAAATGGAAGGAAGTAATAGAGTTATTTGAACAAAAAGGTATTAATCCAGAAGAGGTTTTGAAGTTTATCAGTGTTCTAGAAAAATTGAAATAACTATTGAAGTGGGGGGAAGTTTTTTGACGGATAAAGAAAGAGCTATAGAGAATATACTTAACTTTTTAAATAATCCAAACGATAAAAGGCTACTTTTGAAAGGATATGACGATGACGTAAAGCTACGAGTCACACTTGGTTGCTTAAATAAAGAGTTTACCAAAGGAATTATCAGAACAAATTACATGGCAGATATAGCATACAATGTTAATCGAGCATTTCAGAAAAAGATGTTACCTGAACCCATTAAATCTACAATAAATTACAGATTAGGCAGTATGATTGTTAATATTAGTAGCTATTCAAGACATACAAAATTTAACCCACGTGGGAATCAAGAAACATTCACTCTATTTTTCCCAGTCCAAAGTGTATTTGATAACCCAAATAGGTATGAGAATTTTCTACAAGAATTAGATGAGACTAATTCAAGAAAGATAATATTATTAACTACTAATGAACATAGCATTTCAAATTGGGATATAGAAAACCATGTTGATCAAATTTATTTTTATGATGTAGAAAATGACAATCCAGAACTAATGACAAATATGAGAAACAACGGTGCTTTTAAAAAAAGTAAATGAAATTTTAGTTTTAAAAGGGTGATGGTATTTGGGGGATTCGTTTAAGCAACTATATGAAGGTCTTTGGAAAGCAATATCTGGATTATTTACAGCAATTACTGCAAGCTTAGACATAGTACAAAATATATTTGCAATTGGTATAGGAATTATTTTTATATATTTAATAGCAATTAGACCTTTTGTTAAAGTGTTAACTGCAAAAGATAATAGACAAAGAATAAGTTGGTTAAGTTGGATACTTGTTACGATTATACTAATTGCTGGGTTATTTCCTTTTTTATTGCTTGAAGAAAAGTATGGATTCATAGGGTTTATAATTGGAATTGCAATATATTATATTATTTTAAAGATCGCATTTAAATTAGCTAGATTCACAGATACAGATAGTTTTAAGGGATAAAAGTTTAATTTTAAAGTAAAGAAATGAGGAAGAACGATTGTTAATCGGTGAAAAAATTAAGAAAGTAAGATTGGACAAGAAAATAGAATTATCATTTTTAGCTAGTAAATTAGGAGTGCCGTTAAGTTTTGTAAATAAAATTGAAAGTAATGAAATTGATCCTAAATTTGGAACAATTGAAAGGATATGTGAAGCGTTAGAGATTGATATTGCATATCTTTTTAATAATAAAGAGAAATCTAAAGAAAACATCAAAAGAACGGTTAAAATAAAAAAATCAACAATACATAATACCAAAAATACTACTCGGGTAAATGATTCTGAGTCTAACATTAAAGATGTTCATCAGTCTAAAGAGTTAACAAAGACTGAACAATTAGTTAAAACATTTAAAGATTTATATTCAAAAGGGTATAGATTTTTTGATGAAGCCAATGGAGATAATTTGAATTATTCATTTTCTATTCCTAATGAAGATGGGTCACAAAAAGTGTACACATTAAACGGTATGAAAAAAGCTGCAGAACTAAAGCGCATAACTTTTGATGGAAAAATATTAACACCGGAAGATGTAGAAATGATATTCAATATTATTAGTTTTGTTGAGAATATTGATACAAGAATTTTATTACAATCAGAAAATGTTAAAAAGTGATTAAAAAACTTGTTCCTTATAAATATAGAATATTATGTCCTGATACCAATTTATATTAGGCTATTTAAGAGAGGAGTTATAAAAAGGAGATAAACGAATGGAAAAACATATATTCGAAGCAGTTACGAAATTAGAATCCATATTAAACAAACTACCAGAGGATCATGAATTGTATAGCAATTTAGCAGATATTGAATCACAAATTCTTCAGATAGATAAATATACCGATGATGATAAAATAGTAAATAGACAAACTAGGACGTTAAACTATACTCATGGTAATCTGAAATCTTATTCACAAGTTTATGTTCTGTATAATTATAAAAATGGATATTCTTTAGTTGAAGATACTTCAGGGGAATTATACTATATTCCAACTAATAATATTGAATAGGGTGGATGAGAATGCATTATGGTGATATAAGAATTAAGGATAATCATAAAAATAAAAAATGTTTTAAATGTAAATTAACTGCAACGAAAGAAATTGAAATAGGTGAAGCACCTGCAAGTTGGAATGATGGTAATATGTCTAGGTTTGAGTATTATTGTGATGAACATTTTGAAGAGTGGAACAATAAGAGGAAACAAATTACCCCTGAAAAGATGGAAAGAATGATCGATGGCTTGATGCAAACAGGTATGAATGAAAAAGAAGCTAGGAAATTTATAATGAACCATTTTAGTCCTAACGCAAATAAGCGGAAAAACTTGAATTAACAGGCACATCGTTATGGTATTTATCCACACCATAGAAATCATTTAATAGGAACCAACAGAGAGATAGTTAGATTTCCATTATAGAAAGTGTGGTGATAATAGTCTTCATTTTATTTATTTGGTCAAAATTCTACATATTCTTTCAAAAAATAGTTGGCAAATTATAAATAAATCAATATAATAGTATAGGTGGTGCTTCTAAAGTATGCTAGTAGTGGGTACTGAATTCTACAATACTTTTAGAGAGAAGGAACATTTAATTTCTAAAATCAAAAGACAGTTTGAAAAGGTAAGACTTTACTTTGAAGAGAATCTTATAATTTATGAATATGACGATGGTATTAAACAAGAAAAACCTACATATAAGTTAGTTAAATAATTTATGAAAATAAATAAATAAATATAAAGTATTGACTATAGATATCGAATAAAGTAATATTATTATAGATTCAGAAATATTCGATATATCAGGGGGGTATAGTCATATGCTAAGAAAAATGATCCTGGAAGATTGTCAAAATAATCGTGGTTTAGCTCAAGAATTGGCAAAGATCGCTGGTTATAGTTCGGGTAGTGCGCTTTTAAAAATGCTTAGGAAAGACATAAATTCAGATTGTGAAAAATTAGATGGTTTATTAAAGATTGCAAAATATCTTTATCCTGAAAAGTTCGATGACATCATATTAGAATTCGCAAAAAATTTAAACCCTAACAGAATAACGGCAAGGTTACTTTTAGAATATGTCACTTTGTATAGGATGACTGAAGTTGCAGAGTATTTAATTAATGCCTTAAAAAATAGCGAAAGTGCTGAAGTAAAGAATGGGCATTTGTATATGAGTCAGATTCCAAAGGATCTAAGAGTGAAATAAGCGTTAATGATACTATTAGACTATTAAATTCAAGAAAATTCGAATCAAATGAAATGAAGGCATATTCAAAAATCGCACAATTCTATTGCTATTATGATCAAAGAAATATAACATTATTAAACAGTTTATCACCTGAAATAGAGGAAGCAATAGAAAAGATAAGCAATGATTTTATTAAAACTTCATATTATGCGAGATTCTTATTAATAAGTATTGATGGGAATTTACATAACGGTGAAATTGGTGGATTATTAGAAAAGTTGTTTTTAATTGAAAATGCACCAGACCCATTGAAAACGTTGATTTACTTACAACCTGGAAACTCAATGATGATATAATCATATGATAAAGCAATGGCATACTAAAAAAAGCTTATGAGTGTAGAACTAAAAAATCTGAGTTTGAAATTAAAAAAAGTATGAATTTTTTAAATCTACTTTGGGACAAACCTGAAAACTATATTTTAGATAAAGATAGAGATTTATCTAATGAATTGTTCTATTATATAAAGGTTGTATAGCATGTGCAATATTGTTAGAAGTGGTATTTATTGGATTAAATTCCAATCATCATGTTAGCGCAGATGAAAATAACACTAGTACAACATTAACTGCTCTTGGTGGCTACGATCCAGGAGGCGGTGGAAGACCATAACATAAATATTTAAAGGGGCGTACATAATACATTGGCGATATCAGTTAACTCTGATGTCGCCTTTGCTATTTTTAAGGAATTAATCCAATTACCAATCAAATAGAAACTGGAATCAAAAATAAATTAAAAGAAGATTAAATTATTATGAAACAATATTCATTACAAAAATTACAAATGGGTTATCTTGAAGCAAAATTGTCCAAGCAGCAATCAGAAAGCGTGTGTGGCTTATGTTGGGAATCACATTGTGATTGTAACTATGATCATAAACAAGATTCTTTTATCAACCTAACTACAGCAAGTGAGCCAGCATATGTGTAAGACCTAAAGGAATGATGTTAGATTTAGTCTAATATTGTTCTTTTTTATACAAATAAATTAATATAAATTTATATACAAAGGTCAATAATGTAGTATAATTTAACTAAAAGATAATTAAATATATATAGTTTGCGAGGGTATAAAGTCATGAAGATTGTATCTTTAGAGGCGCATAAGATATCAAAGCAGTATGAACAGAACTATAGCTTGTGTGGAAATTTGGATCTATCACTGGACACAGTATACATAAATAAACAACATAAAAAGAAAATTACAGCTAGGGAATATGAAAAAGCACACATGAAGCTACTTACTAATCAAATTAAATGATAAGGAGGTGAGATTCATGGAAGTTGAAATCAAAGGTACATTGATGATCGATGAGGAAATGAGCCATCAAGATTTTGTTATTCTGCTTATGGAGTGTTTAAAATCTAAGAATATCCACTTTACAGGCAGCACAAAGCAAGTCGAAGTACATTATACATATAATAAAAAGTGAGTTTTATAATAAATACATAATACCTTTATAAAATGAATAGTGATAAAGTTGCCGATACTTATTTTTAGAAGACTATATTTTAAAATAAGTATCGGTTGATCATTTGAGCTAGAGTTTATTTGTATCAATTAAATACTTTTCTTTAAAAACAAAGTGTAAAAACATCAATCTAATGGCAAACTTATATTTTTTCTGTTCGTTTAATGTGCTTGGATTTTTAATAAATTCTTTAAATTCTTCTAGACTTAAGTTTCCAAATGCAGCCATTGTTTCATAGCTTATCCTTAAATTTCTGTGCATCGTATCGATAATATCCAACATTCTATCATCTTCATCAATATTATCTATATTTACCAAAAGAGAGCTAATTGCAATAGGGTGATATCCATTGTGATTGTAGATAATACTATCAATTAAATCCTCTGACATTTTGTATTTATTTTTTAATCGCTCAATGTTCTCAATTAATTCAATATCCTGCATAAAATTTATCCTTTCTTGAAAATTTTTCAAATAACACTATACACAAATGTGGAAATAATGTAAAATTATTCCTAAATATACATATATTTAGAAATAGTAACTTTTATTTTGTATGGTGATATGTCTATTTATTTAGTTTCAATTTCCTATATTTAACTATTAGTCTACTATTTATCAAATCTTATGTCTAATTTTTTAGTTGATAAGTATATCAAAATGCGATGATAAATTATTTATCATAAATAACAAACATTTTAAAGGAGATGTAAGAAATGAAGAAAGTTTTCAAAAAAATATCACTACTCTTTACTTTGGCATTAACACTGTCGATATTACCAGTAATGTCTCATGCTGCAGAGAATACTACAGATATTAGTGATATTCAAGATGGCATTCGTATACCTATTGTTAAACCCGATGTAGCAAATGATACTTTGAAACAGGGTGTGACAACACAAGCAGCGACTGCTAACAATGTAGGATATGTGGATGTTTGGATGAGTTACAATCCTAAAAGAATCAATTGGAAAGTGGTTGTTAATCCACCATATAGAGGGAATGGATTTGTAGGAGAATTAAGTGTTACACATCTATCTACAGGATTAAACAGTGGTAGATATAAAATTACTAAAATGAGTGGAAATTTAGTTCCACCAATTTTCAGGGGAAAATACGGAGCTAGGTTAGAAGGTGTCCTTACATATAATAGTGTAACTACGGGTGTTACAGTGTATTCTCCGTACTTGGTATATGAAAATAAATAGTATATTTTAAAAATGAAGAAGAAACCATATTTTATTATGTGGTTTCTTTAATTAAAGTTTTTCGCATATGCTTCATCATACACAGCTTCAACAAATGCGCCTTCACCATATACAACAGCAGGGTTACGTAATAATCCAACTTCACCAACATAAGGTACTTCCATGTTCTTTTCTTTATTGTAAACAGAGATCACTGCTTGGTCTGGACGAATACCAATATTTGATGGTACAATAATTTTGCCTTCGTTTCTGACAGAGCCGGGAAGTTTATATTCAGAACGGAGAGTTGCAAGAATCGCTTTTGGATCTTGCAATAAATATTTGTAGTGTCCTTTCACTGGTACTTGGCCTGTCAACCATTTACCTACCATTAGTGAAAGGGCATCAAATGCAGACGTTAATTATGATCGTATGTCTGCTGGTATCATGTGTACTATCACTAGCACACCCAATCTATGAGGAGTGTGTTCTCCATGTGACCATAGACCATTGTATTAGTAGCTGTTCTTTTACATGCACCAGCGGGAACTCAATAACCACAAAGCATGGCTTTGGAATGGAACACTTGTAATAGCCCAAAGCCTACTATTACAAGTCTACTTTTTCTTTACTTGTGCCAAAGAAACAGTAGCAAAAAGAAAGCACACCTTTATGTAGTACAATCAAGCTTGTATACGAATTTAATTAAGTTGAATAAATTTGCAAAAAACTAAACATTTCTCTTTACAATATAAAATTAAATTAATATAATAAAATAAACAGATGAGGTTAAGGTACTTAAATATAATTGTCCGTCTATATTTATATAAAAGGGGAGATGAAAATGTGAATGGCAAGTAAGAGATTAAAAGAGTTAGAGGAATTGGTGAAAAACATCAAGGAGGATTATTAAGAGTGAACAAGAAAGACTGAATTCTATGATGAAGACGTTGAACGTGGATCATTTACATAATGCAATTAATAAGACTAACCAAAATGTTGCTCGTCTACAAAGAAAAGATAAAAACTATACAAATGAATGGGAAATTGATAGGTCATTTGTGGATGAATTGGTATTACATTAAATGAAAACATGAATTCATGAGGAGGAGTAGAATTGTTTAAATTAAAACCACATAACTACAGTTGTGTAAAATGTGAAAGAAAGCAATATACGAATGAAAAATGCTATGGATGTGGTGGAAAAGTATTCGTTGAATTAAAGGGTGATAATAAAATTACTATTACATTATCGGATGAGGAATTAGATATCATTCAAAACTGGGGATTCATTGTGTCAACAGAAAGACCATTAGCTAAAAAAGAAGCAGACTTATATTATAAAATTACCAACGGTTAGTTTTAAATTAAATTAATCAAGTTAAAATCATAATTTTACTTGAAAAGGGGAGAAAAGAAAATGGTTACTGTAAATGAGAAAAAGGACTTTATAAGATATTTTTTAAATCATTATCAATTGAAAAGAAGAGAGTCTAAATGGATATTAGAATATATTATGAAACAAGATGATCTGATTGAGAAATTGCATTTTGTAGATGATATAGAAGGATGTCAACGTGCCATGCTTATGTCTTGTCATTGTGTTGATACTATTCCTTTTAAATTTTTTAAAAATAAATCAGAAACAATTGATGCAGAAAAAGCTTTCAATGATCTAAGATTATACAGAGATGAAGATTTTTACATAAAATTAAATTTTAATCGTAAGCATACAAATTCTAAGTATATTAGAATATTAGAAGAAAACCCATTTATGAAAGAGGAGGATGAAAGTCCAGATTCCGGAGCTGCTAAAGATTTTCTAGATTATTGTCTTGCTACATTTCAAAGGGAACAATTATTAAAACGTATCGATGAAGCAATAGATAACAAGAAAAAGAAATTATTTAATAAGTTAGTAAAAGAATTAAATGAACTACCTGTTCCGGTTAAGAAATTTAATACTGTTAAAGAAAAACAATTAAATTAATGAGAAGGTGTGAATATGAAAGAAATTGAAGTAACCTTAGATACAGATGAAATTGCTGATTTCTTATTTGAAGAACTTCCTAAACGAGGATTAGTACCAACTAGAGAGGAAACTGAAGAATTAGCCGACATTTTCTTTGAATATTTAATAAAAAAGCAAATTGTAGAAGAGGAATTATAAATAAAACAGAACTTTTGTATGGAGGATTCATATGTCAAAGGAATTTATTGATTTAAATGGAAGGAAAATTGCTAATTTACTTTTCCACATTGAACATAACGGGGAAATTATTGGAGATAAAAGAACTTTAGATAATGTGCAAGATAGTTTAAAAATTATGTTGAGAGATCATGAAGCATTATTAGGGAAGAAATTTAGATAAGGAGTTGGATGCATAATGTTAAAACTAAAGGCTGCAATGCAAGGGGAAGAATTGTATACAGAAGATGGTTTTGAAAAGCATATCATATGCGAAGGGGCAAGAGAACATGTTTTATCATTTAGCACAAACGGAATAAAATGTAGTGAAAAGAATTGTGTTGTGAATAGGGATAGGAGAATGCCAAGACATGACGAGGAAATTAATTTAAATAAGTTAAATTACAAACAGAAGAGGTTATTTATTCATGAAATTCTCTAATGATACTGTGAAGGTTTATAAAACTGCAGACGGAGAAATTAAAGGCATTGTTAAGTACAGGTTTAATGGATTTAGTTTTATGTATAAGATTATCTATGATAAAAATCATAACAAACTTGTTGAAGAAGTTTTATATTGTTAATTAAATTATGATCTAAGGAGGTATTTTAATGAAATTACCTAAAGAAACTAAAGAACAACTTAGAGACTTCGGGTATCTGTTACTAGGGTACATAACTGTTATTGTTTTATTGATTGTAAGTATATGTTTAGGGAAATTATGGAGTCCTTTAGAGATGTTATTTTATGTGATATTTGGATTCTTAGTTTGTTATCCACTTGGTAATAGCATTGCAAATTGGTTTAAAAGTATATTAAAAGACTAAAAACGTAGGAGGAAATATCATGGATGATGGGAAAGAATTGGATTATGAAGTGGTAATGGTAAAGAAAGATGGAACAAAAGAAGTTATTACAATGGGACATACGATTTCTAATATACAAAGTGTACCGGAAAACTTTAGATTACCTAGAACATATGTAATGAAAAATATCGAAGAGAATAAAGAATTATACCTAACATTTTTGAGTAGAGTCGGAGACAGTGTGTTGATTGAAGCTGAAAACATTACAAAAGGCTTATTTAACATTTCTCTTGAAAATGAGGATATTATTCTAACAGAAATATTGAATTAAAAGATTAGTTTTATTAGCAGTAGATGAAAAGGCTTTAAAACAGAAAAGCGTGAGAATATCACGCTTATTACTGACGCTTCTTTAATTGTAAATTGCCTTTATTAAACATAATAAGTCCATTAAATCGCTCATACAGGGCGTATAAAGGATATAGCAGACCAATAAATACAATACTGAGAGGTATTTTTTCAATAACAGGTATTATACCAGAAAGAAGAGATATTAATATCTCAGTTAAGTAAATAAATAAAGGAATTATT
>Ga0224736_1118_pt1 | contig 15108 bp, 15 predicted proteins | sample IA12soil_MG_GH6A_FD_161628 | JGI IMG/M metagenome (GOLD analysis project Ga0224736, IMG submission 161628) | Enriched cells from agricultural soil in Iowa, United States - IA12soil_MG_GH6A(-) | ecosystem: Environmental > Terrestrial > Soil > Agricultural land | place: USA: Iowa | collected 2017-05-08
ATAGAGAGGTTGTTCCATGAGTGCTGTCAATTTGCTTTTGGGACAACCTCCTTTTTAACGGAGGCTGACTATCTTGCTAATAGGTGATGAAAGACTAGATTATTTACTTGCAGAAAATTTAAGAATTATTCAGAGTCCATCTGTATTTTCTTTCTCCCTAGATGCTGTACTATTAGCCAGATTTGCATATCTTCCTATTCAAAAAGGAAGCATCATCGATTTATGTACAGGAAATGGTGTCATTCCACTAATATTAAGCACGCGTACAAAAGGAATGATTACAGGGGTAGAAATTCAGGAAAGATTGTATAACATGGCTATTAGAAGTGTAGAGTACAACCAATTAACAGATCGCATACATATGATAAATGGGGATTTAAAAGATATGCCTAAACAGCTCGGTATGGGAAAGTTTGATGTAGTTACTTGTAATCCTCCTTATTTTGTCACACCTTCAAAAGGAATTATTAATGAAAACGAGCATTTAGCAATAGCAAGACATGAAATAATGTGTACGTTGGAGGATGTTGTAAAAACAAGCAGCTTATTATTAAAACAAGGCGGAAAGGCAGCTTTTGTGCATAGACCTGGAAGACTAGTGGATATATTAACCTTGATGCAGCAATATCGACTGGAGCCTAAGCGTCTGCAATTTGTATACCCGAAATTAGGGAAAGAGGCGAATACTATTCTTGTAGAAGGAATAAAAGATGGCAATCGAGGTCTAAAAGTCCTTCCTCCCTTGATTGTATACAAAGAGAATAATCAATATACAGATGAGATGGATACAATATTATATGGTAAAAAGAACAATATTTGAAAGAGGCTGGTCAATCAAATGCAGCAACAAAAGAGTTTTATGAATGAGGAAAAAGGATTATTGTACCTGGTCCCTACTCCAATCGGTAATTTGGAAGATATGACATTTAGAGCTATTAGAATTATGAAAGAGGCATCGATTATTGCTGCAGAAGATACACGGAATACGAAAAAGCTATGCAACTATTTTGAGATTACCACTCCGATTACTAGCTATCATGAGCATAACAAGGAGATAAGCTCTAAACATCTAATTTCACGTTTGCTGGATGGAGAAACGGTTGCCCTTGTAAGCGATGCAGGAATGCCTTCGATATCAGATCCTGGATATGAGCTTGTAGTAGCAGCGATTGAAGAAAATATTAGTGTTATCCCATTACCAGGAGCAAACGCTGCAATAACAGCATTAATTGCCTCCGGATTAAAACCTCAGCCTTTCTACTTTTATGGTTTCCTTCCAAGGGGAAAGAAGGAAAGAAATGAGGAATTGGAAATATTAAAGAAACAGACAGCGACCTTTATTTTATATGAAGCACCGCATCGTTTGAAAGATACTTTACTGGCAATGAGTAGTGTATTAGGGAATCGTAATATTTCTTTGTGTCGTGAATTAACAAAAAAGTTTGAGGAATTTATTCGGGGTACTGTGGAAGAAGTAATAGAGTGGTCGATGCATAATGAGATACGCGGTGAATTTTGCATCATTGTTCAGGGAAATGAAAATCAGTTAGTAGATGAAGAACAAAAATGGTGGGAGACACTTTCCGTGATTGATCATGTAAATACCTATATCGAAAAAGATGGACTAGCTTCAAAGGAAGCTATTAAACAAACGGCAAAGGACCGGGGAATTCCTAAGAGAGAGGTTTATCAGGAATATCATGTAGAGTAGAAGTATGCAACGAGGAAATGTTAAAGAAGTAGTTACGGAACTAGAAAAAGAGTAAACAATATTTATTACATATCTTAAAAAAAGGATGACTGTGTATAGTCATCCTTTTTTTATATCCAATTTGTGCGTGCACTTTGCCTTTTTGGAAGTACGCACCTATTATATTTCATATCTATATTTAAAATCCGAAAGAAATAATTTCAACGGGTCTTATTATTTTGCATTTTCGAATGCGTTTTGGATTTCTTGTAATAATATTTCAGCACCTTCGCGGCTAAGAACTAGCTTTCCACCTGCTAATTGAACATTACTGTCGGAAACTTCACCAGTAATATGGCAAGTCATGCTAGGTTTATATTTTTTAAGAATGATTTTTTCATCATCGACATAAATTTCTAATGCGTCTTTTTCTGCAATTCCAAGTGTACGGCGAAGCTCAATAGGAATTACTACGCGACCTAATTCATCAACCTTACGTACAATACCAGTAGATTTCATTTTGTTTTCTCCTCTCATTTTCTCCGGATAATTTGTCGTCAATTTTCGACATATTTTTTATAACTGTTTATATCATACCAAGCATTCCCATATCCGTCAATAATTATTTTGTATAAAATAGGAATTTATAAAACTCGTAAAAACATTGATATATAGGTAATTAGGGACGTAATGAATGTTTAAAATTGATGATAAAATGTATCAAAAGTATCATAATCGTAAAAAAATGTAAAATGCATTTTTAAAATATTTTTCGACAAAATCTGTTGATTCCATTAAAATAAAAGAAAGAAATGTCGGAATATAGACTGCCAAAAGTTGCAGGATGTTTTCTTTTTATGTATATTTTGATGATATAAGAGGTAAAGATGTAGATGTAATAGGAATTATCTAAGAATTGCCCCAAAATGGCATTTAAAAGCTCTCGCCCTTGGGTGAGAGTTTTTTCTTTAGATGTAGTAGTATGGTATTAGAATATTACTTTATTAAAAGGTGGGAATCCAAGTTGAGTGAGAAAGAAAAAACATTTTATATTACAACGCCTATTTACTACCCAAGCGGAAATTTACATATTGGACATGCTTATACTACAGTAGCTGGAGATGCAATGGCGCGTTATAAAAGAATGCGCGGTTTTGATGTAATGTATTTAACAGGAACAGATGAACATGGCCAGAAAATACAACGGAAGGCAGAGGAGGAAAAGGTCACACCACAGCAATATGTAGATAATATTGTGAGTGGGATACGTGTCCTTTGGGATAAATTAGATATATCCTATAATGATTTCATTCGAACAACTGAAGAAAGACATAAAGTAGTGGTAGAGAAAATATTTAAAAAGCTATTAGATCAAGGTGATATTTATCTTGATCAATATGAAGGATGGTACTCTGTTCCAGATGAAACATTTTATACAGAGCATCAACTTGTAGACCCGATTTTGGAAAATGGGAAGGTTGTTGGGGGAAAGAGTCCTGACAGCGGTCATCCGGTAGAATGGGTGAAGGAAGAGTCATATTTCTTTAAAATGGGGAAATATGTAGATCGTCTTCTTCAATTTTATAATGAGAATCCAGACTTTATCCAGCCGGAATCTCGAAAAAATGAAATGATTAACAATTTTATCAAGCCTGGACTTGAGGATTTAGCGGTATCCCGTACAACGTTTAACTGGGGCATAAAAGTTCCTGGGGATCCGAAACATGTTATATATGTTTGGATAGATGCACTTTCTAATTATATTACAGCACTAGGTTATGGAACCGAAGATGACTCAAGATACCAAAAGTACTGGCCAGCAGATGTACATTTGGTAGGAAAAGAGATTGTTCGATTCCATACAATATATTGGCCAATTATGTTGATGGCTTTGGATTTGCCACTTCCAAAAAAAGTATTTGCACATGGTTGGCTTTTAATGAAAGATGGCAAAATGTCAAAATCAAAAGGAAATGTTGTAGATCCTGTTACTTTAATTGATCGTTATGGCTTAGATGCACTTAGATACTATTTATTGCGCGAGGTTCCATTTGGAGCTGATGGAGTTTTTACGCCGGAAGGATTCGTAGAGCGCATTAACTTTGATTTAGCGAATGATTTAGGCAACCTATTAAATCGCACTGTTGCCATGATTAATAAATACTTTGATGGAAATATTCCAACCTATAATGGCTCGCACAGTACATTTGATCAACAACTGCTCGAAGTAAATAAAGCAACGGTGAAAAAGTATGAGGAAGCTATGGAAAAGATGGAATTCTCCGTTGCCTTATCTTCCATTTGGGAGTTAATTAGTCGTAGCAATAAATATATTGATGAAACAACACCATGGACCTTGGCTAAAGAGGATGCAAAAAGAGAAGAACTGGCTAATGTAATGGTTCATTTAGCAGAATCATTGCGTAGAATAGCGGTGTTATTACAGCCATTCTTAACGAAGACTCCAGAGAAAATATTTGAACAGTTGGCAATTAAAGATAATGAATTGAAGACATGGGATAGCCTTGAGACATTTGGAAATATCCCTGAAGGGGCAAAAGTGGTTAAAAAGGGTGAACCTATCTTCCCAAGACTTGAAATCGAAGAAGAAGTAAACTTTATTAAAGAGAAGATGGGAAGCTCTGCTCCTAAAGTGCAAGAAGAAAAGAAGAATGACAGGGAAGAGAAGCCGGATAGGAAACCGGAAATTACTATTGATGATTTTATGAAGGTTGAACTTCGTGTAGCGCAGGTTCTTCATGCTGAGCCAGTTAAAAAGGCGGATAAACTATTGAAGCTGCAATTAGATTTAGGATATGAAAAGCGTCAAGTAGTATCGGGAATAGCGGAATTTTATAAACCTGAGGAATTAATTGGACGGAAATTGATTTGTGTTGCAAACCTAAAACCTGTAAAGCTTAGAGGAGAACTCTCACAAGGTATGATATTAGCAGGTAAAAAAGACGGTGTACTTTCATTGGCTGCTGTAGATCAAAGCTTGCCAAACGGAGCACTTGTAAAGTAAATGTAATATTAAATAGGGACAATTTCCAATAATTAAGGCAAAAATAGTATAGGGATGTTTCACGTGAAACAATTTTCGACGTGATTCTCTATGCTATTTTTATGTGTGAATATCTTTTTTTAGATTGGCTGTTTTACCACTTTTTATCATTTTTATTATAATCGCCTTTTTATAGATGTCGAAATAAGTCGGGCAATATGGAGTAAAATATATACTGGGAATTTCCAGTTTTGAGATAAATATGGCCTATTAAGATGTAAAGTAAATGTTAAGTGAATGCAAAGCTTGTGTAGAATTTTTATATTAAACTAAAAATGGATAAGGAGAATCAAAATGTTATTTGATACACATGTTCACTTGAATGATGAACAATATGACCAAGATTTGAAGGAAGTCATACAAAATGCATTAAATGCTGGGGTAGAAAAAATGGTTGTGGTTGGCTTTGACAGATCGACCATTACAAAGGCAATGGACTTAATTGAAGAATATGACTTTTTATACGCCAGTATTGGCTGGCATCCCGTGGACGCAATTGATATGACGGAAAACGATTTACATTGGATTGAGGAATTATCTTCGCATCCAAAAGTAGTCGCTCTTGGTGAAATGGGTTTAGATTATCACTGGGATAAATCACCAAAGGATATTCAAAAGGATGTCTTTCGCAAGCAAATTCGTTTAGCGAAAAAGGTTAACCTGCCAATCATTATCCATAATCGTGAAGCAACTCAAGACATAGTAGAAATTTTAAAAGAAGAGAAGGCAGATCAAGTGGGTGGAATAATGCATTGTTTTAGCGGTAGCGTTGATACTGCGAGGGAGTGCATTAATATGAACTTTTTTATCTCACTAGGAGGACCTGTAACATTTAAAAATGCAAAAAAACCAAAGGAAGTAGCGAAGGAAATTCCATTAAGTCATTTATTAATTGAAACAGATTGTCCTTATCTGGCGCCGCATCCGTACAGAGGAAAAAGAAATGAACCTGCTTATGTAAAACTAGTTGCTGAACAAATTGCCGAAATAAAAGAAATAGCCTACGAAGAAGTAGTAGCACAAACTTCTCAAAATGCTAAAAAATTATTCGGCATAAATTGATAATAATTTTTGTCATATGGTAAGGGAGCTTGTCATCATATTTTAAAATTCTAAATGGTTCTACATGTCTCTCCTCCTTCATAGGATATTCATGTCGATAAGTCTCCCTTTCAAAAACAAATATAGTTTTGCATAATAGATACTAATTTACGCAAAACATCTAAGAGAGACCGGCGTGATAGTCTATAAGATCTCATCGATGAGAAGGAGGCGAGTTATTTTCATGCTAGGAAATAACATGAAAAACCTGTTATCCAAGGCAGTGAGTAAGAAAAAGTGGACTATTTTTATTGCTAGTTTTCTAGTCTTTGCAGCTACTATATGTTTTATTACCTTTGAAACTACGAAAAAAACGGTAGCTATGACAATTGACGGGAAAAGAAAAGTAATAAAGACACATGCCGACACAGTAGGGGATATACTTGCAGACTTAAATATTACCTTACAAAAGCATGACTACTTATCTCTACCTGCAGAAACGAAAGTAAAGGATCAATTGACAGTCGAATGGATGCCTTCCAAAAAGGTAAACTTGACGGTTGATGGGAAGAAGGAAGTGATTTGGACTACTGCCAATACGATTCAGGAGCTAGTACAGGATGAAGATATTAATATCCATCCGAATGATGAAGTTAAACCTGGCAAGGACACTAAAATCTATAAAAATATGAATATCATCGTAATGAAGGCTTTCCCTGTTACTTTAAATAACGGTGGAAAAAAAGAAAAAGTATGGTCAACTTCGACTACTGTCGGTGACTTTTTAAAGCAGCAAGGCATCGTACTAAAAAAATTGGATCGCACTAATCCTGATGCAAATCAAAAAGTTAAGCCAAATGATGAAATAAAAGTGATTCGAGTTAAAAAGGTCACCGATGTAGTGGAAGAACCAATTGAATATGCAATAGTAACCAAAAAGGATTCCAATCTTTCACAGGGAGAGCAGAAGGTTATCCAGCATGGTCAAAAGGGTCTCGTTCAGAAGTTATACGAAGTGGTTAAAGAAAATGGTAAGGAAGTAAGCAGAAGTCTTATTAAAAAAAATGTAGTAAAAGAAAGTAAGTCAAAAGTAGTAGCAGTTGGTTCCAAGCAATTGACAAATCAAGTATCCAGAGGCAGCCAAGAAACGGCACGCGAGCTTTATGTGAATTCAACGGCATATACATCTAATTGTAATGGCTGTTCCAGTCGGACTGCAACGGGGATAAATCTAAATGCAAATCCCAATATTAAGTTGATTGCAGTGGACCCAAGAGTCATTCCACTTGGTTCAAAAGTGTATGTAGAAGGCTACGGATATGCAATTGCCGGGGATACCGGCGGTGCCATTAAAGGAAATTTCATTGATGTTTACTTTGAAAACAAATCAGACGCTTATCGATGGGGCAGACGTTATGTGAAAATTCGTATATTGAAGTAAGTATAACAGGGGATTATTCCTCTGTTTTTTCTTTTATTTGAACATGTTATATAATATGAAAAGTATATTTATGTAATTAGACGAAATGATATCGAAAATGTTTCAATAATTTGGAGGAAAAATGAAAATTAAAGAAATTATTGTGGTCGAAGGCCGTGATGATACCACTGCGATTAGACGTGCTATTGATGCAGACACGATTGAAACGAATGGTTCTGCCATATCAGAGGAGACAATAGAGAAAATTCGTTTGGCTCAGGCAAGAAGAGGAGTTATTATTTTCACGGACCCGGATTTTCCAGGCGAAAAGATCCGAAAAACAATAGCAAGCAAGGTACCTGGCTGTAAGCATGCCTTTCTAAAAAAACAGGATGCAAAACCTTCTTCCGGCAGGGGAATTGGCGTTGAGTATGCAAGCCCAGATGCAATAAGAGAGGCTTTAAATGAGGCACATACTATGGAATCAGAGATGGTGGAATGGATTACTCAAGAGGACTTGCTTACTGCGGGATTAATTGGCGGGCAAAGGTCAAAAGAAAGAAGAGAACGTTTGGGAGAGTTGTTGAAAATCGGCTATACCAATGGAAAGCAGTTGCATAAGCGGTTAATGATGTTCCAAATCACAAAAGAGGCATTTGCGGATGCTCTAACTACAGTATTGCAGGAGGAAAAGGATGCATAAAGATATTGCAACACCGTTAAGAACGAAAGAAATTCTCCATAAATATGGTTTTTCTTTTAAAAAAAGCCTAGGGCAGAATTTTCTTGTAGATTCAAACATATTGAAGAAAATAACTGAGTTTGCAGAACTAACGGAAGAAACAGGGGTAATAGAAATTGGTCCGGGCATTGGTGCATTAACGGAGCATTTGGCAAGAATAAGTAAAAAAGTTGTGGCCTTTGAAATTGATGGACGACTTTTGCCCATCTTAGAAGATACATTATCGCCGTATGACAATGTAAAAATTATTCATCAAGATATTTTAAAGGCAAATGTACTAGAAGTAATACAAAAGGAATTTAGCGGAACTAGGGATATCATGGTAGTGGCGAATTTGCCATACTATGTTACCACTCCCATATTATTAAAACTTTTAACAGAACAGCTTCCACTTAAGGGGATTGTTGTTATGCTTCAAAAGGAGGTTGCCGACCGAATTTCTGCAAGTCCGGGAACAAAAGAATATGGATCATTATCGATTGCTATCCAGTACTATACAAAGGCGGAGACGGTTATGATTGTTCCCAAAACGGTCTTCACTCCGCAGCCTAATGTAGATTCTGCAGTTATTCGTTTACTTAAGCGGGATAAGCCAATTGTAGAAGTGGAGGACGAGGAATTTTTCTTTCATATTACTCGTACTTCTTTTGCGCAGCGAAGAAAAACGATCTTGAATAATCTAACTAGCGGATTGCCAAACGGCAAGGAAAATAAAGAATTAATTATATCATCTCTTGAAAAGATAAACGTGGATCCTTCTAGGCGAGGAGAGACTTTATCAATACAAGAATTTGCAGACTTAAGTAATGTTCTACTTAAAGTCCTCCCAATTGGTAATGAATCCTAATTGGAGAAAAGCGAAAGCGTCTACCGGCTAGCCGATAGACGCTTTCGCTTTTCTTATCACACCTTTTTCATCTTCGCATAGCCTATAAAAGAAGTATTAGTGAGTAATCTAACCAGTGGAGTTGAAAATGGTGAATGTTCAGGTAAATTCAATTGTTGGGCGTCTGTCTTATGACTGTGATCTTCTATTTAAAGTAATTGATATAAAAGAAATAGATGGCAAGAAAACGGCCGTTCTGTACGGAGAAGATTTTCGTTTAATTGCAGATGCACCTATGGACGATTTAACTATAATCAATTCGGATGAACGTTCAAAAATATCCCGGGAATATCGGAATCTTGAGGCTCAATCTTTTGAATTATTTCAACAAGAAATGGAATTATTAAGGCAACGCCAGGAATATGAAGCAACCAATAGCTACAGCCACGATTTTAATATTTTCCAGATTCCAGGACGTGTTCTGCATATCGATGGGGATCCTTCTTACCTTCAGAAATGTTTAGATTTATATGAAAAAATTGGTTTAACGGTTTATGGTGTCCATTGTCATGAGAGGGAGATGCCAAATCGAATTTCTCATTTACTTGAGCAATATCGTCCGGATATTTTAGTAATTACAGGTCATGATGCCTATTCAAAAGCAAAAGGAAAGAAATCAGACATTAATGCTTATCGCCATTCAAAATACTTTGTTAAAACGGTAAGGGAGGCAAGAAAAAAAGTCCCACACTTAGATCAATTAGTTATTTTTGCCGGTGCATGCCAATCTCACTTTGAATCCCTCATCTATGCAGGTGCAAATTTTGCAAGTTCTCCTTTAAGGGTAAACATTCACGCGTTAGACCCAGTTTATATTGTGGCTAAAATTTGTTATACACCGTTCATGGAACAAGTTAACGTATGGGATGTTTTACGCAATACCCTAACCGGTGAGAAGGGGATTGGAGGGGTTGAAACAAAGGGTGTACTCCGAACAGGAATGCCATATAAACCAGTCGAAGACTAAAATAGGAGCCGCTAATGACCCATCATTAGGGCTTTTATTTTTGTATATAACCGTAATTATGACTAAGTACCCTACCTTTACTAAACGTAATTATTTACTCATTATAAGCTTCTTCAGTATATTTCGATAACCATAAATGGATGGGACAAACTATTTGTAGAACGGATTATAAATGGGTTTTCAAATCAATTATTATTTTTACATAATAAAAATTTAGTTGGAAATACTAGTAAATGTAAAAAAAACAATCATTTTGTTGATGAAAAAATATTGACATTATCTTTGTTTCATTGATAAAATAAATAATTTATGTTTGACCTAATTTTGAAACTGTGTTAAACTAATACATAGTGAGGTGGAGCAAAATGCCAAAAACATTAACTGACATTAAAAAATCCCTTGATTCTAATTTGGGTAAACGATTAATGTTGAAAGCTAATGGCGGTCGAAGAAAGACGATTGAACGTTCTGGTGTTTTGGCAGAAACTTATCCATCAGTTTTTGTCATCGAATTAGATCAAGAGGAAAATGCTTTTGAGCGTGTTTCCTATAGCTATGCAGATGTACTTACAGAAACAGTACAACTTACCTTCTTTGAAAAGCATCAAGAAATATAATTATAGTTGGCAGTAGACATTGTGTTTACTGCTTTTTATTTTGTCTTGAATATATATATTGATTATGAATAAATTTAGACAAATTTCAACAAATATTACTGCATACATAGTAACTATCTGTATGAAAAAGGAAATACATTAAATATGCGAGTTTTTCTAAGATAATATTTTTGTTAATTTCACCCAAAATATTTACGACTCGAAAGTATAATACTAATAATGGCATGTTAAAGGGGGAAGTCGTAATGGGCAGAAGAAGAGGAATTATGTCTAATCAAATGAAGGAAGAGTTAGCAAAAGAGTTGGGTTTTTATGACGTTGTTCAACAAGATGGATGGGGCGGTATTAAAGCTAAGGATGCAGGTAATATGGTGAAGAAGGCCATTGAAATTGCAGAACAACAACTGGCTAACAAAAATCAGATATAATAGTGATAAATTCGAAAGCTCAAACAGCGAATAATAAAAACATGCCGTTGACCGAGATAACTCGGTCTTTTTTAATTTATAATAGGCACACGAATAAACTTATAAATAAAGATAAGAGATATTAGAGGCACCAGTATACTGCAAAAAAAATTATACTTTCGACTTTTGATTAATCATGATAAAATACAGTATTTGTGGAGATTATCATGTATATATCAATTTATGTTAAAATAGGACAAATAAGCCACTGCTTAATCGAATTCGGAAAAATGTGTGTTAAGCAGGATTTAAAGTAGGTGTAAATATTGAAGCTTTTAGTTAAAGCTCCGGCAAAAATAAATTTATCATTAGATGTCTTAAAAAGGCGCGAAGATGGCTATCATGAAGTTGAAATGGTTATGACAACTATAGATTTATCAGACCGAATTGAGCTGTCGGAAAGAAAAGATGGAGAGATTTTCATTATTTCTCAGAGTCGTTTTGTGCCAGACGACCAGCGGAATTTAGCTTATCAGGCAGCAAAGCTATTGAAAGATAAATACCAAATTAAGCAAGGTGTTTCCATTGCTATTGATAAAATGATACCTGTTGCTGCAGGACTTGCGGGCGGTAGCAGTGATGCAGCAGCAACCTTAAGGGGATTAAATAAATTGTGGAATTTAGGCCTTTCACTGGATCAGCTTGCTGAAATTGGATCGGAAATTGGATCGGATGTATCCTTTTGTGTATATGGGGGAACGGCATTAGCAAAAGGTCGAGGAGAAAAGATAATGGAACTTCCTGCACCTCCGAATTGTTGGGTTATTTTGGCCAAGCCATCTATAGGTGTATCAACAGCAGACGTGTATCATAATTTGAATTTATCTACTGTGAAGCACCCAAATACAAAAGCGATGTTAGAGGCAATTCATAATCAAGATTATCAGGCTGTTTGCAGAGAAACAGGAAATGTACTGGAAAGCGTGACTTTGAGGTTGCATCCAGAGGTGTATCAAATTAAAGAGCAAATGGAGAGATTTGGTGCAGATACTGTTTTAATGAGTGGAAGTGGCCCAACTGTATTTGGCCTTGTACAATACGATTCAAGACTGCAAAGAATTTATAATGGGCTGCGTGGGTTCTGTGATCAAGTGTTTGCTGTAAGATTATTGGGCGAGCGGTTTCCATTTTAGTAATTAATAATGAACAGTTATAGACACATTCCGTATATTAATGCTATATTTATCTATAATATTCGGATTTAACGGAGGCTTGTTGTATGAAGTTTCGTCGTAGTGAGCGCCTTATCGATATGACGCATTATTTATTAGAACGGCCTAGAGAACTTGTTTCATTGACATTCTTTTCTGAAAGATATGGATCTGCAAAGTCTTCTATTAGCGAAGATTTAGCCATTATTAAAGAAACGTTTGAAAAGCAAGGAATTGGTACCCTTCAAACGATACCAGGTGCTTCCGGTGGGGTAAAATATATCTCAAAAGCGAGTATAAAAGATGCTAAGGATTTTATCGGTGAGCTTTGTGAACTTATTGCCAGTGCGGATCGACTACTCCCAGGGGGATATTTATATTTAACTGATTTGTTGGGAACACCGCATATCATGAATAAAGTAGGCAAATTGTTAGCTACCGCTTTTGCTGATTCCCAGATAGATGTTATTATGACTGTAGCAACAAAAGGTATCCCGATTGCTCACGCGATATCTGAGCATTTAAATGTGCCGTTCGTCATCGTCAGAGGGGATAGTAAGGTAACGGAGGGCTCTACGGTCAGTATTAACTATGTTTCTGGTTCTACAAAACGGATTCAAACCATGGTTCTTTCCAAGAGAAGCTTAAATGAAGGTGCAAAAGTATTAATTGTAGATGATTTTATGAAAGCAGGTGGAACCATTACAGGGATGATGAACCTATTGGATGAGTTCAACGCCACTCTTGCAGGAATAGCTGTTTTGGTAGAATCTGAGGATGCACAGGAAAGATTAGTGGATGACTATGTTTCTTTAGTAAAGCTTATGGACGTAAATATGAAGAACAAAAGCATTAAAGTTGTAGAAGGAAATTATTTTTATCGGGATTAATTCATAAGGGGGATATAAGATGAAAGTAATTGCTACTAATGAGGCTCCGGCGGCTATAGGGCCATATTCACAAGGAATAGTCGTAAATAATTTATTTTTTAGCTCCGGACAGATCCCATTAACTACGGAGGGTACCATAGTATCAAGTGATATTAAAGAACAAACACATCAAGTATTTCGTAATCTTCAAGCGGTGTTAAAGGAAGCAGGAGCTTCTTTAGAGACTGTAGTGAAAGCAACCGTTTTTATTAAAAATATGGATGACTTTGCGATAATAAATGAAATATATGGTCAATATTTTTCTGTACATAAACCAGCGCGTTCATGTGTAGAGGTGGCAAGATTGCCAAAGGATGCTTTAATAGAAATTGAAGTAGTAGCTCTAGTTTCATAAAAAAAACAAACCTGATTGGTTTGTTTTTTTTTATGAAACTTTTTATGCTTCCTTACGTATAAATTATCAGTTTATTGTCCATATTGTCCTAATATATTGGTCTATTAACTATTAAATATTTTTACAGAACTGGAACTCATGAAATTTTTAAAAAAATTATACAATTAAAGAAGGAGTTTTCTAAAATCTGTTGAATACATTAACTAGATTCTATCTAGGAAAAAAGGTGGTGAACACAGATGGAAGTAACAGATGTTAGATTGCGCAGAGTTAATACGGAAGGAAGAATGAGAGCGATTGCCTCTATTACTCTGGACAATGAATTTGTTGTTCATGATATCCGTGTCATTGATGGAAATAACGGTTTGTTTGTAGCTATGCCAAGTAAACGCACTCCTGATGGAGAATTTCGTGATATTGCACATCCAATTAACTCCAATACGCGCAGCAAAATTCAAGAAGCAGTATTAACGGAATACAATAGATTGGGTGAGTTAGAAGAAGTTGAATTCGAAGAAGCGGGAGCTTCTTAAACTAAATAAAACAACTAGAGCCTACTTCATATAGTAAGGCTCTTTTTAATAGAAAAGCGGAGCAGCCTGTTCATCGACGTAATTCCTTTCGGGCATCGACTAATTTAAAGGAAACCGTGTAGAGTAGTTCACGAGCGAGTGAAATTGGCAATTCACATTTCTGCTAATGTTGACTTTTCGTAAAGAGAAGACCGAAAGTTTGCTAGATAATAAATGTTGTAGCAGCCATAATAATTCCATTTTTTGTTATTATATTTTCCTCAAATCATCCATTTTAAATTAAAAACTCACTATTCCACATTCCTCATATTTTAACAATAATATGTACTTCACGAAGATTCCTTGAAATGCAACCTTATTTAAGATATATTTTTTATGGATAAATAGGTTTATTGGGGGACCAAATATGACAAATCGATTTGCTGTTATTTTAGCGGCAGGACAAGGGACGCGAATGAAATCGAAGCTTTATAAAGTACTTCACCCTGTCTGCGGTAAACCAATGGTGGAACATGTTGTTGACCAGGTTTCAAAACTTGACGTTAATAAAATGGTCACTATTATTGGACACGGTGCAGAAATGGTAAAGTCAAAGCTAGATGGTAAATCGCTTTTTGCCCTTCAAGAAAAACAATTAGGTACAGCTCATGCTGTTATGCAAGCGGAACAAATTTTATCTAATGAAGATGGAACCACTCTTGTAGTTTGTGGAGATACTCCGCTTATTAAAGCGGAAACGATTGAAGCACTATTAAAGCATCATGAGGCACAAAATGCAAAAGCTACCATATTAACAGCATATACAGAAAAACCAGATGGTTATGGACGTATCATTAGAAATGAAAAAGGATTTGTGGAGAAAATTGTCGAACACAAGGATGCAACTGAAGAGGAACGGAAAGTAAAAGAAATTAATACAGGTGTATTTTGCTTTGACAACCGAAAGTTATTTGAGACACTAAAGCAGGTTAAAAATGACAATGCTCAAAATGAATATTATTTGCCAGACGTGATTGAAATACTAAAATCACAAGGTGAAATAGTATCAGCCTATCAAACAAATGATATGGATGAAACATTGGGAGTAAATGATCGTGTCGCCTTAGCCAGTGCAGAACGAATTATGAGAATAAGAATAAATGAAGCTCATATGCGTAATGGTGTTACCATTATTGACCCTGATAACACCTATATTGAATCGGAAGTGGTGATTGGCAGAGATACGATCATACAGCCAGGCACTATG
>Ga0224736_1113_pt3 | contig 15086 bp, 11 predicted proteins | sample IA12soil_MG_GH6A_FD_161628 | JGI IMG/M metagenome (GOLD analysis project Ga0224736, IMG submission 161628) | Enriched cells from agricultural soil in Iowa, United States - IA12soil_MG_GH6A(-) | ecosystem: Environmental > Terrestrial > Soil > Agricultural land | place: USA: Iowa | collected 2017-05-08
TTCCATCGCTGATAGCAATTGCATATTTTCTTGCCCCAAGTTCTATCATGGAATAGCTATCTCCAGAAATGAAGCCTCCACCTTTTGCCGCATGAGCAACACCAGTTTTTACAACATACGATTTATCAGACCTAAAGGTTACATAAGTATATCCATTAGGATATGCCACGTATTCTGCTTTTTTAACAATAATAGTTTCTCCTAAAATATCAGATAGCAAAGGTGCAATAATCTTTTCACATTCCCCATGGCTATTATTTGTCGGAATCGTCATATCGATATCAATATTTCCTTCTTCCAGACAATATATTTCGACTTGCTCAATTTCTAAACCAAAATCTTGCAAAGCATCTAAAATCATTTCCTCTTGCTTTTGGTGATTCTCTCTTTCTCTTTTAATTTCATTAGCAAAATCGCCCATTACTTCGGAAACACCCAATAATTGTTCCGCGACTAGCTTTCGGCTTTCCTTAACCTGTTTTCTTAACTTTTGATTAGCATAATAAAATGTTAACTCTTGGTAAATAGCACCTTCTACTTTCTTTGCTCTTACACAATGCTTTTCTAACTCACGATGGGTTCGTTGCGGCAACACACCTTCACCATGATCATAATCATCCATCACTTTTTTCATCAAATCATAAGTTTTATCAAAGTTCTTTGCCCAGCATTGTTCTTTTTTAAAACAGGACTGACAAGTTTTTTCTGTCACATTGCTTAAGAAAAAATCGAGTTCCTGATCCTCCTGTTCCCCATCCCTCCATTGATCGTATTGTGAAAAACTATTGGAAAGTGCTTGAAACACAGAGGAGAATTGTTCTACTCGATGAACTGTGATGTCCCTGATTTTCCTCATATATTGTTGTTGTTCCATAGCGAATTCTGATGTTCCAGGTATATGTTTTGCCATTTTAGAGGTTAATTGCTGCGGTGTTATTAATAGCAGCAAGATGGCAATACTTGATTCATATATATTTTGTATCAAAGGTGTTTGGGAATCCCCATACATTCCAATTAACACCGTGGCGATTAATAAACCAATGGAAGTTCCGATTCTCCTTCCTTCCTTTAACAAGCCCCCTAGTAATCCTGAGAAGGCAAGTAAACTCATTTGATAGAAACTAGATACATTGGCTAAGCTGAAGATTAAACCCGTTACGACCCCTACTGTTGAACCAACCGTTGCACCTCCTACAAATGCGAAGAGAAGGACCAAGTATCTCGATAAGATATGCTCTACAGATAGGTTATAGATGGACCAACCAATGGTTCCTGTAAGAACGGATGCCAACATAATTATTAGGCTGACAACCTCTTCCGTCTTATAACTCTTTTTTCTTTTTTTAAGTGATAAAAGTGGAATGCTCTGCATAAATATGAGAGTGAGGATAAATGTTAAACTTGCCTCTACACCGGCCATCATACCATCGTATAACGTTATTGTTTCACGATTTTGTATATAGAGAAAGACACATCTTGCCGCAAAAGAGGTAAAAAACACATAGTAAGGCAGTGCCTTGATTTCATCACGCTGAAATCTGGCAAGCAGTCGAAAAGCGACTAAAAAAATGACAGCACACGAAAAAGTAAAAGCAGTATTGGCAATGGATAAGGTAAAGGCACCTACCAGTAGCCCGAGTAAAACTAATGGTGCTTTTTTTCGCCTCATCATATACACAGAAACAAAGAATGGTAATGCAAATGGAGATAGGTGAGATAATATTAGGGCCCTGCCCAGTAAAAAACCGATGAGAATGAGAGCTACACCTTTCTGGAGAAAGAATTGGTCTAGCTTTACTTGAAGACTCGTTAATCTTTTGGAAACTTCGAGCTTTGTTTCCTCTAAGTTACTCCCCTGATCTATAAAGCTATGTTCCGCCTTTTCCATTTTATATACACTCCTTTGGCGTTAGTAGTTGCAAACCATTATATATTGGACAAGTCTAGAAGTTTGTCAAAATTGAGAAGTGAGTTGAAAGAAAAGTTCGACTTCTTTCAGCGAAAAGACGGATGGTCTTCCATGATTCTCGGCAAATAATGTGATGATCCACAGAAAATCTTTATCCTTTTTGCATATTAGGTATGTATACTATTAGTATTAAAGCCATTCGACAGTATTTTAAAAACAATTTTATTCCCTTTTAATAAAAAAAGCGAAAAGTATATTGACAAAAAAATATTCCATATGTAATATAGAACTTGTGCTTTTGAAATATCTTTTAAATATGGCGGCGTAGCTCAGCTGGCTAGAGCGTACGGTTCATACCCGTGAGGTCGTGGGTTCGATCCCCTCCGCCGCTACCAATTTCATATTGGCCCGTTGGTCAAGCGGTTAAGACACCGCCCTTTCACGGCGGTAACACGGGTTCGAATCCCGTACGGGTCATCAAAAAAAAGCGAAAGCGCCTTGCTCTTCCGATAGGCCGAGCTGGACAAGGATAAATGGTTAGCAGAGATGCTAGCCATTTTTTTATTTTACAAGCAAAAAAGGACATTCCTCTTAACAAGAAGAATGTCCTTTTTATTTATGAAGGTTCCCTTCACCTGCTATATGTTAATAGACAGCAAGTTAGCCTCGTCTAGCACCACGACCGCCGCGTTTTGACTCGGTATGGCGTTTTAATGAAGATAGACGATCTTCACTATCCTTTAAAAAACGAGCCATTTTCTGCTCGAAATTTTCTTTTGGGCGTTGGTTAAAACTTGGTTTATTATGACGTGGTTTCTGAGTTGGTGCCTGTTCTTTCGCTTTTCGAATCGATAAACCAATTTTGCCATCTTTCTCAACATTAATGACTTTTACTTGGACCTCATCGCCAACTTTCAAATGCTCATTAATATCCTTCACATAGTTATCCGCTACTTCACTAATGTGAACAAGTCCTGTTGAGCCTTCTGGCAACTCGACAAACGCTCCAAAATTAGTGATCCCTGTTACTTTCCCTTGTAACTTGCTGCCTACTTCGATCGACATAAAAAATAATTTCCTCCTTAAAAAGATAAAAGATAAAGCTTAATATATATTATATCGGACGTTAAAAAAGAGTGTCAATAAGACACATCTTTATCCTCATCCTTCTTTTTCTTGTCATCTGGGATGTTAAAAATTATTTCCCCCTTTTCAGAAAGGAAATATTCACTTCTAGCTAGCTTTGCAATATAATTATCATCGTTCAATTTTACTACCTCATCCTGAAGATAGGACTTTTTTTTCTTTAAATCAGCCAGCTTTTTCTCAAGCTTCACTTTTTCTGCTTGTTTTGCCTCTAGCTGATGGTTTCTCGAGATGAGTGTAGAAACCAATAAATATACCGATGCAACCGCGATAATACCGAATACAACCAATCTACGAAAAAGTAATTTTTTCCTTCTTGCCTTTACTTTCTCTTTCACCATTTGCTGTTTTGTATACGCATTTTCCATCGAAGTAATATTTTTTTCTTTCCTAACACCCATCTCTAAACCTCCTATCTCTGCTTCTTATAAAGCTCGAACTACTTTTTATAAAAGATGCCAAATATATATTTCCAAATATATATAAATTTATTCTTAATGTTTTTAAAAAAACCTGCTAATCTTATAGATAACTTTTCGACGGATTTTTTAATTGATTCAGGCAGCAGTTTCCAAAATAATGCAAAAATCCATTTTAACGGAGAAAAAATTATCTTTATGACCCATAATAACATCTGTAGTATCACTTTTACAAGAGACAATAGTACCTTTCCTAATGTGATGGTTAAGGTAACAAATGCCAGCACAATCCATTTTATAGGATTAAAAATCAGTGACATAAATAATTTTACTATAAATTGGTAGATCGATATGACTGCACTGATTAAAATTTCAAGTAATTTCAAATAAATATTTTTCATTAATGCCTGGTATGCTGCAAAACCACAGACTAAGGCCACAAATATATAAAAACGGATTTCTCCATAGTTGACTAGAAACAAAATATAGAAGACGGCTAGTCCCTGTATTAACCAAAACATCACATCATTGATGAATACAATCCACCTTTTTCGTTTGCCTCTTTGAAGGAAACGGTTATACGTATCAAGGGAGGCACCAAAAATGCTTCCCATCGCGATCATGGCAAGCATTGTGTAAAACTGCGTGGTTAAGCTCATCGGAATAGCTTGCTAAAGAAACCTTTAGCTTTCTCCCCATGATGTTCATCTAAATATACGAGGTCAAAGACCTTCCCTTTAATGGAAACAATTCCTCTTTCTACATCTAAATTTTTCATTTGCAAATTTTGTCCACGTATCGCTAAAAACCCCATTACCGTTTCCAATAAAAACTCTTCATTATCAAAACTATCAACCTGCTTTACACCTGTAATGTCTAAAAGCTTCCTCCCTCTCATAATGACATCATGCTCTTGATTTACATTTTTTCCACTAGAAGGTGTATCATAATATTGACTCAACTCAATCCCCCGCTTTCCGTATTCCTGGCCATACTTAAAATTCAAGCTGTTTATAACTAGTCCAAGCTATATAATCATGTGTATGACGCAGAGGACAAAAAAAGAACAAGCCTATAAAGAAAAGCAATAGTGCCTGTTTATCGGCGTATGGATGAGTGAAATTAAGCTTCCAAATTTCACCTTCGTAGTCTTGACTGAGATAAAGAAAAACGTACGGAGGCAGTTCTTTAACCAATAATACTTGTTCCTCTATTAAAAAACTCCCTAAAAAGGGAGCATCTACTCTTGGTTGATACGTTCGTCTTTAAGGACAGTATACATACCGGCAGCATCCTCTTTACGAGTATTTTCCTGCAGGTTTTCTACCTTTACCGTTACTAGTCTCTGACCGAAGCGAACAACAAGCTCATCGCCAATTTTCACATTTGAACTCGCCTTTGCCTGCTGACCATTTATCGTGATTCTTCCTTGATCCGCTACTTCCTTTGCAAGGGTTCTTCTTTTTATTAATCTTGAAACTTTTAAAAATTTATCTAATCTCATTGTTGTCATGATTTCCACCTCTATAATCCTGCTTTTTTTGCTTGATTCCAAAATTGATCAAGTTCTGCTAATGTAAAATCAGAAAATGTTTTACCTCTTGATTCTACTTGTTCCTCTATAAATTGGAATCTTCTTTTAAACTTCTGATTTGTCATTTCAAGTGCTTCTTCCGGATAAATGGATAATAAACGACCTACATTCACCATTGCAAATAACAGATCTCCAAACTCTGATATCTGCATCTGTTTATCCTTTTTCGTTATCTCTTCCTGAAATTCCTTCATTTCCTCAATCACTTTTTTCCAAGCTTCTTCCACCCGATCCCAATCAAAGCCGAGTTTAGATGCACTCTTTTGGTATTCATATGCCCTAATCAATGCTGGCAAACCCTTTCCAACTTCATCTAAAACAGTTTTTTTGGCTCCGTGCCCTTTTTCCTGCCCTTTTATTTCATTCCAATTCTTCAATACATCCTCCACATCTTTTGCAACAGTATCACCAAAAACATGCGGATGTCTGCGAATCATTTTATCAGAAATTCCTTCTATTACATCCTCTACTGAAAACATCCCTTCATCTTCCCCAATTTGTGCATGCAGCATAACTTGAAGTAGAACATCCCCGAGCTCCTCAACAATATGATCTATATCATCCTCATCAATTGCTTCTAATAATTCATAGGATTCTTCTATTAAATATTTTTTTAAAGAGAGATGCGTTTGCTTCTTATCCCATGGACAGCCATTCGGTCCCCTTAACTCCGCAATGATAGACCGCAAAGCAGAAAATTCCTTTAGTAATGTTTTTTTCATTGGAGGTACATAAACGCTGGTTAAATTATTGATTTCGACCTGGCGATCCAATTCATATAAAGGAATTTGTTTAATAGATTCCTCTTTTGAACCAGCCGCAGTTACGATAAACACATTATAATCATCTGGATATTTTTCCATCAATGTTAATTTCACATTAGAAGCACTAAACGCATCATACACCTGTCCAATAATGAGGTGTTGGTTGGTACGAATATCGTCCCTATGTAAATCAGTTCCATCTAACAACTGAAATCCTTCAATCGGATCTGCTTTAACAGCCGCAAATAAAGGGTCAATAAAGCTTTGACCTCCACCTATAAGAATTTCAATCCCTTGTTTCTCTCCTCTTTCCAATAATAATTGAACGGTCTTTTCTGCAACGAGCGGATGTCCCGGTACAGCATAAACAATATTTTCGTTTTTCGCAGCTGTGAGCAAGCTTTCTGTAATTTCCTCATACACTTCTTCAAATTGGTCATTTCGCTCATACACATTATCAAAGCTAACAAAATGAATACCTTCTGCTTCCAAATCACTTACAACCGGATGTTCCTTCGTTCTCAAAAAAAGCACTTTAGCATTCTTGACTAATTTATAAATACCTAAAGGCAGCTGATCAATATCGCCGGCTCCCAATCCAATAACCATAATTTGATTGCTCATCTAATACTATCTCTCCTTATTCGTAAAAATTCGAAAAAGCCTTTCACCAAATGGAAGAAAAAGAACGTCCTCTCTTAAAAATACTTTGAAGCACATTATGGAAATAATATATGCAGCTCCACCAATCACAACTCCAGACAGTGCAAGAATAACACTTGAAAGCCGGTTAGAAGGAAGAAAACTTTCTAAGCATATTAGCCAAATTTGCAATACTAGAGTCATAATAAACGCAGAGGCAAGCACTTTTATATAAAATAACGCCGGTAATTTTCCTATTTTTAACTTTCTAAGTTCCTTCATAAAAAAAACTGCTACCATACATAAGGAAAGGACCGTAGCTACAGATGCTCCTAATGTCCCAAATTTAGGAACAAGGAGTTGGTTAGTAAGAAATTTCACGATTACTCCAATCACCATATATAAGGCAGGAATGTATACACGACCGATACCTTGTAAAATACCCGTTATGGTTAAAATGATAGAACTAAAAAGGATGGATACGGAAAATACCGCCAGTACAAGAGAACCATGATCGTTTTTGAAAAGCATGATATTAGTCGGATGAATGATATTGATTAATCCAATAGCCGATCCTATCCCGACAATAATGCTTATTTTTAAAGCAATACCCACTTTTTCCTTTAAACTAGATAAGTCTCCATTTTGAAATGCTCCCGAAATTAAAGGCACCAATGTTAAGGACAAAGAGGTAGCCACTATGGTTCCTAATTGTAATAATGGTTGCCCACGGTCATAGATTCCTTTTAGGCTTTTGGCTTCCCCAATAGAAACCCCAGATTTTGTTAATAGAGCATAGATATCTAAGGAATCAACAAATTGGAATAAAACCAACATCATCCCACTGATACAAATTGCTAAGCCTTGCAGCAAAAAAGTTTTCTTCCCTAATATCATCGGCGAAACCCTTACTGACAGTGGATGCCTATTTCTAAACCAAAGCAAGAACCAGATTAATACCAAAAGGGATACCACTCCGCCGATAACCGAGCCAATAAGCGCCCCTTCACCAGCTATATATAAGGAGTAGCCCTTCCTTACTAAAAAATAGGTCAAGAGTAAAATAGATGCCACTCTAATAAATTGCTCCGTTACTTGTGATATAGCTGTTGGAAGCATGCTCCCTATCCCTTGAAAGAAACCCCTTATAACAGAGATAAATGGTACCAGCAAAAAAGAAAAGGCAATAATCCTTATTAATGGCCCTAATTTTGAATCCCCCATTAAGTCTGCTATATATGGAGCTCCGATGAAAAAAAGCAAAAACAAAATAATCCCCAATGAACTTAGCATTAGAAAGATGGATTTCATCATTTGCTTTATATTACTATTTGCTGCTTCACCCTCTGCAATAAATTTCGAAATAATCACAGGAAAACCATAAGTAGCTAAAGAGATGGCAACTCCATAAATTGGATATATTTGTTGATATATGTAAAAACCTACATCCCCTACTATATTTTGGAACGGCACACGATAAACAGCACTAAGGATTTTTGTAATCGTTGCTGCAATGGTTAAAATCAATGCTCCTTTAAATAACTTTTTGGAATCCTCCTGAGGCAAATTCTTCGACCTTCCTATCCTAAAATATGTCGTATTATAGCATATCATACGGAAAAGGGGGAACATAACAAAAGCTGTTAAATCCTTTTCTTTATTTGTTATAAGTCGTAGTTGACTTGGATATGAAACGTCTTTATTCCCAAAAGGTTTATACTTTTAATACTTGAATAAAGCTGAAATAAGTTCTGTATGATAAGAAACAAATTAAAGAAAAACCCATTCAAAAAAGAAGAAGCAGGCTATTTACCCGCTTCAAACCATTTCTGTAGAGTTTTACTGCTCCATTTGTCTTGCCAAAAATCCGGCAGCTGTTTCTGTTGCTTTTTGTTCCACTTCACCGATAGTCCGGTCTTTTGAGAAAATAACTACTGCACCAATCGGATCTCCATTTGCAACTATTGGGGAAATAGTATAGGAGGAAAGCTCTTCTTCGTAACCATCTACCAATGTTGCTTGTCCCTTATTGGTAACAAGAATTGGGTTACGATCCTCCATTGCTTTTTCGATAATTTCACCAATGTTTTTATTTAAGTAGTCCTTTTTCGATCCTCCTGCAACAGCAATTACTGCATCTCTATCACAGATCAATACCTGGCTCGTTAAGCTGTCATATAATGCTTCAGCATATTCCTTTGCAAAATCGCTTAACTCACTAATAGGAGAATATTTCTTTAAAATGACTTCCCCGTCCCGATCAACAAAAATTTCCAACGGGTCCCCTTCTCGGATACGTAATGTTCTGCGGATTTCTTTTGGAATTACAACTCTTCCTAAATCATCAATACGACGAACAATTCCAGTTGCTTTCATCTTATGTTGCCTCACTTTCATCAGATGATTTTTATTCGGCATCTCACTGCCTAATTTGTAAATGAATGAATCTTTTACCAACGTTGTCATTAGTATCTTTCATCTAGGAAGTTCTATACATGTGAGTTAATTTTTTGGCCCAAAAAATACAAATACGCTTGACACCTGGCCCTTCGGTGAATGGATGAGTTAATTTGAAGTGTGATATACCGTCGTTGACCAGTCGTAGGGATGATACGAAAAAATTCACATGCAGATAGGCACTGGAGTTCATGTTTTTTATATTGTTTCATTACCTCCATTGCTCAGAAAATAAACCTTGTTATTGGATTAAAAGGAAGAACATTACAACCTAACCGGCCGTAATGTTCTCCTCAGGTTCTTATCCAACATGTTCCGTTTGCTTACTTGCATTTTTTAACTCTTTTACAATATCCATGATAATAGAAAGCCATTTTTCCTCTTGAATACCTTTTATATTTAATGTAATTTTTAATTTATTGCCGTCCATTCCAAAACCTACTGAACGTCCATACTTGTTGCAAACCTCTACGACCCTTGGACCATCTATATTTTGTGTTCCTTGTTCCGATACAAGGATGGATATGCCTTGTTTTGTCTGTTTCAACGATTCTAAATGTGCCTCCATTGCAAAGACTTTCATTTCCGAAATCGTAAACAAATACCCGACCTGGTTAGGATACTCCCCGTAACGGTCGATCATTTCTTCCTTTAATTCCTCTAATTCTTCTAATGATTCAATGGCTCTAAATCGTTTATACATCTCAATTTTTTGATGTCCATCAGCAATATACGTATCTGGAATATATGCATCTATTTCTAAATCAATTTCAAATGGCACTTTCTTCTCGTGAGCTTCTGTGCCTCTTCGTTCTTCAATTGCTTCTTTTAACATTTGGGAATACAAATCAAATCCGACAGAATCAATAAAGCCATGTTGTTGAGCGCCAAGAATATTCCCTGCACCTCTTATTGATAAATCGCGCATAGCAATTTTGAACCCTGAACCTAGCTCTGTAAATTCCTTAATTGCTTGAAGGCGCTTTTCGGAAACCTCCGTAAGCACTTTATCCTTACGATAAGTAAAATACGCATAAGCGACACGATTAGAACGTCCAACACGTCCGCGAAGCTGGTATAACTGAGATAATCCCATGCGATCAGCATCATACACAATTAAAGTGTTAACATTCGGAATATCGACACCTGTCTCAATGATAGTAGTTGTAACAAGTACATCAAATTCACCTTCTAAAAAGCTTAAAATAACAGATTCGAGTTCACTTTCTGTCATTTGGCCATGTGCATACGTTACACGGGCATCCGGGACAAGGGTCGATATCTCTTCTGCTTTTCTTTCAATATCCTCCACACGGTTATATAAGAAATAAACCTGGCCGTTTCTAGCTAATTCCCGCTCAATTGCTTCTCTGACAAGGTGACCATTATATTCCATCACATAAGTTTGAACTGGAAAACGATTTTCTGGCGGAGTCTCGATAACCGATAAATCTCTTACACCTAGCATAGACATATGTAGCGTTCGTGGAATTGGTGTAGCGGTCAGTGTTAAAACATCCACATTCGTTTTCATTTGTTTAATTTTTTCCTTGTGTGTAACGCCAAATCTTTGCTCTTCATCAATAATTAATAAACCAAGATTATGAAATTGTATATCCTTTGAAAGAATACGGTGAGTACCAACAACAATATCCACCGTTCCATTTTTCAAGCCCTTTGCTGTTTCAGTTTGTTGCTTCTTCGTTCGAAATCTACTTAACAAACCAACGGAAACCGGATAATCTTGAAAACGTTCTTTCATCGTTTCATAGTGCTGCTGGGCTAAAATAGTGGTCGGAACAAGAAAAGCAACTTGCTTTCCATCCATAATAGCCTTAAATGCAGCTCGAATAGCAACTTCCGTTTTTCCGTACCCTACATCCCCGCATAATAAACGATCCATCGGACGTTCTCTTTCCATATCCCGCTTAATTTCTTGTATAGATCGAAGTTGATCCTCGGTTTCTTGATATGGAAATGTTGCCTCAAACTCTCTTTGCATATCACCATCTGGTGAAAAAGCATATCCTTTCGCAGCTTCCCGTTCTGCATATAGTTTTATTAAGTCATCCGCAATGTCTTGAACAGAAGATTGGACTTTTTTCTTTACCTTCTTCCATTCCGTACCGCCTAATTTATATACTTTAGGTTCTTTTCCCTCAGACCCTACATATTTCTGAACAAGTTCAATTTGTTCTACAGGAACATACAGCTTATCAGTCCCTTGATATTTTATATGCAAGTAGTCTTTATGGACCCCATTAATGACAAGCGTTTCAATTCCTAGATATTTTCCAATACCGTGATTTACATGGACAACATAGTCGCCAACTTTTAATTCTGAATAGCTTTTTATTCTTTCAGCATTTGATAGTTTTTGTCTCCGAGGTGCTTTTTTTGTTTTTTTATTGAAAAGTTCCTCTTCTGTAATGACTGCCAATTTTTGCATGGAAAGCTCAAAGCCAGTGTTAAGATTTCCCTGAATAACTTGAACACTACCTGGCAGCAATTTATTGGAATCTTCTACAACAGCCGCTTCTATTTCATAATCCTCTAATACACTATGTAACTTTGAGAGACGGTCTTCATCAGTTGCTAGAAATACGACAGTAAAATTCCCTTTTTTCCATCGTTCCATTTCCGTCTTTAACACATGCATTTGACCATGAAAGTTTTGCATTTGCTTACATGTTATATTCACTATATTTTGTGGATTGGTATTTGGAATATGACGCAAAAACAATGATAAGTATAATCTAGGCAAGTTTGCTTGGATTAATAGCTTAGTTAAATTATGTGACACCTCTAGTTCATGTACGATTTGACCTTCTTCCAACAAGGATGTAAACCATTCGGCCTCCTCATTTTCTAAACGGTCATTCATTTCTTGAATACGACTATATTCATCTAGTACGATGAGCCCTTTGCCATCTATATAATCTAGTAAACTTGCAGGATTCTCGTATGCTAATGAAAGAAACTTAAAAAATTGCTCCGGTTTTTGCTTGTTTTTTAGGTTTTCAATGGCATACCCTATATTTTGTGTCAATAATTCCTTTGATTTTGCACTTTTTACTTTCTTCAAAGTTTTAGAGAGCTTATCCTCCAGCCTATCGGCTAACTTTATTAAAGTATTGGCATCAACAGGCGATTCTGTTGCAGGTCCAATTAAAATACTATTTCGTTTTTCTATGGAACGCTGGTCCTCTACTGAAAAGGTCCTTATGGAATCTACTTCCGTATCAAACAATTCTATACGAATTGGATTTTGCTCGGTTAAAGGATATATATCTAATATTCCCCCGCGTAAACTGAAATCCCCAGGTGTTCCAACCATATCATTTCGATTGTACCCCATTGCAATGAGAGATTCTAAGACAGCCTCTAGCTCAATATCCTTTCCCACTTCAAAGGACAGTTGATAGCTTCTCCATTGTTCCGCAGAAGGAAGAACCTTCCGCAATCCTGCCATTGGGACAATCACTATCCCTTTACGCTTTGATACAAGAAAATTCAACGTTTCAATGCGTTGGGCCATTAATTCTGGGCTTGCTATTCCTATTTCTGCAGCGATGAGTTCGTTTGCTGCATATAGATATACATAATCTTCATCCACTAATTGCGATAAATCATCATATAATTTTTGCGCTTGTAAAAGATTATAAGTCACAATAATAATCGACTGATTCCATTTTTCAAAGATAGATGCAATAAAGACGGTTCTGGAGGACCCGGACAAGCCTGCTACCAGTTGTTCCTTGAGGTTCTCTTCAATTCCGGTGATAACCGACTGAATTTCATCCTGTTGCAAAATAATTTGCTTTAATCCCTTCAATCAATAGCCCTCCTTTCTTAAATGATAAGAACGGTATAAGTTTTTTATCCTATAAATTATTTCATGAGATTAGTCTTTGGATAGCGCAAGCAGCCTATCGGCTAGCAAATTTCTCCTTCCAATTTCTTCCAGTAAAATGATAGTGCTATTTTCAATAGTACGGGAAAGCATGGTTTCCTTTATCTCCGTCAAAGACTAGAAGGTGAAATTTGAAACTCATTTTCATTCTTACATACGCCTAGAGACAGGCGCTTGCACTTTTCTTATAACTATTATGGACTATATGAAACAATTACTTTTTTATAAAGAACGATTTTGCTTCTATAAAATCCCGAAGCAGTGTCTACAACGAATTTTTAAATATTGGAAACAGAAAAATGCTTTGGATTCTCTTCCAAAGCGGACTAGTGAATCAAATAATCGTATGCATGTAGTTCAGGATTTCTTGTAAGTGCTTCTTGGCAATCCTCACAAATCGATTTTATATGAATATTGCCGTCTGATTCATAGGATACCATATCTTGTCTTTCCTCATTGGTTAATGTATTTAATCCAAGATTTTCTGCATGGATGGATTGATTTTCAATGGTTCCCATATTGGTCCCACAATGACGGCAAAAATAATGTATAGCCATTCTTTGCCTCCTTATAACAAGTTTTTTATTATTATGAACCTGTTTATAAGGAGTTATTCGTGGCAAATCAATAATTAATGATTATCCAATAATTATTCCCACTCTTCACTTATGATATATCCTAATTAGATTGCTTTTAAGGATCTTTTCCGCAATTTTTATTAATACTTGCTCAAATAAGGTGGTTACCCTAGAATTTCTAATTAAAAAGAAATAACCATTATGAAAAAAACCTTAATTAAATTGATTCATCACTTCTAAAAACGGTTTTTCTAGCCATTGTTCACAAGCATCTGCTGAATGTTTAATAGCTATTTCAAGTGTTGGCCACTCATCTTTTTTAAATTTACTCAACACATAATCTGGAACGGACATTCCATTTTCAGGACGGCCTATCCCGATTCGTATACGATTGAAGCTTTGCGTACCTATATGTGCAATGGTAGATTTAATTCCATTATGGCCACCGGCACTTCCCTTTTGCCGTAAGCGTATTTTTCCAACAGGCAAATCCAGATCATCATAGATTACTAATAAATCCTCAACATCAATATTGTAGTAATCCATTATGGGTCTAATACATTCTCCTGATAAATTCATAAACGTTAACGGTTTTAGAAGCATAAATTTTTGTCCATTTTTATGGATAATGGAAAAGAGCCCATTAAATTTCGATTGATTCAAGGGTGCCCCATACCGTTCGGATAACTCATCAATTACCTCAAAGCCAATATTATGCTTTGTTTTATCAAATTGTGACCCGGGATTTCCTAAGCCAACGATTAATTTCATTATTTTACACCTCAAATTAAATATAACATAAAAAAGCCATTCACCTTTTTACGTTTAGATTTCATATTTAATATTATACATGGGGAAATTTTTTGGAACAAATTCAAAAGCGATTGTTTGCACGAAATAAAAATTACATAAAAAAGAAGGACCTACCCTTATTTTTAGAGTAAATCCTTTAATACACATCTCTACTCGCCTTCTGTTTCCGTTGTCTCTCTTCCCTCAAGATTTTCTGGCATACCGGATTCTTGCTGTTCTCCAGTACTTATTTCCTCTTCTTGTCTTGGTGGTAAGATGGAGGCAATCGTTTCCTCATCTTCATGATTAATATTGAACGGATATTCCCCTCTAATATCTGCAATGGTAATGGTTTCATTCACTTGAAGATTGGTAACATCCACTTTCATTACATCAGGTATGTCATTGGGTTTAGCAGTTATGGAAAGTTCATGAATTGGTTGCTGTAGAACGCCCCCATCTTTTACACCAGCACTTTCACCAACTAACTCAACTCGAACATTAGCTTCGATTTCCACAGATAGATCGACAGCCAAAAAGTCTAAATGAACAATGTTTTTCTTTAAGGAATCTTCTTGATAGTCGTTTAAAATAACATTTTGCTTTTGTCCATCGAGATTTAACGATATAACGCCATTTCTCCCTGCTTGTTTAATGATTTTTGTAAACTCAGTCTCATCAACATAAATAGGTGTATTTTCCATCTTATATCCATAAACAACAGCAGGAATATTACCACCTCTTCGAAGTTGCTGAAGCTCTGAATGCATTTTATTATTTCGTTTCTTTGCTTCTAATACCGCGACCATCCTTCTATTCCTCCTATTCTTATGTAAAGAAATCTCTCTATATAAATTCCCTAAATCGATGAA
>Ga0224736_1120_pt1 | contig 14964 bp, 15 predicted proteins | sample IA12soil_MG_GH6A_FD_161628 | JGI IMG/M metagenome (GOLD analysis project Ga0224736, IMG submission 161628) | Enriched cells from agricultural soil in Iowa, United States - IA12soil_MG_GH6A(-) | ecosystem: Environmental > Terrestrial > Soil > Agricultural land | place: USA: Iowa | collected 2017-05-08
TGAAGTATTTCAGCGACGTTTTATATATTATCATCTATTATATCCTATGTCAATAGAAAACATTAAAAATTCCTCCGAAGAGGAATTTTTAATGTAAAATCCACGTTTGAATAATGGTTAATCCTATTACTCCTGGGATTCCTAACAAACCAGATATAGCTGTTGTGATTAGATTGATAGGAACATGTATGCCATAATGGCTCCCAATTGAATTTAAAAAGAATAGAAATACTGCACCTATGATAAACTTTATAAACAATTGGCCCAACCATTTCACTGGTTTCCCCCATGTTCCTGCTACGAGCAATAACAAAATAACAACAATAATAATGGATACAACGATAACCGGATTCAAATTTCCCACTCCCTATTTCTGCACGTTTAGTACTATTCATTTTATGAACAGATTGTCCAAAAAGAACATTCATACAGAAATAATAATGGGGATTCTATATTTTTATTCTTAAATTTCGTTCTTTAGCTTCTCTAAATAGAAAAAAATATTTTGCTTCTGCGGTCAGCTTATAATAATTAAGCTCCTCATCGTATTCAAAGCTCATATCAACTAAAGATTTTTGATGTAACCAATCTTTTCTTGCAGTTGACATTAAGTCGATCAGTTTTTGATCATATTCTTCCCTTAGCTTTTGTTTGCGTCCAAACAAGAGAACTCACCCCGCTTAAACTTCTCTTCTTCCTTCAAGCGCCTTAGATAAAGTAACTTCATCCGCATACTCTAAGTCTCCACCAACAGGTAAACCATGGGCAATACGAGTAATTTTAATACCAGATGGTTTCAACAATCTGGAAATATACATTGCGGTTGCTTCTCCTTCAATATTCGGATTTGTAGCTAATATTACTTCTTGAACTGTTTCATCTTGGAGCCTTTTCAATAAATCAGGAACATTAATATCCTCAGGACCAATCCCATCCATCGGAGAGATTGCTCCATGTAAAACATGATATAATCCATTAAACTCTTTCATTTTTTCCATTGCTATAACATCCTTAGGATCTTGCACTACACAAATAATACTTCTATCCCTTCTTTGATCAGTGCAGATATAACAAGGATCTTGGTCTGTTATGTGGCCGCAAACAGAGCAATAGCCTAAATTGCGTTTCGCATCTACAAGTGCCTTTGCAAAGTCAAGCACAACATCTTCTTTCATGGTTAACACAAAAAACGCCAGTCTTGAAGCCGTCTTTGGGCCAATCCCTGGCAGTTTCATAAAGCTATCCATGAGCTTTGTAATCGGTTCAGGATAATGCATTTTTAATTCCCCTTAAAAGCCCGGTAAATTTAATCCCTTTGTAAATTGTCCCATTGTTTGATTTGTAAGTTCATCAGCCTTTTTCAACGCATCATTTGTAGCAGCTAAAACAAGATCTTGAAGCATTTCAATATCTTCAGGGTCTACAACTTCTTCTTTAATATTTACTTCCAATACTTCCTTATGCCCGGAAACAATTACTGAAACCATTCCGCCGCCTGCAGTGCCTTCAATACGCTGTTCACCTAATTGTTCTTGCGCTTCTGCCATTTTCTTTTGCATTTTTTGCATTTGCTTCATCATATTTTGCATATTACCCATACCACGCATTTTTATCGTCCTCCAATTTCTTTAATCTTGTATTTCCATTAAATCTATACCAACTAATTTCTTAGCTTCTGCAATAATGGGATCCTCTTCCCCTTCTTCATGTGAATGGTCAGATGAATCCATATTATTATTTTTTAAAAACTCTTCCCTTAGTTCATTCCATTGATTCTCAGGAACACCGACAGTTTGATAGCCGATTCCTGTAACTTCCTGAAGAATGGAAGAGATAGCTTCTATAAATTTATTGTTTTCCATTGCCATCTGACAATGAATTTCATATTTGAATTTTAGTACAAACGCATTATTCGAAGCTGCAACAGGTTCTGCCTCATTTAGCAATGCTGCTTGGGATCGCATTTGACGATTATTTAGCATTTCCAGCATATCGCCCCAGCGGCTTTTGATGAGTTGCAAATCCTGCTTAGTTGCCCCTTTTAATATATCATGAATTCTTCCAGTTTGTACTTTGTATCCTTTCCCAGTACGGGGAGATCTTTTTGCAACTTGCGGCTTTTCTTCTGTTGAGGCTGATACACCACGTTCTTTTAATCCTTTTATCTCCCTTTCAAGGCTCTCGATTTTACCCAACAAATTTTGAACATCTTCATTTTGAGGTGAAGACGCTACCCTTGACTCACATAACCTTATTAGAGCAACTTCAATATACATTTTTGCTATATTGGAAAATTTCATTTCTTGTTGCGTCTTATTTAATATATCAATGTATTCATAAATTTGCTCATTGGTTATGTTTTGTGAAAGGTTTTGGAAATCAGTGTCTACCATTACACGCTCGATAGACTCCTCAAGATTTGGGGCCGTCTTATATAAGAGCATATCTCGAAAATAAAGAATTAAATCCTCGATAAATCTCGTTGGGTCTTTTCCCTGGTATAATAGATCCTCTAACGTTTTCAAGGCAAGAGCGATATTATTTTCATGTATTGATAATGCTAATTGATTTAGATACTCTTGAGAAATAGCACCCGTTACAGTTAACGCATCATTCACTGTAATCACTTCATCACTGAATGAGACTGCTTGATCAAGCAAGCTTAGAGCATCCCTGAGTCCACCCTCTGCTGCACGTGCAATAATTTCAAAAGCCTTTTCCTCAAAATGTATCCCAGAGCCATTTGCAATATGCACCATTCTCTTAATAATATCTTTTGCTGTAATCCTTTTAAAATCAAAACGTTGACATCTCGATATAATAGTTAAAGGTATCTTATGTGGTTCTGTCGTAGCCAAAATAAAAATGACATGCTGAGGGGGCTCTTCCAATGTTTTTAAAAGCGCATTAAAGGCTCCAATGGAAAGCATATGAACCTCATCGATAATATAGACCTTATAAGAAACAGCATTAGGCGCAAATTTCACCTTGTCACGGATATCCCTTATTTCTTCAACTCCATTATTGGATGCTGCATCTATTTCTATAACATCGGGAATAGATCCATCCGTTATACCACGGCAAGCCGCACATTCATTACAAGGCTCTGCTACAGGTGCCTTTTCGCAATTTATTGCTTTAGCCAAAATTTTGGCAGCACTTGTTTTACCAGTTCCTCTTGGACCAGAGAATAAATAAGCATGTGAAATTTTTTGCTGCAGGAGGGCATTCTGAAGTGTCTTCGTAACATGCTCTTGTCCCGCAACATCTTCAAACGATTGCGGTCTCCACACTCTATATAACGCTTGATACGCCATGTCCCTCCCACCTTCTTTTCAAGTGAATTTTATTGCATTTATGTTCGTATAATATTACTTTTCCCTATTATACATTATACGATTGTAATTTCCCATTTATAAAGGGAAACTATTTTAGAATAATACAAAAAACCCATCCGATTCGGATGAGTTAGTATGTAATAGTAACTGCCGTGCACCTTCCCTCGACTAGTTCCCATAAGCGTTACTTAAGCAGTTAGCTCAGCTCAGGCTGCCCTGCGGCACATGGAAGAGTCCACTTAATGCTGCTTCCTTCCGGACCTGACATGGTTCATGGATTTCCATTGCGCAGGACCCAAGCGTCAACGCCACTTACTTAAGGCAGACCCTACAGGATACTAGCCTCAAGAAGGGATTCAGTCCCGCTAGAGCGGTTTGCGGGTACAGGGCACCGCTACCTCCCCACCTAGCACGGCAAAGTTGATACCATATTAAGTTGCGTTAATTTAACGCTAAAGTAAGTATACTAGTATTTAGAAAAAAAATCAATGTGTAGAAGGTTGTTAATTATTGCCCAGACTTCCATTCAACTTTTCATGCTTTCTTTTTTGGCGAATTTCCCGAAAGAACGAACTTAGCATTTCACCACATTCTTGTGCTAAAACACCGCTGGTTACTTCACATTGATGGTTAAATCTATTATCCTCTAACAAATTCATCAAACTACCGACACATCCTGCTTTAGGGTCATGTGCTCCATATACAACCCTTTTAATTCGCGAAAGAATAATTGCACCACTGCACATAGGACATGGCTCTAAGGTGACATATAGAACAGCATTCTCCAACCGCCATGAACCAACATGATTGCATGCTTCTTGAATAGCCAATATTTCCGCATGAGTAATAGCATTTTGTGTCGTTTCCCGAAGATTATAGGCAGTAGCCACTACCTCATTGTCCAGAACAATAACTGCACCAATAGGGACTTCATTTTTTGTTGCTGCCTTTTTTGCTTCCTCTAAAGCAAGTCTCATGAAATGTTCATCATCTAAAGTCATTTTTTATAACCTCTGTTCTTTATACAATACTTCTCATTATATCTAATATTAAACTCTATAAAGGGTTTAAAGTCTTCGCACAAAAACATAACATTTTTTTCTTAGTAAACATAGAATGATTAAGGGTACTTAAATTAAAAATTTCTTACATAATTTATTTTAAATAAAGGAGGGGTTGCATTGCAAATACATGTGGTCAAACCAAATGAAACGGTTACGGGTATTGCGAGACTATATCAAGTTTCAGTAAATGAGCTTATATCTGCTAATGAGCTCCCTAACCCAGACCGTTTAGTAGTGGGGCAAGCATTAGTAATCCCGATTTACGGCAGTTTTTATTGGGTGCAACGTGGTGATAGCATTACCTCCATTTCCCGCAGATTCCAGATTGCTACCGCTGAACTTGCTAGAATAAATGGTATTTCTGTCAATCAACCATTACAGATTGGAATGAAGTTATATATACCACAGCAAAGAAAAGTGAATGCAGAGTTTAATGCATATGTAGAACCGTTTGGTAATACAGTTTCTAATGCCTTGGAAATAAGCTCACGTGAAGCAGCACCATACTTAACCTATCTGTCACCTTTTGCCTTTCGTGTAAACCGTGATGGATCTCTAATAGCACCTCCTTTAGGTAATTTGCCAGAAATTGCGAAGAGAAATAGAAATGTTCTAGTTATGGCTATAAATAATCAAGAAAAAGGGCAATTTAGCGATGAGTTAGGAAGACTTTTATTAAATGATCAGTCTATTCAAAATACATTTTTAAACAATATTGTTTCCACTGCAAAAAAATATGGATTCCGCGATATTCATATTGATTTTGAATATCTACGCCCCCAAGATAAAGATGCCTATAATCAATTTTTGCGAAAATCTAAAGCTCGTTTTTCCAAAGAAGGTTGGTTTTTATCCACTGCATTAGCACCTAAAACAAGTTCTACCCAAAAAGGACGATGGTATGAGGCACATGACTATAAAGCACATGGTGAGATTGTAGACTTTGTTGTAATCATGACATATGAATGGGGATACAGTGGCGGTCCTCCTATGGCGGTATCTCCGATAGCTCCTGTTAGGAAAGTATTGGATTATGCAGTGAAGGAAATCCCTTCAAAGAAAATTCTTATGGGACAGAATCTCTATGGCTATGACTGGACACTACCTTTTACTGCAGGTAAGGATATTGCCAAGGCAATAAGCCCTCAACAGGCAATTCAAATTGCTGCCGCTCACAATGTTCCAATTAATTATGATACTGATTCACAAGCTCCAAATATTGACTATGTGGACGAAGCCGGTAAGAAGCATAAAGTTTGGTTTGAAGATGCACGGTCCATTCAAGCAAAATTTAACTTACTTAAGGAATTAAATCTTAGAGGAATGAGCTATTGGAAATTAGGATTATCGTTTCCACAAAATTGGATTTTAATAGTAGATAATTTCAATGTTGAGAAAAAATGACTCCCTTCGTAAATAAGGGAGTTTATTTTTTTAGAATTATATTCCCGTACCACTGCTATTTAACATGTGCTAAAATATGTATTAGTGTGTTTTTTATGACGTTTTTATTCCTTTTTTCTTATAGATAAATGATTTGAGGAGGACAATAAATGGAAACTCTACCGTTCATAACGGTTGAAGGACCAATTGGCATAGGCAAAACCTCTCTCGCAAAAGCTATTTCGACCCATTTTCATTATCATCTTTTGAAAGAAATTGTAGATGAAAATCCATTTCTTGAAAAATTCTACGATAACATAGAAGAATGGAGTTTCCAGCTAGAGATGTTTTTCCTTTGTAATCGTTACAAGCAGCTTGAGGATATTAATATTCATTATCTCCAGAAGAACAAGCCAGTTGTGTCTGATTATCATATTTTTAAAAACCTTATATTCGCCAAAAGGACGTTAAAAAAAGAGCAATATCAAAAATACCTACAAATATACAATATTTTAACGAAAGATATGCCTCAGCCTAATTTAGTTATATACTTAAATGCTAGCTTAGATACTGTTTTAAAAAGAATTAAAATGCGGGGCAGAGATTTCGAAAAAAATATAAGCGCGGATTATTTAAAACAATTATCTGCAGACTATGACCTTTTTATGGATAACTTTGAACGTACTCATCCAAACATCCCCGTACTGCGATTTAATGGAGACGACCTAGACTTTATCCAATACGAAACGGATCTTCAATATATATTAGAGCAATTATCCTTAACTTTACAAAAAGGAGAACAGTGTTATGGAACTACGCAGTAAATATAGTATTCCTAGCAATACAGTAATTACCATCGCTGGAACTGTTGGAGTAGGAAAATCAACCATGACGAAATCTTTAGCCAATGCCTTAAACTTCCGTACATCCTTTGAAAAGGTAGATTCTAATCCTTATTTGGATAAATTTTATAATGATTTCAAAAGATGGAGCTTTCATTTACAAATCTACTTTTTAGGAGAGCGTTTTAAAGAACAAAAGCGTATTTTTGAATATGGCGGAGGATTTGTTCAGGACCGCTCCATATATGAAGATACAGGAATATTTGCTAAGATGCATTATGAAAAAGGCAATATGTCTGAGATTGATTATGAGACATATAAAAATTTATTTGATGCTATGGTAATGACACCTTATTTTCCTCATCCGGACTTATTAATTTATTTAGATGGATCCATTGATGATGTGTTAGAAAGAATTCAAAAGCGCGGTAGACCCATGGAACAAAAGACGCCGATTGATTACTGGGTAGAAATGCATAAACGTTATGAAGATTGGATAAATACCTTCAATGCATGTCCTGTTTTGCGCCTCAACATTAATGATTACGATTTGCTTAATAATGAAACTAGTATTGAACCAATTATTGAAAGAATAAGCTACTTTCTTAAACAAACACAGCTATTAAGAAAGTAAAAAAATTTTAATAATAATACAAAAATGAAGTCGCCAATTTAAAAGGCGACTTCGTTTATTTTATAAAACAAAAAATTCGTTACAATTTATGTAACGAATCTCAATCTCCAATAACTTATGCGTGTGTTATAAATTCAATATGGCGGAGGAAGAGGGATTCGAACCCCCGCGCGGTTTAACCCGCCTGTCGGTTTTCAAGACCGATCCCTTCAGCCGGACTTGGGTATTCCTCCATATCGACAAGTAATACTTTAACAAATAAAAGACTACTTGTCAACACAATTTTGAATCTCCCGCTCTTCTTTTTTGCGAGAGATTCATTTTTATAATAATTATTTTGCCTTTATTACATCCACATTTCTCATATATGGTCGTAGAACCTCCGGTATGACAACACTGCCATCCTCTTGTTGGTAATTTTCTAAAATCGCTGCAACGGTGCGTCCAATAGCTAATCCAGACCCATTAAGAGTATGAACATGCTCTGGTTTTGCATTTACTTCTCTGCGGAAACGAATATTTGCTCTTCGTGCCTGGAAGGCCTCAAAGTTGCTGCAAGATGAGATCTCACGATAAGCATTATAGCTTGGAATCCATACTTCAATATCATATTTTTTAGCGGCGGTAAATCCTAAATCCGCGGTACACATACTTAAGACACGATAAGGCAACCCTAGTAACTGGAGTACTTTCTCCGCATGACCTGTCAATTTTTCAAGTTCTTCATAAGAATTCTCTGGTTTTACAAACTTCACCAATTCCACTTTATTAAATTGATGTTGGCGAATAAGCCCTCTTGTATCTCTTCCTGCAGAACCTGCCTCAGAACGAAAACATGCGCTAAATGCGGCATAGCTAATAGGAAGTTTATCTCCTTCTAAAATTTCATCTCGATGTAAATTTGTCACAGGGACCTCAGCTGTAGGAATTAGGAAATAATCTTCACTCTCTATTAAAAATGCATCTTCTTCAAACTTTGGCAATTGGCCTGTTCCTGTCATACTTGCACGATTTACCATATAAGGCGGCAATACTTCTTCATAACCATGCTCCTCAACATGCAAATCTAGCATAAAGTTAAATAATGCACGTTCCAATCTTGCACCTAATCCTTTATAAAATACAAAACGGCTCCCAGTTACTTTAGCGGCACGCTCAAAATCTAAAATGTTCAAATCGGTTGCAATATCCCAATGTGGTTTAGCTTCGAAATTAAAGTCTCTTACTTCCCCCCATTTACGGATTTCAACATTATCATCTTCAGATTCCCCAACCGGAGTACTTTCGTGAGGAATATTAGGAATAGATAGTAGAATACGATTCAAGTCTTCTTCTACCTGTCGCAATTCGTCATCATATTGTTTTATTTTATCTCCAACCTCACGCATTTGAGCGATTTGCTCGTCAGCATTTTGCTTTTCCCTTTTCATTTGTGCTATTTTTTGGCTTACTTCATTTCGTCTGCTTTTTAAGTCCTCTGTTACAACAATCAATTCCCGTCTTCTCTTATCCAGATCCTCAAATTTTTCAAAGTCGGTTAAATCTTCTCCACGATGTTGTAACTTTTCCTTTACTTCATCCAAATTTGCCCTTAAATACTTAATATCAAGCATATTATCTCCTCCTAATTATTAATAGAAAACAAAAAACTCCCATCCCCAATAAAGGGACGAGAGTTACCCGCGTTGCCACCCAAATTGAAAGCTAATAATAAGTAGCTTTCCACTTTAATCGATAACGGCGCTAACCGAAAGTACTTACTAGTCTAAAACATTCAGTACTTCACTCAAGGATGGATTCGCAAATTATCTTTATCGGTTCGCACCAACCACCGACTCTCTAATAAAAGAATAATTTGTTACTACTTCCTGTCAATGCTTTAAGCTGATTTTAAATGATAATTTACTACAAATTTTACCTAAATGCAACTGCTTTTATGCATTTTCCTTTGATTTCTTTACCATATGAACAAAATACTCTGTTAGTCTAGTATCATCCGTTAATTCAGGATGGAAGGAACATCCTAAAAACGGTCCCTCTTGAGCTGCTACTATTCTTCCTTCATGTTTTGCCAGTACTTCAACATTTTCTCCTGCCTCTACAATATGTGGGGCCCTAATAAATACAGCCGGGAATTTATCCGCAATTCCAAGAATATCTAAGTCTGTTTCAAAGCTTTCCTTTTGCCGTCCAAAGGAATTTCTTTCAACCTTTACATCTAACACACCAATATGTGGTTGATCATAGCCTACAATAGACTTTGCCATTAATATTAAACCCGCACATGTACCGAACATTGGTTTACCCAGCGCAGCAAAATGCTTTAACTCATCTAAAAAATCATACTTGTCGATAAGTTTTCGCATCGTTGTACTTTCTCCGCCTGGTAAAATCAACCCGTCTAGCTCTTCTAGTTCTTCCTTATGCTTTACTACAACGGCTGTAGCATCACACTTTTCTATTGCCTTAATATGTTCGCTGACAGCCCCTTGAAGGCCCAGCACACCGATTTTGACCATTATTACGATACTCCTTACCAGCCACGCTCTTGCATACGAGATTCTGGCGCTAATGAAGAAATTTCAATTCCCTTCATGGCTGTTCCAAGATTTTTAGAAATGTTTGCAATGAGCTCATAATCTTGATAATGTGTAGTCGCCTCTACAATAGCTCTAGCAAACTTCGCAGGATTATCTGATTTGAATATACCAGAACCAACAAAGACACCATCTGCGCCCAACTGCATCATCAATGCCGCATCAGCTGGTGTTGCAACCCCTCCAGCAGCAAAATTTACTACAGGCAATCTACCATGCTTTTTGATTTCTAGCAGTACTTCATATGGAGCTCCTAATAGTTTAGCTTCTGTCATTAATTCATCTTCATTCATGTTAACTACTTTTCTAACCTGTGCATTTACTTTTCTAATATGTCTAACTGCTTCTACTATATTCCCTGTTCCTGGCTCTCCCTTAGTACGCAACATCGAAGCCCCTTCCCCAATACGACGAGCGGCCTCTCCAAGATCTCTACAACCACAAACAAATGGAACAGTATATTCTTTCTTGTTAAGATGAAACTCTTCATCAGCTGGTGTTAATACTTCACTTTCATCAATATAATCAACACCCATCGCTTCAAGAACTCGTGCTTCCACAATATGGCCAATTCTTGCTTTTGCCATTACAGGGATTGTAACGGCGTTCATTACCTCTTCCACAATTCGCGGATCGGCCATTCTTGCTACCCCACCAGCTTTGCGAATATCTGAAGGAACGCGCTCTAATGCCATAACAGCGACTGCTCCAGCATCTTCTGCAATTTTTGCCTGTTCCGCATTTATTACATCCATAATAACGCCGCCTTTTTGCATTTCTGCCATGCCGCGTTTTACTCTATCAGTACCTGTTTTCACGAGCACTACCCCTTTTTTATGAAAGATTTTAAATTCCTATTAAGTTCCTAAGATTAAATAAACAGCAAAAAAGACACCTTGTCAAGAAGGTGTCTTTAAAAATACTTTGCTCCTATAATATTATCTTTAGAACCATCCTTTAACGGTTGATGTCACTCCGCCCCAAATATTTGCAAAAAAGTGACCAATGCCTCTCATCATTAAAACAAACCAATTTGCTTTATCAACATTATTTGCTGTCACAACATCAACACTAGCAGATTTCTGACCATATAAATATCCATAATCCTTTGAACCTTTATACTCTGCTACAAGTTTTCCTACTACTTCATTCTTTTTCACAGGGGCCAGCAGATTGCCATCTTTATCAAGCTTTTTCTTATTCAACTCTAAAACAGGATTATAAGCTTTATCCTCACCATTTTGAACAACTAAACGAAGTGGCTCTTTTGTTTCAAGCTTTACGCTCTTTTCTTTCCCCTTTAATACTGGTAAGGTTTTATGTTTAGTAATTTGGTAGTTTTTAGGATATACTTCCTTAACGGTAAAATTACTAAATGCATAATCCATCAATTTCTTTGTTTCGTCGAATCTTGAACTTTTAGTACTTTTTCCTTTACTGTCAGTGGCATTTAAAACGACAGTGATTACTCGCATCCCATTACGCATAGCAGTTCCTGTAAAACAGGATCCAGCAAAATCAGTGGTACCCGTTTTCAAACCATCAACTCCATTATCTTTAGAACCATATACTAAAGTTGGAAGCATCCAGTTCCAATTCTGCATATTAATATCTTCACCAGGTCCAGCATGGAAGACCATTTTTGGAATACTCGATGTTTTTAACATTTCAGGATAATCATTCACTAAATGAAAGGCAAGTTTCGCTGCTGCTCTTGCAGACATTACATTTTCATCAGTTGGTCCACCAAATTTTTTAGGATACATACCTTGTAAATCCGAGTTATTTAAGCCCGTGCAGTTTACAAATTTGTAATCCTTTAATCCTAATTCCTTTGCTTTTTCATTCATCATCTTTACAAAATTTGTTTCGGAACCTGCAATCGTTTCAGCAATAGCTATAGTTGCTGCATTTGCAGAATATATTGCCATAGCATGATATAAGTCAATAATTTTGTACTTCATATCTTTTCTTAAAGGCACATTTGAAAGACTAGTATTATGGGAAATTTTAACTACATAATCGCTTGGTGTATATTCTTGATCCCACTTAACTTTTCCCTCTTTAATAGATTCTAATAAAATATATTCAGTCATCATTTTTGACATGGATGCAATACCCAATGCAGTATCTGCATTTTTTGCATATAAAACTTTTCCAGTACTTGCTTCGATTGCAATAGCACCGTTAGCATGCACATCTAATACATCATCAGCCGCAAAAGCACTTTTTGGTAATTGGAACATACTCATTATTAAAATAAAAGCCAGTGCTCCGGCAATATACTTGTTTAGCCATTTTTTATCTTTCACTCATAACCCTCCATCACGATGAACTATACACTTTCGTTATTGTAACATAGTTCTAATCTATTGAGTAGACGGAGGATATACCTAAGTAAAACAAAAAATGGTAGAATTCCATTTCTTTAATACAGGATTCTACCATTTTTTATATTATAATTCTTAATTTATGAACAAATTATGACAATGAGTAATTTGGTGCCTCTTTGGTAATTTGTACGTCATGTGGATGGCTTTCTCTCAATCCAGCCCCAGTCATGCGAATGAATTGTGCTTTTTCACGAAGAGCTTCTAAATCCTTCGACCCACAATATCCCATTCCAGAACGCAAACCTCCTAGTAATTGGTAAACAACTTCCTCAACTGATCCTTTATATGGAATTCTTCCTTCAATGCCTTCTGGAACAAATTTCTTCGCATCTTCCTGAAAATAGCGGTCTTTTGATCCTTGTTCCATTGCAGCAACGGAACCCATTCCACGATATACTTTAAAACGTCGACCTTGGAAAATTTCTGTTTCACCAGGACTTTCCGTTGTACCTGCTAGTAAGCTTCCAAGCATAACAGCATGTCCGCCAGCAGCCAATGCTTTTACAATATCACCTGAATATTTAATACCGCCATCTGCAATGATAGCTTTACCTTGTTTACGTGCTTCTGTAGCACAGTCATAAATGGCAGTGATTTGAGGAACACCTACCCCTGCGACTACCCTTGTGGTACAAATGGAACCTGGTCCGATACCAACTTTTACCACATCTGCACCAGCGTTGAACAATTCACGTGTAGCTTCAGCAGTTGCAACATTACCAGCAATGATATTTAAATCTGGATATGCAGATCTTATTTGTTTTACAGTTTCAATAACACCGAAGGAATGGCCATGTGCAGTATCAATTACAATGACATCAACATTTGCATTTACAAGGTGTTCCACTCTTTTTAATGTATCTTTTGTTACACCAACTGCCGCACCAACCAATAGCCTTCCGTGTTTGTCCTTTGAAGAATTAGGAAATTCAATAACTTTTTCAATATCTTTGATAGTGATTAACCCTTTAAGAACTCCGTTGTTATCGACAAGTGGAAGCTTTTCAATTTTGCGTTTTTGAAGGATACTTTCAGCTTCTTTCAACGTAGTACCGACAGGAGCTGTGACTAGATTTTCTTTTGTCATTACATCTGAAATTGGGATAGAGAAATCTTGAATAAAGCGAAGATCACGGTTTGTAATAATACCTACTAATTTCTGCTCTTCTTCATTGTTTACTATAGGTACACCGGAAATTCTATACTTACCCATTAAATGTTCTGCGGAAAAAACTTGATGCTCAGGAGTTAAAAAGAAAGGATCCGTAATAACGCCACTTTCCGAGCGCTTTACCTTATCTACTTGTTCTGCCTGTTGTTCGATACTCATGTTTTTATGAATGATTCCAAGTCCGCCTTGTCTTGCCATCGAAATTGCCATTTCTGCTTCTGTTACAGTATCCATACCTGCACTAATAATTGGCATATTTAACTGCAGCGTTTCTGTCAGCGATACACTTAGGTTTACGTCCTTTGGTAATACTTCAGATTTTGCTGGAACCAATAAGACATCATCAAAGGTTAAGCCTTCTTTTGCAAATTTTGTTTCCCACATAATTTTCCCTCCTGTACCCAAAAATATTATTAGTAGGTTATCAATTGGATAAACTACTGTCAAGTACATCAGAATATGTTCCATTTTTCTAACAATTTGGAGGTTCTGCATTTGGAATCAAAAATATGGGAGCAATTAGATTATTTTCAATCTGCAGCCTACACGCAAGAATATTTAAATATGCGCTACAAGAAAGTACCAAGTAATATAGATGCTTGTAAAATGGGGTATGATAACTGCTATACATTTATGTATTATTTGGAACACGGAAAGCTATATTACCATCAGGCAGAGATGTCTCCACTTGCTATTAAACCAGTATTACTCTTTTATGGTCTTGTTCATCTAATTAAGGCGTGTCTTCTAACAGTTGATCCGAATTATCCTGAAACAACTTCTGTATTGGCACATGGTGTTACGTCTAGAAAAAAGAAAAAACGACAATATCAATTCATTTATGATGAAGTTAAAGTCCAAAGACTTGGTTTATTCACACATTTCTCTAAGAAAATGTTTCACGTGGAACATTTAGATGGGGAGAAATTTTCCATGAAAGATCTTTTATCTCAATTACCGGAGCTTGATGATTGCCTTAAATTGTTTCAAATTACAAACTTTATTGATGTATATAAACATGACAATACATATTGCTTACCAATTACAATTTTAGATTATTATCATAAAACATTTAATTCATTCAAGGAGTATATTGATGTAAGAAGTAACTCTAAGATTCTATGGGAGGAACCTACAAAAGACAATATTTATTTTACTTGCAATAAAGCACTTCCTCTTCCCTTTCGATATAATGTCGATAAGAAAAGCTATTGCCTTCCAGTTGAGAAAAACATCTTAGGAATGATTCCAGAATTAAGTATTTATTATTTGCTTTTATATAATCTGAGTATGATTGCACGATACGAAACAGAGTGGTGGTCGGAGCTTTTAAAAACTACACCAACAAATGATTTTCCTATTATTGGTAAGTTTTTATCTATCTCTATGTATAAGACACCATATTTAGTTCATCAATTCCTTTTAAATAAATAAAAGCAAACACGATTAATGCAGCAGATCACAATATACAATGATACAGGCATATGTCATCGTTAAGAAGTTGATATAAGAGAAGTCTCGATTTTAGAGTACTCGCCGGGT
>Ga0224736_1121_pt1 | contig 14911 bp, 32 predicted proteins | sample IA12soil_MG_GH6A_FD_161628 | JGI IMG/M metagenome (GOLD analysis project Ga0224736, IMG submission 161628) | Enriched cells from agricultural soil in Iowa, United States - IA12soil_MG_GH6A(-) | ecosystem: Environmental > Terrestrial > Soil > Agricultural land | place: USA: Iowa | collected 2017-05-08
AGGTTGTATTTATAGTTTGTACCACGATAATCAACCAAAGGATTACGACTTCTTTATCAATTCCCAAGAACTAGCTGATGACCTGCGAGAATATTTTATTGACCAGGCTGAATACAAGGGGAGCTCATTAAGTGGTGGACTGTTTAGGGATCTGCCACTATGTATCACAGACAACGCCATATCAATTGGAAAGTATCAAATTATTACACAATGGATTGGCGAGCCTGAGGATGTTATAGGGGAATTTGACTTCAAACATAACATGAGTTATTGGAGAAGAAATAAAATCCATACTCTAAGTGATTGGTCATATTTGAAGGGAAAAGCTCTAGTCTACAATGAGGCAAGAGCAAGGGATATTTGTGGTACCTTGATGAGGGTTCCTAGATTCATCCAACGGGGGATGACAATCAAGCAAAAGGAATTGGCCAAGATGTTGCTGAAATTGCATGAGATTGGTTTTAATGACCGTGAACTTGCGATACTCAGGGATAGTAAAGCAGACAAGCATTTCGGTTCATAGAACTATTGCTTAAATATAAATATGAGGTGGAGACGGAATGGCAGTTTACTGCAATGACGATTGTGAAAAGGTTGGACCAATCTGTGATTTCTGTGTTCATTATAGGGACGATCGAACCAATGGTTATTTTCAGGGTGAAGGACACTGTGAGGCAAAGAAAATTAGGGCGGATGCATCCGATTCTTGCGAGGACGATTTTCATTGTTTTCAAACAATAACAGAATAATTATATCCATTGTAATGCATAAAAGTAACATTTCATGAAGGAAAGGAGTTTCTGTAGCAATGCTAACTAAGGAAGAGCATCAAGATATTGAAGAAACTCTGAGTAAGTGCGGAGTCAGTTGGTTCTCCACCCAGGACGAATACAGCTATGATCTGTATTTAGATACAGGAATGGAATATGCGCTAACTCCAAAGATTCTAAAGGCACCGAAAAAGAGTGAAGAATATGCTGAATACTGGCCAAACGAATGGGAAGATAAGCTCATTACTAATGCAGTGTATTGGCTACGTAATCTTATGGAAGAAAATAAACAATTAAAAAAGAACTTAAACTTGTGATTTATCGAAAAAGTAAAAAGGGAGATATAGAATATGGAAATGGAAAACAAATTAGTCGTATGTGTACAGGGTGTAATGGTAGAGGAAGCAGAGAGTAAAATTAAAGAAGCACTTCATAAACAGTACATGATTAGCGAAGAAGATTTCTCAGCTACCGATAATGAAGGATTTCAATTCTTGTTCTGTGACGAAGGAGGAGGAGATGTAATGATAGAGTGTTTCCCATTCCCAGACTTTACTCAAGTTGAAATTTCGGGCGAATTTGATTGTGATACAATCGCAGTTCATAAGCTTGTTGTAGACACCTTGATTAGTGAATCAGAATGAAATCGTGATTTTATCAGGAAAGGGGAACTAAGTGAATAGTTACAAAATTACTTACACAACTTATCCAGAGCATGGAAAATATCATTTTTCCTATTGTAGGGCAACAATCAAAGGAGAAAGTTTTGAGGAAGCAGTCTCCAAATTTAGAGATGACCAAATGACGCATGGCAATATTATATGTGGAGTAGTAGAAGGCGACTTACTTGAAGTGACTTTTTACGAATTGAAAAAGTAATTGAAATTGTAATTTTATAAGGAGGTACAAGTTTTGAACTGTGAACACAAATTTGTGCATTTAGACACAAAGAAAACGAGAGAATCAAATGGATGGAGCACCATCTTTAAACGTACTGATACATATTTTTGCGAGAAATGTCTTTCAGAAGAAGTGAAAGTCAGACAGGCTTGTGAACGAGAGGAACCTGATTGGTATTAAAGGCTTATGAAATAGAAATTTTATTCAGAAAGGAGTAGTAGAATGACTGACACTCAAGGCTTCAAGCGATTATTACATGATTCAAGAAAACATTATGTAGAGGCTGTTAAAGCAATTAAACCATACATAGGAAAGGAAATTCAGATTCAAAGCTCTGGGTTAGATCTACCTAAGCACATTAGTACTTATAAGATTTACAGCATTGATGTTTCGGAGAATGTAGTTTGTCTTTCCTGGCTAGATGAGGAGGAAGACGATTGGATTCTCGAAGACGTAACAATTAAACAGTTCATCGAGCATGCTGAATTTATTTAGGTGGGAGGAGATACAAAAGTAGTGCGATTGTATCAGTTCAAGATCTATTTATTGAAGAGGTTTGCGGAGTTTTGGTACTGGTTAATGACTCCATTGGCCTGGTACTACTCATCTGAGAAAGAAAAGATAAGGTATAAGAAAAAGAATGAAAAGATAACTGAAGAACAGGCAGTAAAATGGATTGCAGAGGATATTATCAGATACCTAGTTAGAAATAAAAAGAGCACCATAGATATTCTTATCTGTACATACGCTAACGATGATTATTTTTGGGACGAATGTGATTTGAATGGTGTAGCACCATATTACATAAAAAGAGATAATACTAAAATGGCATATTATAAGTTTGTGAAGACATTGGAATTTCAAGAAAAAATAATTGATGCACTAAAGAAAAACAAATTAGTTGAAGTGGTAGAAACAGTCGAAGTATTTAGTCCATGGAAACGAATTGAGAATTACGTAAAAACAATTGAGGTTAGATATAAACCTCGATAAACAGAGAGGGAGTTGCTCAGTTGATTAACAAAGAAAAATCATTCAAATTTAGCAAAGTCAGATCATTTCTTATCTTTGATGTTTATGGGGATGGTTGGGAAGATACAGTTCATGTAGAGGTAGGATGTGGGGAAGATATCCAAATGTATCTCGAACTCCTTAATAAGAAGCAGTGGGATGAGCTATTTGAAAAGCAGGGATATGATCGATTCAGCACAGAATACGCTATTTTCAAGGGATTTCAAATTGCTTGTGAGGATGAAGAGGGCAACAAATTTAGGGCAGGAAATGACTTTGGATCGTATGGAGCTGCCACGTTAAATATTGAAAGCTTTGAGGCTGGTAATGCTCAAAAACTCAATAAGATTAGAGAAGTTCTAAACTCATGACTTCCAATAAAAGAGGACTTGCATTAAAAAAGACGGGATAGTCCCATCTCTTAAGGTGTTGTCTGAAATGACGCTGATGATGTTGTATTTGTTTGAGGTATCACATCGAACTTCTTATCACGAATACTTTCAAGAACCGAGATGATTTTAGAAAGTGCCAGGAAAAATACTCCTACAACAACCCCAGAAACCAGGGTTACAACGGATAAGATGATTTGATTAGTATATGCTAATGCTTTGTCATCAGCTTGAGCAGATATCAAACTATTATCCAAATATTTGCTTGCACTTTTATCCCAGAATTCACTTGTTTCTTTAGCATCCTTGATGTCATCAATGCTAATTAAAAATCCGACAACACCAACCACAATGAAAAAAATTGCAACGATATTTAGTGCTTTTGTCATCTTTTAGCCCCCTTTCACACAATAAGAATAGGATAAAGGATGTAGGCATAAATGTCTAGTAAATTTATCCATCTTTACATAGAACAAAGAAGGGATGATTAGTAATGCGGTCAGAATATAATTCTAAGTTTCATCGATATATTGAAATTGTCTTTGGAACCATGATGGTGTTTGGATTTCTTATGGTTGTGTCATCAATTCCTGTTTGGCTTAACACGCATTTTATATTAACGCCCTTTGTCTTGCTGGTATTAGGTATCGGAACTGTTGTTGCAGCAGTAATTGATAGGAGTAGTTATCGAAGAAGATTATGGGAGGAATTAGATGGATTTAAACAAAGTAAAACCTAAAATAAAGGGAGAATCAGATAAATACAGTTGGAATCTATATAAATTTCTTAGCAAGATTACTAAAGATAAATATATTAAAAATCAGTTGCGTATTTATTGGAACCATCACAGTAGGTGGGATGGTGCCTATTTACCATTCATCGGCGATGCATCAAATACGATGCAGCTTATTATTAGTCCTTATGGCGATAAAGGTAGCGGCTACTTTATGAATACTGTTCTTCAAAAAGGAAATTGTGAGTTGTTTTCACTGTGTGTCTGGAAGCATGAAGACTTGCTAGATATAACAGATTGGTTTTTTGATACTTATGAAAAGATTGGCCGCTGTATCTTTGACCCGGAACATTATAAATGGATGCTTGGAACAGACAACAGATATACATACGTAAACAATACAAGAAGATGTAATTGGTGCGGACAGTGGCAGCACAAGGAAATTGTTAAGAAAACTAGAATTGAACGAAAAGAAGTGTGGGTCTAAACCTGCATGAAATGTAAATTTCATGAAGAAAAGAGGAGTTAAAATAGAAAAACGATTTGCGATCAATCTAAGTCTTGATGATTTGTTAAAACTTGACGGAAATGTAGAAGAAGCAGCTCAGAAAGTTATTGATGAAGCTAAGAAAGAATCGTCATATGGTTTTGACTTGCCGGTTATGAATGAGATCCTTAAACAAGCTGAGAAACAAGGAAAACTAACATGGTCTCACAAGCAAATTAATTCGTGTGACTATTGTGACAAGAAGAGAGATTACTATGTATATCCAAGGTCGAGCAGAAATCATCGCAAAGGCGATAAAAATTATGATAAGCCTATTTACTATCGTGGAATTAAATTCAATGAGGGATTCATAGTATTTAAAGGAATGGGGGACATGTGTTGGGATTGTTGCACCAAGCATAAAGTTAAAGAACGTCTTATTGACTACATAATTAATAATGACCTTAAAGTGCAAGTCATGAAGAATGATTATAAACCTGGTAAGTACCTCAAAGACGACATTAGAATTTGTTTTGATTGTGGAGAGGAAATACTCGAATCGCAAATGTCTAAAGAAAGGACATTAATGGGGGATGGTTATTATCCTTCTGGGTGCCCTAAATGTGGAGCTAAGTCAATTCCTTTTGGGCCTAGTCATAAAACAAGTAATAAATTTGGGTTCATTAAAAATCCAGAAGCGTTTGAGGAAGTATTAAAAGTTAAACATATAATTGAAGACTATAACAAGGACAAGGACAGATCTAATCAGATTAGCTTTTTCCAATATAGTAGCTCTAATTATTCATTTGGTCTTGATCGATATGATTTGCCATCCTGGAATGCAAGGGTCCTTGACTTTAATACAAACTCCAAAAAATATAAAATTTCGGACAAAAACCATCCAATTATTAGTGTCATTGTAAATGTTTTATCAAATTATGATTACCTAGATAACGAAGAAAATCAAATACATAAAAGATAGTTTTTATGCGCGTTTGATATTAAAAATACCGGAGGTTATATTATTATGCCAACTCTTTATGAACTGACTAGCAAATACAAAACATTGGAATCTTATGTGATTGAAGTTGCAGAAAGTGATGAAGGAACTGACGTTGATTCAATGCAAGCTTTGATTGATACATTGGATTCAATCGATGACATGATTGAAAATAAGACAGAGAATATTATTAAACTTATTAAAAACATTGAGGGGGATGTTACAGCCTATAAAGCGGAAGAAGATCGACTGGCCAAACGTAGAAAGGCAATGGAAAATAGAATCAAAGGTTTGAAGGAATATATGCAGAGCATGATGATGTTGGCAGGTAAAGATAAGATTAAAGCGAATGTCTTCAATGTTCGGTTGCAAAAAAGCAATCCCTCAGTACTTATTACAGATCCATCTAAAGTTCCAGCGGAGTTCCGTGAGAAGCAAGAAGATAAAATTCTAAACGCAGAAATTCTGAAGAGGCTTAAGAATAACGAAAAAGTTGAAGGTGCTGAACTTGCACCAGAAAAGAAACATATCCGTATTTCGTGATTAAAGAATCAAAAATACTAAACTAGTAATAATTATATATTGACCAATTTAGAAGCGATATGCTACACTGAACTTAGCAATAGGAAAAGTCTGGTATATCGTTTTTTATCATTTGATTTGAAAATAAGTTCCATATCAGAAGATGAGTTGAGGTTAAATTTGAAAGGATAAGATGATCTTGCGACAAAAACTGGCATTAATAATATTACTGTTAGTAGTTTTTTTAATATTAGGCTATTTTGTCGATAAAATTTAAAAAGGTTTTAACCCAAAGCGATTCTAGATTAATAAAGATTTTTTATAAGGAAGGATATTAACATGTTATCCTATCGAATTAGACAAGCAAGAAAACTGAAAGGCCTCTCACAAGAACAACTAGCAGAGGAGTTACATAAATCGCGTACAGCAATAGTAAACTGGGAAACGGGTTATGCAAGACCGGATCAAGAAACACTCCCACTGATAGCAACAGCACTTGATGTAAGTCTAGAATGGCTACTAGATTCTTCGAATGACGAATTCGAAATGATGGAAGTGAAGGTAAACCAAGAAGATCAAGTTATTACGAATGCCCAAAGAATAGGTGCTCGGCTTAGGTACTATCGTAAGAGAAAAGGACTTAAAGGGGATGAGGTTGCAAAATATCTCAATGTCTCCCGTACAGCAATAAGTAATTATGAAACTGGGAATAGAGAACCAAATTTTGATACGGTAATATTGCTTTCAGAACTGTATGATATGTCTGCTGATAACCTCCTGGGGATTTCTTCATCATTTAATAAGGATTTAGATTCTGGTACTTGGATCTATGAATTACTTGCTGCTGATCATGATAAACAAGAGGCAATGAGAAAAATATGGGATACCATCCGTGACTTGTAAAATACCCTTATAAAGGAAAAGTAATCTATGCTGATATGGGAAATATTTTCGAAAGATAATTTGGTGAAAATGGTGGTAAGTGGATTACCAACTCTTATTATTGCTTTAGTGCTTCCATTTGTTTCGATAAGGTTCGCTCTAAAACAGTTTTATTCCCAAAAATGGTGGGAACAAAAATCAGCAGCTTATGCAAATATTATAGAAATTGTTGCAGAGTATAAGCACCTTTCGGATACTTTATTCGAGCATTATACCTCGCAAGGGGAACTAAGAGAAGAAGCAATATCAGAATATTACGCTCGGAGAGATAGGGCTGTCCACGAACTTCAGAAAATAAGAGTAAAAGGTCAATTCATTTTCCCCAATAGTGCCATAATTGTTCTTAATAGTTTTTTAGCTAGCATTGAATCGTTTGACCAAAAGGAAAATTGGGTGGGCCGTTTTGACGATCAAAGCGGGAAGGCGTCTGACTGCATAACACATTTGAGGAAAATAGCACTTCATGATTTGAAAATAAAAAACAAAAGTAAATAAATCAGCACAGGAATTGAGGGTGGAACGCACACAATTCTTGATCACACATAAAAGCGGAAAAGAAAGAAAATGGGTTCCAACACTTGAAGACTTAATTAGTGGAGACTGGTTTCAGTATAAATGAATTTTAGAAAACTCTTTTATTAGGAGAGAATAAACGAATGCCTTTGTTTATAATTGATAAGTTACCTGTTTATCTAACCAGTAAGAATGATGCCCTATTGAGATTAGAGCTCTATGGGGAAGAAAACATCACAAAAAGTTATATTGATGGCTTTGATAGAAATTACTATAAAAAAGCAAAGAAGTTATTGCTTCAGAAATATCAATCCGACAAAAATAAGTTCATTGACGAATGGATACGGTTTGATTTTGTCGGGGAAGAAGCGATGGAGAATGCTGATTATTTGCTTTATGACTATTGTGCATATCACGGAACAGGGTACATTAGTGAAGAAAGACCGGAATTATCTAAACTGCTATGCAACCATACTGAACTTGGCGATGAATTTTCTATAAAGAAAAAATTATACATAAATCATTACTCGGCACCATATAATTTCCGTTGGCGGTTGAGAGGTAAAAAAGGAGTAATCGCCAAAACAATGATTGATAAAGATGAAATCAAGAGAATAGTGGGGACATTACAAGAGTTTTTAATTATATCTTCTGATAAAGTAATCAGATGCCGAGAAGAACTTGAAGTGTTTTCACTAAAGTAAGTGACAATAATACTTTTATGCGGACATGGAGTTGAGATATTATGAAAACACTTTATACAATCGCTAGAAAAGATCCCGAGGGTAAATATGTGTATCTACAAGAGAACGGCAGTTTCGCAAGCAATTTGGACAATGTCATGTTATATGAATTTGAAAGAGAAATGCCGCCCCTAAACGAAGGGGAGTATTCAACAAGAATTTTCCAACCAGAACCAGACAAAATATTCGAATAAAACAATTATGTTATTTGAAATGGAGTTGCATTGACACATGAAGCTTATTGAATTAGCTACAGAATTAATACCTGAAGGAATACATATACAAGAGATACCTCTACAGATACTATTTGCAGCTAATAGAATGCCTGTACCAGCATTCTGGCCCGAAGGTAAAGGAAAGTATTTGCCAGGAATTATGGTACCAGAATTGACAGTTGAGGAGTCAATTGAAGCAGTAACTAAATCAGTTCCTAATGATCCATGTATTGTTTTTGCTATTGAGGACTTATTAAGAGAAAATCACTTGATTTCGACAGATCAAAGTATGAGTCCTTATCTTTATTCTACTTTCTCGATTTTACATGAATTAGGACATTGTTTAGACTTCCAGTCTAGATATGCTGATAAAGGATTAAGTGGAAGTGATTTTTACTCTGATTACCAGATCGAAGAGTTAAAGCTTGGGCTAGACGAGATAGGGCAATTGGCTAAAAAGGAAAGGGAGGGGTCTAAGAAATTTATTTATTATTTGACAATGTATCATAAAAAATATCGGGAGAATCCATTTGAGGTCATAGCTGATCGTTACGCCTTAAATAGATTATTGGATATGAAATGAGTCTTTTATGTAGAAAGAGGAGGAGATATATATTTTAAAGGGTTGGCTTGTTGTAGAAAAAATTCATGAGTTACGAGAAAATCAAATACTTGTTTTAGCACATAACGAAAATGAAGCAGTAGAAATTTCGGAACTAGAAAGTGAGAAAGTAACTCATGTTTTCAAATGGGATGGAAGAAGGAAATTCTGGAACGGTGAGGGGAACTTTACTATAAATGAGTATATCTCAATACGTGAAAAATGGGGTGAAGTTCGTCCCCATATTATTTCAAATGACATGTTTTGCGATATAAATCAACTACTCTCCAAGAGTAAGGAAAAAAGTAAAAGATGTGACCAAGGGGCAATTGATAAGGCGCTGAATGAAATCAGGAAACTCATAAGAGATGAAGATGATGGTTGTAAAGTACCGATTGTAATAAAGGATGCAATTAGAAAAGCTGCTGAATATCGGGCAAAAGCTGCTACATATGAAATTATAATTGAAAAATGGTTTGATGATTTGGGTGTTGAAGAAGATGATTCGTTTCGTAATGTATATGTTGATTGTGTTCAACAAACCAATGATCCTGACGAGGCAATCAAACAATTTGAAAGTTTGATTTACTCAAGAGTGATATCTAAATAAATAGGATACGCAAAAGTTACATTATTTAATTTGTAGTACATAAAATTAGCCTTTCATCACCTATTTTAAAGGGAGAGGTAGAACGTGAATTCATATTACTTTGGAGACTTATATCGCAAACTGAAAGATATGGAGAAAGAACTAAGTAAAATGGAAGAGAAAATAGCCTTAGCAGCATACAACAATATTCATGATGAAGAATTAATTCGCGATTATCGAGTATTAAGAAATGAATTTAAAAGATGGATGAGAAAGACGGTCTTTGAGAAAGAGGATATAAAACGAATCTTTCAATGAAAAGAGGTCACTTTATGATTGGAGTAACATTTGATTATAATATTGTGCTTGAAGATCGAAGATATGAAATTGGCGAAACAATAACACATGATGACAAATTGTATATGGTAAGAGATGTTGGCAAAAGCTTTATCGTGTTCCTTGTTCCAAAAGGACATGAAATGTGAGTTTCATTTAGACTAGGGGGGAAATGGATGAAATGCAGTGAATGTAAGTGGAGTCAGAAATCCAAGTCCAAGGTGCATGATTTATACTGTAAAAGGTTCGGTGTTCATTGTCAAGATCACCTTTCTGGATGTATAGATGGAGAATCTAAGTCAAATGAGTTAAAACAGTCTAAATAAAATATGACTTTTACCAGGAGGATTCAATGGAGAATTGGGTAGAACTAAAAGAATGGGCTGCAGAACAGAAGTTAAACAATGTTCTTGATAAAATGAATGAACTTGAACAATTGGATTACTTTATTGCTTATACTGATCAAGATGGCTATGAGTTGATTAAATCTAAGTCCGAAGAGGGAGTAGCTGTTTGGACACAGGATCAGTCCAACAATAAGTACAAGGTTAAAGTAAAGAAGTCTTCAATTAGTTTTTATGATGAAGAAGATAAGTTTTATGATTGTGATGTCAGTGGTGTTGAACTAATCGGAGAATAAGGAAATAAAACAAATATTTCATGAGGAAGGGAAAACTGAATGTCAAAAATTCTATTGGTTTGTCCTCATTGCTGCAACAGTGATTTAGAATTAAAAGATGAGAAATCAGATGTCATAGTTCTATGTAAAACATGTAACGAAGAAGTATGGATAATGAAGAGTAACGATTTGGCAAATTGGATTAAAAATGATCTAGTATTAGTGAGCTTGATGTCTAAATGAAACGTACAATTCATTTAAACTAGGAGGGGTAATATGCAGTACTATCCAATGATTGAAGCTGCAGAACACTTTAGTGAAGGGAAAAGATTTTCTTATAATGTAATTGTTAACCTCCGAGTCACAAAAGATAAGCAAGAAGAGTATATCAACAAGAAATTGAAAATAAATTCTGATATTGAATTATCTGGTGATGAGTTGCTAAACCAGGCGATAAATGCGGCACAAGTCGATATTGTATCTAAACATGATGAGTTTAAAATATACGATGAAATTCTTGTTGCTGGGGTAACTTTAGCTGTAGCATATGATCGTGATTTAAAATGAAATTTTCCTTTCATTAGAATATAGAAAGAAGGTTATTGTATGCCAGACAACTTTGACTCGCAGCGATTCTATACCATAGTTGGAAGGAACATTGAGCAGTTAAGAAAGAGCAAAAACTATACATTGCAATCATTAGCCGATGAATTGGGAGTAACCAAGAAGACAGTACATAGATATGAGAATGCAGAGATTAAAGTGAGTATTGATCGATTGATACAAATTGCTAAGGTACTAAATACAACTGTAGAGCAGCTTACAGAGGGTATACTGATTTATGATGAATCAAAAAAAAGGAGAGCGTAAATGACTGATAAAGAATGGATGTTTCAAAAAGAAATAGGAATAGCAAAAAGCAAGTATGAATCTGAGACCAATCCAACAAAGAAGTTAATGTATAAAGGATGGCTCGATAAGATACAAAGGGATTTTGAAGAATACAAGAGATTATAAAATCTTTCTTTTATGAGGAAATGAGGGATCTTGTGAAGCCTAGAGGAAATACGAAGGCTATCATTGAGAAGGTTGGTAAAATACAAAACTTAATTGGTGAAGCTAGAAATATGCATTATGATGATAAAAGCCAAGTTGCTTTCGGATTGGCGCAAGAAAAGTTACAAGAAGCGTTTGATTTATGTCTTGAGATTAGAGATATGTATGATCCAATTTAAGATAAAAGTTTACTTTGATCAAAAAGGAGGTTTAGAATGCAGCAACAATATATTGTTTACACTAATGAACCCCATCTTCTAGAAGAGTATGGAGAAGTTTATATTCCAAAGATCAAGATGAGTTTTGTCGTACTTACTACCGACATCGATTTAGTAGGTGTGCGCAATCTTCCTGGGGTCTATGAGGCAAGAGAATGCGAAAAAGGTAGGCTTTGTATATAAAGTACATAAAAGGTTGATTTTATTCACAAAAAGGATGCTCATCGCTGGCATTCATATAACTATCAAAAAGGGAGTTAAAAATATGATTAATTCAACAACTGGTATTGTAAGACGAATCGATGATTTAGGACGAATTGTAATTCCAAAGGAAATTAGACGACTTTTTAAAATTCGCGAAGGTGATCCTTTGGAAATTTTTGTGACTGACGATGGTATTGTGTTCAAAAAGTTTTCTCCTATGGTGCAGCTGACTGATTTTGCAAAAGAATACGCATCTTCATTGCACGAAAGTACAGATCATATTGTGATTATTACTGATATTGACAAGATTATCGCAGTAGCAGGCGGATCGAGACGTGAATATCTTGACAAGTATGTTGGAAGCACTGTTGTCAATTACATGGGCAACCAACAAAGTAAATTAAGTAATGACGGTTCTTCGGTGGAAATTGTTGATAATCTAAATGAAGATTATGAGTCTTATGTCATTGTCCCGATTATTTTAAATGGTGAGTCTATTGGTTCGGTTATCATGTTGAACAGAGATAAAGATATCACAATGGGGATGATGGAATTGAAAATGGCAAAGACATCTGCTTTGTTCCTCTCAAAACAGATGGACAACGAATAAAAAGATAAGGGTGAATTTCGATGAATTATGAAGTGGTTAAAGGTGATAAATATAAACACTATAAAGGCGGGATTTATAAAATAGTGGCGTTGGCTACACATACAGAGTTACAAGACGGTTTAGTTATTTATGAAGATGAACAACACAATATCTGGGCAAGACCAATTGAAATGTTTTTTGGCTACTTGGAAGATGGAAGAAAGCGTTTTGAATTGATCAATTTTGAGGATGAAGATGAGCTTAATGAAGTTGATCCTTTCGAGTAGTAGTGATTACATTACTTACCTGTAAACAGCACCTTTTACCTTTGATACACTTATCATAGGAAGGTGATATAGATGTTCGTTTCTCCAATGCTTCTAGAGTATGCTGCAGATAACAAGCCATTTAACAACAACAACTACATAAGCGAACTTAAACTCGATGGTATAAGGTTGATTGTTAGTAATATGGAAAGAGTCAGACTTTATACTCGACACAATAACGAGATAACAGCCAATTTTCCGGAATTGGTAGGCGGCATTAATATACCTAAAGGTACGATAATTGATGGTGAGTTAATCGTATCCGGGAAAGACGGTAAACCTGACTTTGATGCCATAATGGAAAGATTTAAGTCTAATAAGAGTAAGCACAAGGTGACCTTCTGTGCATTTGACATTATTAAGTATGATAATAACGATGTTACTGGATTAACCCTTCTAGATCGTAAGGAGATCCTTGAAGGTTCATTTATAGAGAATGACTATTATGTAAAATCAAAATACATGATTGGACATGGACTTGAGTATTTCCAACAGGTTAAACAGTTAGGTTTAGAAGGAATTGTCCTTAAGAAATCCAATTCCAAATATAGCGCAGGAAAGAAGAGTACTGATTGGCTAAAGGTTATAGCTTACGAGATGGACGAATTCTATTTAGCCGGTTATAAAAAGAATGAGTTTGGTTGGCTGCTCTCTGATGGAAAAAGAATACTGGGGGTTGCTGAATATGGCCCCGACTCTAATCACAGAAAGGCTTTTTATAAAAAGTCTCAGCAAATAAAAACCCATGAAACGAAAGATACTGTATATCTCCAACCACTTATAAAGTGCGTTGTTAAACATAGAGGATTCACAAAAAACAATATGCTAAGACTACCTGTGTTCGAAAAGTTTGTGATTTAAGGAGGGTAAAACCTCCGATACATAATATTTAAGAATTAAAAATACAGTTGAATGTAACATTGGTTTTTGTTTTTCTCAATTTCCAGAAATTCCTCTTGCATACCGAACAGGTGTTTGTAGTATACTAAGTACAAACAAACGTTCTCATTTGGAGGGGTTTAAATTGACACAAGCTTCTAAGCGTCAAATCATGTTGATCGACATGCAAAGTTTTTACGCGTCCGTCGAGAAGTCAAAACACCCTGAATACAAAAATAAACCGCTTGTAGTTGCTGGAGATCCAGAGCGTCGTTCAGGGATTATTCTGGCTGCATGTCCAATAGCTAAGAGTTATGGTGTTACAACCGCTGAAGCCTTATGGCAAGCACTTCAAAAGTGCCCTGACTTAGTTATTATCAGACCTCGAATGCAGCATTACATAGATGTTTCAATGCAAATAACCAATATTCTTGAGTCCTTTAGTGATTTAGTCGAAAGCTATAGCATTGACGAGCTGTTTATTGACGTCACCGGTTCGTTACATTTATTCGGTGGCTCAGTTTTTGAAGTTGCTCGACAAATACAGAACAAGATTATGGATGAGACCGGTATTTATGCAAGAGCGGGAATAGGCGAGAACAAGGTGCTTGCTAAAATTTGCTGTGACATGATTGCCAAAAAGATCGATGGCGGGATTTTTTATCTAAAGAAAGATGAACTTCATAAAACTGTATGGAATAATCCTATCCGGGATTTATGGGGAATTGGCTCCAGAATGGAGAAGCATCTTTTGAGAATGGGCATAAGAACAATTGGACAATTAGCCAATACACCACTTTCTAGATTGCGTAAACGATGGGGAGTGAATGGTGAAGTAATTTGGCGAGTTGCTAATGGGATTGATGACTCACCTGTAACACCAGGATCACATAGTTCCCAAAAGGTGATTGGAAACGGAATGACACTTCCCAGGGATTACAGATACGGATGGGAGATCGAAGTAGTGCTTTTAGATCTTAGTTCGCAAGTCTGTCGAAGAGCAAGAAAATTCGGTAAGATGGGATCTGTCATTAGTGTAAGTTGTCAGGGAGCGGATTGGGATATGCCAACAGGATTCAGCAGACAAGTTAAGTTACCAGATCCCACAAACGTAACTATTGATTTCTATTCTGCTGCGAAGGCGCTGTTTCATAAGCACTGGGACGGTTTGCCAATAAGAAGGCTAGGGGTCTCTTTATCAGATTTATCTGATGCAAATATATATCAACTTTCTCTTTTTGAAGACACAGAAAAGAAAAGGGCTCTCGA
>Ga0224736_1122_pt1 | contig 14901 bp, 16 predicted proteins | sample IA12soil_MG_GH6A_FD_161628 | JGI IMG/M metagenome (GOLD analysis project Ga0224736, IMG submission 161628) | Enriched cells from agricultural soil in Iowa, United States - IA12soil_MG_GH6A(-) | ecosystem: Environmental > Terrestrial > Soil > Agricultural land | place: USA: Iowa | collected 2017-05-08
CGGCTCATGCTGGGGGTGGCACCCTTCAGCACGAAGTGCCCAGGGCGATCCTCCTCCAGCACGGTGGTGGCGGGGAACAGTCCCCGTAACCACGCGGTGCGGGGCGGCCGACCCGTGAAGCCGAAGGAGATGTAGGCCGGCTCGGCCGGTGTTCCGGCGCCTCCCACCATGTAGTGCAGGTCGAACTTGTCGAACAGACCTTTTGCCACGTTGTACTCCTCGGGTTGTAACCGATTTCGGACTGGTAAATTATAAAATATAAAGTCTAAAAAAGCAATAAAAAAGGAAACAGCCGGAGCTCTCCCCGCGCGTGGTGTTCGCACAGGGGAGCTCCGGCTCTCTCCGGGACTCGTCATGTCCAGCTGCTTGCAGGGCGCCTTCAGTCCTCGTCGAGGAACGCGCGGACCTTCGGGTTGGCGTAGGCGATGGTGCACGCCCCCACGACGATCATGGCCGCACCGAGCAGGTAGAGCACCCACTGGTAGTCCACGACGAAGTTGGCGGCCGTGCAGCCCGCGCCGGCCTTGACGTGCTGGTTGGCGTAGGCGCTGCCGATGACGGTGTTGCACTTGGCGACCGTGTCGGATGCCCAGTAGTGCAGGACCAGCCAGGCGACGATCAGGACGGCGATGCCGCCCCCGATCTCGATCTGGCCGTTCCGGCGCGTGTCGCGGGCTTCGGCTGAGTTGGTCATGGCGCGGGCCTCCTAGTTGGCGTTGGCGGTGCAGTTGGTCTGGGTCCAGGCGTTGATCCGGCTCTCGACGCCCTTGGTCTGGGCGGCGATGGCCATCTGCTTCGTGAGCATGTTCAGGAGGTTGCCTTCCTTGAGGCTGTCGGCGACCTCCCGCCAGGCATCGCGGTACCGCCTGATGTCAGGTTCGATCTCGTCCGGCGCGACCTTGTCGAGCTTGTCGAAGAGGTCGGCCAGGTCGCCAGGCCCGGCCATGGCGGCAGTGATGGGGGCGAAGATATCACCGCCCTCACCCTGACGCTGGGCGTCGATCTGTCGGTTCCGTAGCTTTGTTCCTTCCTCCTGCCAGACTCGGCAGTAGGAGGTAACAGAGCGTTCGGGGCCGAAAAGGCTGCCCCATGGAACGACGAAAATCGCCAGTAGGGCAGCAACGACACTGCCGGCGATCCACGCCAAGATACGGGCACGGCTACGGGCGGACATGCATCCTCCTTGTCGGTTTTGCAGCTGGGTTGTCGATGAGCGGTCCCGGACGGGTCCGTCGGGTAAACGTGCGCAAATAATACTATTTTTATGTGTTTTTGTCAACGCACCCAGGAGATCAGTATTATGTTTGACGCTTTTAAACTACTTATGGTATAGTGAATCCAAAATCTATAGAAATAAAAAACAGGAAAAACCGCCTCATGAACGATGGCAATACTAAGCAGCAAATAGCCGATAAGGTCAAAAACAGCAGCAACATCATGGTGACTGTTAGTACGAACCCGTCGGTAGACGAACTCAGTGCCGCCCTTGGTCTTACATTGTTGCTTAACAAAATGAACAAGCATGGCACCGCGGTTTTTAGCGGTCAGATCCCGCCGGCAATTACTTTTTTGGAGCCAGGGAAGACGTTTGAGAACACCGTCGACTCGCTTCGCGACTTTATTATTGCACTCGACAAAGAAAAAGCCGATCACCTGCGGTATAAGGTAGACGGCGATGTTGTTAAGATTTTTATTACGCCCTACCGGACAACCATCAGCAGCGACGATCTCGAATTCAGCCAAGGCGATTATAACGTTGAGTTGGTTCTTGCCCTAGGCGTGAAAGACCGCGACGACTTAGACGGAGCTTTAAGCGCGCATGGCCGTATTTTGCATGATGCAACGGTGGTATCTATTAGTGCCGGCGAAGCGACAAGCGAGCTGGGAAGCATTAATTGGCGCGAAGAAAACGCCAGTTCGCTGAGTGAGATGCTTGTTGCTCTCAGTGATTCGCTAAAGAGCGACAAAGCGCTGCTCGACGAGCAAATCGCCACGGCGTTCCTTACTGGTATCGTTGCAGCGACCGACCGGTTTAGTAATAATAAAACATCGTCGCGCGTTATGACGATTGCCGCGCAGCTTATGTCTGCCGGCGCAAACCAGCAGCTTATCGCCTCAAAACTCGAAGAAGCGCACGAAATCGGCGATGACAAAAAACCAACCGGTGGCAGCGGTAGTTCCGGCGAAAACTCCGATGGAACAACCGACCTGGCAGAAGGCGAGTCGACCAAGCTCAGCAAAAAACCGGCGAAGGCCAAAACGGAGCCGGCGCAAAAGAAGGCAGATGACGGGTCGCTGACTATCTCGCACGAAAAAGAAGGTGATATCGACGAAGTCGCCAAAGAAACCGAAGAAGAAGCCCGCGAAGCGGCCACAAAGGCCGCCCAAGAGGAACTTGAAAAGCAAACTCTTGCTGTCCCCGCAAAGCAACAGGAACAAGCGGCAGAAAAAGCCGAAGAAAACCTTGCGCAGCAGCTCGCAGCGGTAGCCCCTGCTGCCGGTCCGGTTGCCGCAGGTGCAACCCCCTCTGTTGCAGACCTCCAAAAAGACCTTGCGGCCGCTAGCGCGGACGTTAACGAGGCTGCCACGCAGCAACCTGTGGGAATGGCTGAAAACAACCAGTGGCAGAGCGCAAACCAGGCGCCAAGCATGGGCGGAACCCTTAACGCTACCACCGAACAGGCCGAACAAGACAAGCGGCGTGAACTCGAGGATGACCGGAACCACACTATTCTCACGCATGGCAGCGGCAACAATTACGTTGGCGGCAGTACGCCCATGTTCCAGTCGCCACTTAACGCTGCCTCGCAGCCGCCAGAGGATCAGCCGATTGTCGATCCTTTTAGGGGTGAATCTCCCTCCCCGACGCTTAACGCGGTAACGCCCGCCTCGTTGCCTCCCATCGCACCGCCTGTAGAGCAGCCGGCACCCTCACGCCCTACAGAGACACTAGCCGATATCGATAGGGAAAACAGGAGTCCTCACGAAGAAGCGCGGGCTGCGGTGGATGCTGCTTTTGGTGCCGTTCCGTTTACTCCAGGCGGCACTTCCGAGGCTGCCGTAGGTATGTCTCCGCTTGGTTCGGATATCTCACACGACGTTGCGCCCCCCCGCAACCCTGCCTCCAATGCCGCCGATGCCTGATTTTTCAACCTTGCCGCCGCTTCCAACGGCGCCTGAAGCGAACGCACCAGTTACCGGCGCGCTGCCACCTGAAAAGCTGGAAGATATGTTTGGAACGCCTCCGGCGGCGCCTGCTCCAGCTCCAGCCCCGCAGTCAAACGACCCGGCACAGTTTAAGATTCCTGGCCAGGGCTAGTTTTTAACAATAAAGTAATTCAAACCGAGGTCTTGGCCTCGGTTTTTTATATGTGTTTCGCCGTCGCTGCGCTGGGAACGGTGTGAGCGGATTACCTCTATAATTTGGTCATGGAGTTCGCGGGCATCGACTGTCTCGGAGATTTCCGCATCGCTTCGTCCCTGTTCCATATACACCCAGCCGGTAGCGTCGCGGGGAACTTGCTCGCGGCTCATGCAGTTTAGGCGGAGGCGTGTAAAGCGGTCGTCAGTCTTTTTTAAACGGTAAAAAGCCAGACAGGCGGCCCGCGAAGCAACAATGTGGTCAATGTGGCCGGTATAACCGGTGAGATCAAAGGCTATTACCTCTACCTCGGTATCTTCAGGTGTGCCGTTTACGGCGGTTTTCATGAGGTCAACCAACCGCTCGGCAGCAGCAATCATGGTGATGTTATCCAGATGTCCGTCTTGGTACCCTAAAAAGTCCATACTTTTTGCGCCAAGCAACTGGCCGCTTTTATGCCATTCTTCAAGGCGCTCTTTACCAAGATCCTCGACATTATCCGGGTTCATGCCTCCCTGGCCGCTGGTAAATGTTACAAGGTGGAGCTCCGCACCGCTACGCGTTTCCAGCAAAAGAGTTCCGGCCGGTCCCATAGCCTCGTCGTCGGGGTGGGCAAAAACACCAAAAATAATTTTCTTCATAACGGTATTATACGGGGGAATGCCAAACCGCGCTATAATTGGAAGCCTATGGATGAAAATGGCATTATTCTGATCGACAAGCCTGCCGGTATGACTAGTTTTGGGGTTGTGGCGAGGGTGCGCCGCGTTCTGACCCAGCAGGCGGGTAAAAAGGTAAAGGTGGGGCATACCGGTACACTCGATCCTTTTGCGACAGGCCTTATGATTCTGGTTACCGGCAAAGAGTGCAAGAACGCCGGCCATTATACCAAGCTCGACAAAGTATACGAGGCCACGTTCCGCCTCGGTGAGACAAGCACCACTGGCGACCCTGAGGGAGAAGTGGTGGCGGTTTCCGACCGTCAGCCGAGCCTGGAGGAGATAAAGGCTGCTCTTACAAAACTGACGGGCGAGATAGAACAGCGTCCGCCGATTTTTAGCGCTATTAAAATTAATGGCCGTAGGGCATATACTCTGGCGCGAAACGGCGAAGAGGTGGAAATCCCCCTGCGTAACGTGACAGTATATAGCCTCGAACTGCTGGAGTATGCGTACCCGGAGGTAAAAGTGCGGACCCATGTGAGCAGCGGCACCTATATTAGGAGTCTCTGCGTTGATCTTGGCGAGGCGCTAGGGACGGGCGCGTATTGTACGCATCTTAGGCGCATTTCAATTAGTAAATGGTCGGTGTATGATGCTAAGTACCTGCAAGAATATGGGATTGAAAATTAGGAGGGTGTAATGGAAGTAGAGTTGCTATACGGAACCACAAAAGCTATCGTTGATCCCCAGGGTGGCTATCTGACCAATCTGTCAGATGACAATGGGGATATCTTGTTTCCTAAACGGAACCTTACGGCCGCGGACGGCTCCATAAAACTGAGGGGCGGCTGCCATATTTGTTTGCCAAACTTTGGTCCAGGTGGCGCTAGTGGCCAGCCGCAGCATGGTTTTGGCCGCGGCAGCCTGTGGGAGGTAACCGACAAAACGGAAAACTCCGTGCTTCTGACCCTGGCCGAAGGAGCGGGTGAATACAGTGCTCTCGCTACGGTCATAACCTACCAGCTTGCCGATGCAATGCTTATGATGACCTGCGAAGTCACGAACAACGGAACGGTTCCGCTGCGGGTGGCGCCGGCGTTTCATCCGTATTTTTCGCTCACAGGCGAGAAAGAGGTAGAGATCGACGGCGAAAGGGAAGCCCTTGACGATCTAGGTGAGGCGGCCTTTATGGAGGGGGGCGAGCATACGCTAAAAACCGCTACCCGCACGTTCCACCTTACGTCTGGCAATCTGCAATCGTGGGCAAAATGGACCGACCAGCTGGGAAAGTACGTGTGTGTCGAGCCCTCGCTGGGCGGATTTACTTTCCTCAGCGACACGCCAAAACCAGAGGAAATGCTACCGGCAGGCGAGTCAAAAACGTACTCTGTTTCAGTAACCTGGGGTTAACCTGTTGAAAAGTCGCGGCTACTCTGGTACAATACGTTTTGATGATAACAGCAGACAACAAAGCCAAGGCACTCGCTTTGACACAGACGCACAAAAACGACGTTGGGTCACCTCAGGCTCAGGCGTCAGTTTTGACGGCTCGTATCAAGGAAATCACCGAGCACCTAAAGGCTAACAAGCACGACCACATGGCGCGCCGCGGTCTTATCCAGATGGTAGGACGCCGCAAAAGATTGCTGAAATACCTTGAGTCAAAAGACTTTGAAGGCTACAAGGCAACCGTCGCCAAACTAGGACTCCGCAAATAATATGCGGAGTTTTTAGTTGGCGGGCGCGGTGTTGCTGGTTCTTAAAGTGGTGCGGTCTCGTTATAAATCTGTACTGGCTGTACGGTAGATGTCAGCCGCTCAAGATCGACGGTCTGTAAAAAGGCTGGCAGAACTACCTCGTTTTTAGGGTCGATAAACTCAACCTGTTCTATCTCGAGCTCGCCATGGGTTGTCGCGGCAAGATCAATCGTCTCGTAATCTTCGGGGTTTTCAACCAGGAAAAAGAACTCCATTTGCTCCTTTTTGCCGTCTTCCGAAAACTGCTGGACAAAAAGCAGCCGTCCCACTTTAGGATCGATGCCCGTTTCCTCGATCAGCTCGCGCCGCAACCCTTCCTCCAGCTGTTCGCCCACATCCAGCCCGCCGCCCGGCGTGCACCAAAAGTCGCGGTTGTCCCGCCGGTAGGCAGTCAGCTTTTGACTTAACAATTTTCCGTCTTTAAAAATGATTCCCCGGACGGCAATGCGTCGTTCTTGCATAGTTTTCTCCTTGGTTAAATAACTTGACCGTTAGAGGTTCGGCTCGTCCGAACGTAGACGCGATAGCGGATCCCGCGGGATCGTATTGTCACGATTATATCACGGTTGGCACCTGCTTTCCGGTTTGCTATACTTGGCAATTACTATGATCCGTTTTTAGGATCCTCTATTCGCGCATGTTGGGACGGTCCGAACCGCTGGCGATCTCATAAATACATAACAAGAGGAGCTTTTATGCGTGAAGAGCTTGTCATACTTGATGAGGACAAAGCGTATGCGTGCCGGCGGATTGCCGAGCTGCAAAAAGAAATCCAGGAGCTTGGCCCCGAGTTTTACGAGGTGTTCAATCAATCATCCGAAACCTGGCATGATAACGCCCCGTTTGATGCGCTGCGTGACCGCCAGTCGCTGCTCGATGCCGAACTGCAAAAACTTCGCCAGGTACTCCGCGACAGCTTGCCGGGCGTGCCTAAAAAGAACCCCCACCTGGTGGGAATCGGCAGTATTACTGAGCTTGCAAGCGGCAGGCGGTATTTTATTGCCGGCGACTGGACACCGCATGCTGGACAAATCAAAAATAACGCCTTAGTGGTTAGCCGCAGGGCGCCGCTTGCAGGAGTACTGATTGGCCAGAAGGTGGGTGCGCCGGTTGTGGTTGGTGGCAAAAGCGACCAAATTACGGCTATACTGTAGGGATGAACGCAATAACGCGCGAACAATTTGCAGAGCTGGTTAGCGGCGTAAAGCCGCGGCTTAAGCGTGAACTCCGGTTTGTCCCCGAGGAGATTACTTTGTGGGAAGAACGGGATTTTTTGCCCGTTACTAACAAACAAGGGAACGAAGGCGTTTTAATCGTACCGTTTGCTCATAAACAAGCGGCACCCTTTTCACTGCAGGCCCGAAAGCCAAATGCCTCGGGCAGGGTGGAGGCAATCATCTGCGATATCTGTGCAACCTGGCAGCGGGGCACTCATTCGGCTGTCATTACCTTTACCGTCGATGCCACGCGGTCGGTATCGTTTTTGTGCTGCGCTGATCTGCTATGCAGTTTTCATGTGCGGGGTAAAACCACTGCCGCCCGGCTCTCCCGCTCGCAGCTAAGGGAGCAGATAACCGCAGAGGCAAGAATTTTGCGCCTGCGGCAGCGTCTTGGGGATATACTATCTGTATATGACTGACATTCGTATTCGCACAATGACCCAAGACGACGTGCCCGCGGTATATGCCATAGGCAGGGAAGCCGCCGAACTCAAATCAAGTAAAACCGACACATTTTGGAGTGAAGAAGTTCTAGCAAGCTGGGTAGGGTCGGGCGAGCCCATGCTGGTTGCCGAGGCAGAGGGGGTAGTCGTTGGGTTTCAGTTAACACAGTTCCACGCACCAACCAAAACAGGCTACCTTTCGGATATCGCTATCCATCCGGATTGGCGCCGTCACGGCATTGGCTCGCGGCTTATTGAAAAAGCATTGGCGCAGCTGCAGCAGCAGGGTGCAAATTATGTATACGGCCTTACAAAACTCGAAAACGAAAAAATCCATGCCCTGCTTGAAAAGTTCGGCTTTATTAAAGGCAATGCGTTTTATTGGTTTGAAAAGCATTTGGATTAAACTAGCTCTGTATTCGAAACTGATTGTGGGCTATAATCAAGCATAGACCCGCCATGGCGATATAAGTGGTGGATGTGCTGTTTTTGTTGCAGAAACGCCGCACCCGTTACTTATTCGCCCGAACACTATAACAGGCGGGTGTAGAGGAGGACAGTACATGTCTACTATCAACCCTAACGGTAAAGAGATCATCTCTGTTACCACTGATCTTTGCGGCCAGCCGCTAACACTAGAGGTGAACCGCGTTGGTTTTCGCACCAGCGCAAGCGTGCTGGTAAAATACGGCGACACGGTGGTGCTTGGTACGGCGATGGTTGGCAAAAAGCCAATGAGCGGTATGGACTACTTTCCGCTTTCTGTCGACTATGAAGAAAAATTTTATGCAGCTGGTAAAATCAGCGGCAGCCGTTTTATTAAGCGCGAGGGCCGCCCAAGCGACGAAGCTATTCTTATTGGCCGGCTGATCGATCGTCCGATCCGCCCGTTGTTTCCAAAGGGCTACCGCCAGGAAGTCCAGGTGGTCGCCAGCGTCCTTTCGATGGACCCGGCGTTCCGTCCCGACTCCGTTGCTATGATTGCGGCATCAACCGCACTGATGCTCACGGGCGCACCTTTTGACGGTCCGGTTGCGGGCCTTCGCGTTGGCCGCGTTAACGGTGAGTTCAAAGCCTTCTTAACCCCTGAAGAGCGCGAGCAAAGCGACCTCGACCTCGTTGTCGCGGGTATCGAAAAGGGTGTCACCATGGTAGAAGCTGGCGCGAACGAAGTCAGCGAAGCAACCGTTGCCGAGGGTATTGCCTGGGCGTTCGAACAGCTGCAGCCGGCCATTGCTTTACAAAAAGAGCTGGTTGAAAAAGTTGGTGTCGAGGCACTTGAGTTTGAGCTTGTTCTTCCGAACGAAGAGTTCCAGAAGATCGTTGACGATTGGATGGAAGGAAAGATCGGTGAAGATCTTCGCCGACCATACCCCGAGCGCAACGAAATGGTCTCGGTGTTGCGTGATCAGTTCCACGATGCTATGCGCGAGAAATTTGGTGAGGACGACTACGATATTTTACGCGGTGAATACGACGAGGCCTTTACGATGGCGCTACACAAAGACGTACGCAAGGGGATTGTCGAACATAATGTCCGCCCCGACGGCCGCAAGCTCGACGAAATCCGTCCGCTTTCAAGCGAAGTTGGTATTTTGCCACGTGCTCATGGTTCAAGCTTGTTCACCCGCGGAGTAACCCAGGGCATGAACATTATCACCCTGGCACCGCTTAGTTACTCGCAGATGGTAGACACCATGGAGCAGAACGATTACGAGCGCCGCTACATGCACCATTACAACGCACCGGGCTACACGGTGGGTGAAGTCCGCCGCCTAGGCAGCCCAGGACGCCGCGAGATCGGTCACGGCTACCTTGCCGAACGCGCACTTATTCCCGTGCTCCCAGCCGAAGAAGACTTTCCATACGCTATCCGCAGCGTCACCGAAATCATGAGCCAGAACGGTTCAACCTCAATGGCCGCTACCTGTAGCAGCTGTCTCGCGTTAATGGATGCCGGTGTGCCAATTAAGCGTCCGGTCAGCGGTATTGCCATGGGGCTTATGATGGACGGTGATACGCCGTACGTGCTAAGTGATATTGCCGACGCCGAAGATTTTGCTGGTGACATGGACTTTAAGGTAACTGGTACCGAGCAAGGTATTACGGCTATCCAGATGGACATGAAAGTCCATGGGCTGCCGGTAGAAATTCTGCGCCAGGCGCTTGAGACCGCAAAGCCGGGCCGTGCGCATATCCTTGAGCACATGATCTCTACGCTGTCTGCACCCCGTGAAGCAATCAGCCCGTACGCGCCAAGAATCGAAAAGATCAAGATCAACCCAGAGAAGATCGGCGCGGTCATTGGCAAGGGCGGGGAAGTCATTAACAAGATTACCGCCGAAACCGGTGCCGAGATCGACATCAAAGACGACGGCCTTATTACCGTTGCCGCCGCAGATACGGCTAAGATCGAAAAGGCAATCAATTGGATCAAGAGCCTTACCGAGGAACCCGAAGTTGGCCGTATTTACGAGGGTAAAGTTGTTAACATCAAAGACTTTGGTGCATTCGTCAACATTTTGCCTGGTCTTGATGGAATGGTGCATATTTCACAGCTTTCTAACGAACGCGTCGAAAACGTCACCGATGTGCTTCACGAAGGCCAGATCGTAAAGGTAAAACTCACTGGTATCGACGAACGCGGCCGCCTGAGCCTTAGTATCAAGGACGCAAAAGACGCGTAACGCTCTCCTTTAAAAAGACCCCGCGGCAGCGGGGTCTTTTTTGTTTAGTCGATAAGTCCGGCAGCCTTTAGCTTTGGGATCGTCTCGTGCTCCATAATAGAGCCGAGCTTCATGTCACTCGGGATGTCCGAGTTTATCCAGCGGAGCTCATCGACTTCATTATCAGGTGTGATGACACCTTGCCACTGTTTTACTAAAAAAACATCCATGTGCACGTTCACTTCCGGGCTATTGGCGGCAGGTGCCGAGTTGTGGTCGAATAATTCCAGGTCGTCTTCCGCGACGTCGATGGTGATTTCTTCCTTCAGCTCGCGAACCAATGCCTGCTTGGCGGTTTCACCTGGCTCGATTTTACCACCAAGGTGAATAAAGAACTCTTTTCCTACCGATTTTTCCACCAGTAGTTTCCGGTCTTGAATAATGATGCCGCTTGCTTTAAAAATGTCGTCTTTTTGCATACTGTCATAGTATCACGGTAGAATTGCGCCGCGTTGGCTAAATTGTTACAGTAGAGGGGAATATGGCAGACGAAAAACAAGCCCAACTCGACCACGTGCGTGCGGATATCATTGAAAAAAATATCTGCCCCGAACTTGCCAAAACGGCCCATAACTTGGTGATGGGCGACGGCAACCTGAACGCCGAGATTGTGTTTATCGGCGAAGCCCCAGGCAAAAATGAGGACGAGCAGGGTCTGCCGTTTGTCGGCGCTGCAGGCAAGTTTTTGAACGAAATGTTAGCCGCCGCCGGAATGGAACGAAGCGACGTTTACATTACTAACATCGTAAAATACCGCCCGCCAAACAACCGCGACCCGCTGCCAGAGGAAAAGAAGGCGTTCTGGCCGTATCTCTTAAAGCAGTTGCAGGTTATCCAGCCAAAAGTTGTTATCACGCTGGGCAGGCACAGCATGGAATATTTTTTGCCCGATGCCAAAATCAGTGCTATCCATGGCCAGGCAAAGCGTATCCAGTTTGGTGATAGTAAAATAGTTGTCGTCGCACTGTATCATCCGGCTGCCGCGCTTTATAACGGTAGTCTCCGGCAGACGCTTATAGATGATTTTTTGAACGTTCCTAAAATAATAGAACTAATGAAAAAAGGCCAATAAAAGCGAAAAGCCAGACGCGGGGAGTCGTTAAGACTGCTACTCCGGTCTGGCATGTCGCCGCAATTCGGTCCTTTCGATAGGGGGTGGGTAGGAAAATCGGACGGCTCGTCCGCTTACTCCAGATTGGAGAAGTAACGCGGGAAGAGTAGGGTGTAGGTCCACCCGCAGCCTTCCGCGATCACGAATCCGATGGTGAAGGCGATGCGGTCCGTCAGGCTGGTGATGGTGCCGACGTTCTCGACGAAGTAGACCGCCGAGTAGCCGATCAGGAAGAGGATGCTGAACATGAGCTGCGTGAGTGCGACGAATCGCATCAAGAACAGCTGTGCGGCCGCGGCGCGGCGATCACGTTCAGCACGTTCGCGCTCGCGGCGAGCCACGCTCTCCCGGTAACTCCAGTCGATCTCGTTGAGCCGAGAATCCATTTCCATAAGGTGCTCCCGTAGGGTGTAATCCGAGTTGGGCTGACACTCTTATTATAACTTATTATAAGCATAAAGTCAATGGATAGTCTTGCCAAACGGCCTGTGGTCTGCTATACTCTTAGGTACTGATAAAGCAGCGCAATACCAATTCGACAGCTGCAACTTATATAGGAATTCGAAACATAACTAAATGAGAAAGAAACTCTTTAGAAAGGTAAAAATATAATTTATGGGTCAACGAAGACTCGCGAACGTCCAAAACGACGACGCATCAAAACGGCCTCAACAGGGGCAACAACGACAAAAATCTAACAACACCGTGCTTAACAACACGACCACGCGAAAAGGCGAGGTTTTCCGTGCACAGCGCCGTACCAGTGAGAACGTTAATCTCCGTGCTTCACAGCACATGGTGAACGTGCCGGTAAATAAGTCTATTTATAACGGCTACAACGGCCGCCAGTTTAGCCTTGCCGACCAGCCAAAGCGCTCAAAAGCACCGCGTCCGACACTTAAGGTCATGCCTATTGGCGGTCTTGGTGAAATGGGCATCGGTAAAAACATGATGGCGATCGAGTACGACCAAGACATCATTGTTATCGATATGGGCTTTTTGTTCCCAGGTGCAGATTACCCCGGCATCAACTACATCACGCCTGATATCTCGTATCTTGAAGAAAACAAGCACCGTATTCGCGGGGCTGTCTTTACCCACGGCCACCTTGACCACATTGGTGCCTTCCGCCACATTATCGATAAGATCCCAGCGCCGGTATATGGTACCAAGTTTACTATCGGCATGATCCAGCGCACCATGGAAGAAGCAACCAGCGGCTTCCAGCCCGACTACAACGTGCTTGATCCCGAGTCGCACGAGCGCGTCCAGCTGTGTGATAGCTTTTCTATCGAGATGGTCCGGGTTAACCACTCTATTCCAGACGCCGCCGCAGTCGTTATCCGCACGCCGCTTGGCGTCCTGGTCGACAGTGGTGACTGGCGTTTTGAAGAAAACCCGGTTGATGGCCGCAAGTTCGACCTCGAACGTCTCACGGAAATCTCTGCCAAAGAGGGTATTCTGCTCTTTATGAACGAGAGCACCAACTGTGAAAGCGAGGGGACGCACACCCACGGCGAGCCTGATATCCAGGTCAGCATGGGCCAGGTAATGGATAAATATCCCAACAGCCGCCTGATCGTCAGCTGCTTTAGTAGCCAGATCCACCGTATGCAGCTTATTCTGGAAGAAGCCAAAAAGCACGACCGCAAGGTGGCGTTTGCCGGTTACAGCATGATCCAGAACCTTGAGGTTGCGCTTCGCGCCGGGGTTATTAAGATTCCTAAGGACGTTGTCGTCAAAATGGAAGATATCGTTAAACTGCCTGATGGCAAGGTAACGATTGTTTGTACTGGTAGCCAGGGCGAGTTTAATGCCGTTCTTAACCGTATGGCAAGTGGTAGTCACAAGTTTATTAAAATCAAGAACAGCGACGTTATCGTCTTTAGTTCTAACCCGATTCCAGGTAACGAAAAGTACGTTGTCCGTACTATCGACGGCCTTATGCGCGAGGGAAGCGACGTTATCCAAAACGGTAAGACGCACCTTACGGGCATTGGTCCGCTGCACCTTTCGGGTCACGGTTACTATGAAGACCACGTTAAGCTGATCCGCGCGCTCAACCCAACGTACTACATGCCAATCCATGGTGAGTTCCACATGCTTGTTCATAACGCAGAGCTTGCAGAAAAAGACGGCGGCGTCCCGCGCGACAATATCTTTGTTTGTGACGCCGGCGACGTTCTTGAGATCGACCACGACGGCGCCCGAAAAGCCGGCCGAATCCCAGTTGGTGGTATTATGTACGACGACAACGGGGCGATCGTATCAGAGGTAGTGCTAAAAGACCGTATCCACATGAGCAACGAAGGTATGTTTGTGGTGGTATTAACCGTGCAGCGCGGCACCGGCCGCCTTATGACCAGCCCGGATATCATTTCGCGCGGTTTCATTTACCTTCGCGATAGCGAAGAGCTGATGGGGACGATCCGCCAGTACCTTAAGCAAAAGGTTGCCCGCAGCTTTGGTGGTAAAAAGGTAGATCTTGATGTCATCAAAAAAGAGCTCAAAGATGAAATCACCCACATCTTGTACGATCAGACACGCCGTACGCCAATCGTTATCCCTGTGGTAAACGAAATCGGCGGTGGCGGCAACGCACCGCAGGGCCGCAACAGGCCAGGTGATGCTCGTGGAAACGACAACCGTGGTAGTAACGAGGCTCGCGGTAGTAAAGAAGGCAGTGTTATGCCTAACCTTCCTCCGCAGAACTTCCCGCCACGGCAAGTGCCTGATACCGAGGTAGTAGAGCCCCGCGCCCGTACCGATACGCGCGCCTACTAGTAAGGACATCCAAAAAAAGAACGTCGTTACTACGGCGTTCTTTTGGTTCTTAGCCAACCTGGTTCAGCAGGGACATAAGCGGTTTGCAAAATATTGTAATTTTTGCTATAATATTGTCTGTCATCTATAAGCGAAAGCGCATATAATAAAAACAGTTATGGCCAAAAGAAAAAAATCATCTCGCAGCAGGGGAAAATCAAAACAATCAACACCGCAGCATAGCCTGCCGGCGGGTTTTTGGGCCCAGGTAGGCGCCGTTGGGCTGCTTGCTATCTCCGTCTTGTTTACCCTCGCTTGGTTTGATACCGGGGGTCCAGTGCTTGAATGGCTCCACGACGCCGCGCTAAGTACCATTGGATACACCATTTATGTTATTCCACTGCTTTTCGTGTACATTGCCATAGAAATCTTCAGGTCCGAAAACAACAAGCTGCCGTTTGTTATGAAACTGGCCACCACGCTGCTTATTGTGTGGTTTGCTGGTATTTTTGGCCTTATGAAAGACGCCGATGGCCACGCAACAGGCGGCTTTGTCGGTGATACGGTAAATAGCGCGACGCTGGCCATGGTGAACAGCGGGGTGGCCGCGTTCATCTACGTGCTGCTTATACTCGTAACAACGCTTTTTGTGCTTCGGGTGTCGCCGTTTGCCGTTATTAAAAAACTTTGGGATATCTCACGGCGCGAACTAAGCGAACAGGACGAGAACGTTAAAATCATGCGTAAAGCCGCCGAGGCCGACGCGTCAAAGCATCAGGCGATTGGTGAACTGAAGCTGAATGCTGGCGTTCCAACACTCGGCCAGGAAGAAGCAGTCGCAGGTAAGAAAGGGTCGCA
>Ga0224736_1123_pt1 | contig 14893 bp, 10 predicted proteins | sample IA12soil_MG_GH6A_FD_161628 | JGI IMG/M metagenome (GOLD analysis project Ga0224736, IMG submission 161628) | Enriched cells from agricultural soil in Iowa, United States - IA12soil_MG_GH6A(-) | ecosystem: Environmental > Terrestrial > Soil > Agricultural land | place: USA: Iowa | collected 2017-05-08
AGTATGAAGAATTGCAGCTTGAAGATCTGGTTGTAGTAGATTTGGATGGTCAAATTATTGAAGGTTCCTTAAGACCCTCTTCGGATACACCGACACATTTAGTTCTGTATCGAGAGTTTCCTAATATAGGAGGAATTGTTCATACACATTCACCGTGGGCAACAAGCTGGGCACAAGCGGGACTTCCTATTCCTGCACTCGGAACGACACATGCGGACTATTACTATGGTGAAATTCCATGTACACGCGGATTAACAAAGGAAGAGATTCAAAAAGCTTATGAACTGGAAACCGGTAAGGTCATTATTGAAGCCTTTGAAACAGGCGGGATGGAACCATTGTCCATGCCGGGTGTTCTTGTATCTGGTCATGCCCCATTCTGCTGGGGAAAGAATGCGAGTGAAGCGGTGCATAATGCAGTCGTCTTAGAGGAAGTAGCAAAAATGGCGATACATACCGTTCAGCTTAATCCGCAAGTTACCCCAATTGATCAGTTTTTATTAAATAAGCATTATCTTCGCAAGCATGGAGAAAATGCTTATTACGGGCAGAAAAAGTAGTAAAACGTTTTTAACATTAATGTAACTTGTACGCATGAGTTAGAAAAATAACTAGATTACTAAGGAGGAAACAAGGTTGTTAACAACAAAAACATATGAATTTTGGTTTGTAACAGGAAGTCAATTGCTGTATGGAGAAGATGTTTTAAAAACAGTTGAACAGAATGCAAGAGAAATGGTTAACGGTTTAGATAAAGACTCATCCATTCCTTATAAGCTTGTATTTAAATCGGTTGTAAAGGATGCCGATTCGATCCTTAAGCTTTTTTTAGAAGCGAATGCTGCGGAAAATTGTGCTGGTGTCGTGACATGGATGCATACATTCTCCCCATCAAAAATGTGGATTGCTGGTTTGTCCGCTGCACAAAAACCGCTTTTACATTTAAATACGCAATTTAATCGCGATATCCCATGGGATTCTATTGATATGGATTTTATGAATTTAAATCAGTCCGCTCATGGTGATCGTGAACACGGATTTATAGCAAGCCGTTTGAATGTAAAGCGCAAGGTGATTGTGGGTCACTGGGAAAACCAAGAGGTACGGGAGAGAATCGGCAGCTGGATGAGAACTGCGGTAGCTTTTTCAGAAAGCAAAAATTTAAAGGTTGCTAGATTCGGAGATAATATGCGCCAAGTGGCCGTTACAGAAGGGGATAAAATAGAGGCGCAAATCAAATTTGGCTGGACCGTTGATGGCTATGGGATTGGCGACCTCGTGCAACGAATGAACGATGTGACCGAGCAAGAGGTTAATAAGCTTGTTGCCGAGTATGAAAAGCTTTATGAAATCGCTCCTGAAGGATTGAAGGAAGGAGAGGTAAGGGAATCCATTCGATATCAGGCCAGAATTGAACTTGGATTGAAAGCCTTTTTAACAGAGGGAGGTTACACTGCTTTCACCACAACCTTTGAAGATTTACATGGCATGCTCCAGCTTCCAGGTCTAGCTGCCCAGCGATTAATGGAACAGGGCTATGGATTTGCCGGTGAAGGGGATTGGAAAACCGCTGCTCTGGTAAGATTAATGAAAATCATTGCCGGAAATGAAGGAACCTCTTTCATGGAAGACTATACTTATCATTTTGAAGCCGGAAATGAAATGGTTCTTGGTTCCCATATGCTCGAGATTTGTCCAACAATAGCCGCAACTCGTCCGAAAATAGAAGTTCATCCGCTTGGAATCGGCGGCAAGGAGGATCCGGCACGCTTTGTTTTTGATGGCAGAAGCGGAGCAGCCATCGTTGCGACCGTTGTGGACCTTGGACACCGTTTCCGTCTTGTTGTCAATGAGGTCGATGCACTTCAGCCGGACAAGGAAATGCCGAAGCTGCCTGTTGCAAGAGTCCTGTGGAAAACACAGCCATCGTTAAGTCAAGCGGTTGAAAACTGGTTGCAGGCAGGCGGGGCACATCATACATGCTTCTCTTATAAAGTAACGAGCGAGCAATTGCGAGATTTTGCAGCGTTAACTGGAATTGAGATGGTTTTAATCAATAATGAGACAAATACTCATGCCTTTACAAATGAATTACGATGGAATGATGTTGTATATCGATAAAGTGACACCGTGCTTTTAGCGACTGGGAAAAGGGGAGAATGGATATGACGAATAATAAAGCGAAAATGATTTTAGAAAAAGACTTTAAAATATCAGAAATTGATAATCGTATTTACGGTTCCTTTATCGAACATCTGGGGCGTGCTGTTTATGGCGGAATTTATGAACCTGGTCATCCGCAAGCAGATGAAAGTGGCTTCCGTCAAGATGTTATTGAAATGGTAAAAGAACTTCAAGTACCGATAGTCAGGTATCCCGGCGGAAATTTTGTTTCCGGGTATAACTGGGAGGATGGGGTCGGACCGGTAGAAAACCGTCCTCGCAGATTAGACTTAGCTTGGCGTACTACAGAAACGAATGAAATGGGAACAAATGAATTTATGAAGTGGGCAAAGCTTGTAAATGCAGAAGTGAATATGGCGGTAAATCTCGGAACACGCGGTATCGATGCTGCTAGGAATCTTGTGGAGTATTGTAATCATCCCGGTGGTTCCTACTACAGTGATTTACGGATTTCCCATGGTTACAAGGAGCCGCATAAAATTAAGACATGGTGCTTAGGAAATGAAATGGACGGACCTTGGCAAATTGGTCATAAAACAGCTGCTGAGTATGGACGAATTGCCCAAGAAGCAGCAAAGGTGATGAAGTGGGTGGATCCTACTATTGAGCTTGTCGCATGCGGAAGCTCTAATCGTAATATGCCGACTTTTGCGGATTGGGAAGCAACGGTTCTTGATTATACGTATGACCATGTTGATTATATTTCGCTCCACCAATATTACGGGAATCGTGATAATGATATCGCCAACTATTTGGCATTATCACTTGAGATGGATGATTTTATCCGTTCGGTTATTTCCATTGCTGACTATATTAAAGCAAAAAAACGCGGTAAAAAGAACATTAATCTATCTTTTGACGAATGGAATGTTTGGTATCACAGTAATGAGGCGGATAAATTAATCGAACCGTGGAGCATCGCACCTCCACAACTGGAGGATCATTATAATTTTGAAGATGCCCTGTTGGTAGGCTGTATGTTGATTACGATGTTAAAGCATGCGGACCGTTTAAAGATTGCTTGTCTCGCCCAGTTAGTGAATGTTATTGCGCCAATTATGACGGAAGAGAATGGTCCAGCGTGGAAACAAACGATCTTCTATCCATATATGCACACATCTGTTTATGGCAGGGGTGTTTCGTTAAATCCAATCATTTCAAGTCCGAAATATGATAGCAAAGATTTTACGGATGTTCCATACTTAGAAGCAACGGCTGTATATAATGAAGAAAATGAACAATTAACGATATTTGCAGTGAACCGTCATTTACAAGATAGTTTACATCTTGAATGTGATATTCGTAATTTTGAAGGTTATGAGGTTATAGAACATATAGTCCTCGAAAATGACGATTTAAAACAAACGAATTCAGCCAAAGATACACCAGTGGCACCTCATTCGAATGGAAACGCCGCAATCGATGGCGGTTTGGTTACAGCTGCATTGCCGAAGTTATCCTGGAACGTGATTCGTTTAGCTAAGCGTAAATAAATTCATTCGCTTTTCTTTCAATCTTAATGATGGAAAGTATTTTTCCTATCAATTAATCAGGAGGGGTTCGATTGGAATCATTCATATCGAAGATTGCCACTCTAGCAGAAAATTGTCATTGCGGTAATCATCATCCGATTACTATTGAAAAAATAACAGTCGGCAATGATATTTTAAAAGATGCGGTTCACTATATAGGAGAAAAAAACTATCAAAAGGTAAAAATCATTGTTGATAACCGCACTTTTCAAGCAGCAGGGAAAGAGCTAGCAAATCAATTGGAAAGGGCTGATATTCCCTTTTCCACATGTTTTATCCTTCCTGACAAGAATCAAGATATTATTGCCGATGAAAGGGCATTGGTCCAAGTGCTGTTAGAATCATCCAAAGAAACGGATGTCATGGTTGCAGTTGGGGCGGGAACGATTCATGATATTGTTCGTTTTTGCAGTACAAAGATGGGAATTCCCTTTATTTCCATTCCTACTGCGCCGTCTGTTGATGGTTTTACCTCAATGGGTGCTCCTTTAATCGTCAGAGGGGAAAAGAAAACGTTCCAAATGTCTTCACCAATTGCTATATTTGCAGACTTGACGGTTTTGAAGAATGCACCAAGAAAAATGATTGCAGCAGGCTTTGGAGATATGATAGCAAAATTTACCTCTTTAGCAGACTGGAAATTTGGTCATCTTGTTGGCGGTGAGCCATATTGCAAAGCTGCGGCCCAAATTACCCGAGATGCACTAAATGCATGTGTTAAAAATGTAGAAAAAATAAAAAAAGGTGATGAGGAAGGAATTCAAATATTAATAGAATCCCTGATTGCATCCGGTCTGGCGATGCTTTTATTTGGGCACTCACATCCTGCCTCAGCCGGCGAACATCATCTTTCTCATTACTGGGAAATGGAATTCCTGCGGCAAAAACGCCCAGCGGTCCTGCATGGGGCAAAAGTGGGGATTGCTGCTTCCATTCTTGCAAAAATCTATAAATCAGAGTTCCTGCCATTCATTTGTAACGGAATGGAGGGAATAGACGAGAATTTGTATATAAAAATTAAGGAACATAAAGAAGAAATCAAGGCAGTTTATGAGCAAATACCGGATAGTATTTTGCTTCGCAAGTGGGTAGAGCAGCTGGGCGGTGAAACCCATCCTGAACAGCTTGGAATGGAGAATGATCTTGTCATAAAGGGATTAAATGAAGCACATAAACTAAGAGACCGCTTTACGGCTTTAAAATTTTTGAATGAAATCGTTAAAATAAGGCACGAATTTGCCAGTGAAATTTTGTAAGGAAGTGAACATATGTCAAAAGCAGCAGCTTATAAAAATCCCATTATGGAACAGCGGGCAGACCCGTTTATTTATAAACATACAGATGGTTATTACTATTTTACCGCATCCGTTCCGGAATATGACAGAATCGAGGTCAGGAGAGCCAAAACGATACAGGAGCTTGGCACAGCCAGTCCCGTTGTAATATGGAGAAAATATAACAATGGGCCAATGAGTGCTAATATATGGGCACCGGAAATTCATTATATTGACGGAAACTGGTATATCTATTTTGCGGCTGCAAGAGAGGATGCGATTTTTGACCACCGAATGTATGTCCTAGAAAATAAATCAGCAAATCCTTTAGAGGGGCATTGGACCGAAAAAGGCCAAGTCAAAACGGATTGGGAATCCTTTTCCCTCGATGCCACTACATTTGAACATAAAGGGGAAAGGTATTACGTTTGGGCCCAAAAAGATCCGAATATAGCCGGAAACTCTAACCTCTACATTGCGAGAATGGTCAATCCTTGGACTATCGAAGCTCCACAAGTAATGATTACAAAGCCAGAATATGATTGGGAAAAGATTGGATTTATGGTTAATGAGGGTGCAGCCGTTCTAAAGCGAAACGGAAAAATCTTTCTTACATACTCTACGAGTGCGACAGATGCTAATTATTGCATGGGGTTGTTAACAGCAGATGAGTCTAGCGATCTACTAAATATAAAATCATGGAGTAAATCGGAAAAACCTATTTTTCAAACAAACGAGAAAAATGGTTTATTTGGCCCTGGTCATAATAGTTTTACTGTATCTGAAGATGGAAATACGGATGTATTAATCTTTCATGCCCGCCATTATCAGGAGATTGAAGGTGACCCGCTTTGGGATCCAAACCGTCATACTCATGCACAGATGTTTTCTTGGAATGAAGATGGAACTCCTCATTTTTAAGGGACAGCTACAATGTCCCTAGTTTTTTAATAGACTAAATATCTAACAATTTTTTGTAAAAGAGTAATATTATTTATGTTTCATAACATGCAATATACCATACAAGTTGAGGGTAAAAACCGTACAAGTTAAACTACCTCACTTGACATAATGGTCCTCTAAGTCAATGGAAGGATATATTTTTAACATGGTAATCTGTTCACAAAAGTATTTGTAATATACGATTATCAAGGGATTAATAAGGAGAAAAAACCTTTCGTTTATACAGAGTAAATATATGATTTTATTTATCCGGAAATGTTCGCACAACTTTCAGAATATTAATTGACATGTACGTAATAGATATAATAAACTGGAAATAATTAAGAAATCGATTTCTATATGTTGCGAATACTACTCTGTTAACTGAAAAGAGGGTGAAAACAAATAGGGGAAAGATGAAGCAAAGTATATTCATTCAAAGCAATTTATATAAAAAAATAGAATCCTAGATTTTAAGTTGTTTCAAATTTGAAAGCGCTTATATGGCTGGTTATTAACAAGAAACAGTTCTAAACATTTATGCTCTGTTTATGAAAGATGGAAGAAATCATATCATTTAGAGGTGATAATCATGAGTATTTTTAAAAAGCCGCGTAAAGTGGTAGCGATGTTACTAGTGCTTGTACTTTCAATATCCTTTGCATTAGCTGGATGCAGTTCCAAGAGCTCCACGAAAACAAGTGACGGAAAGACAAAATTTGAAATGTGGACATTTGTGCAACAGCATGCAGATTATTGGAAAGATGCAGCAGAGACTTGGAATAAAAATCATCCGAAAGAGAAAATTGACCTAAAAATAAATGTTCTACCGTTTGATCAAATGTTTCAAAAGCTGCAGGTTGCTTTAAATTCTGGAAGCGGTGCACCTGATATTGCAGATATTGAAATTGGACAATTTGCCAATTTCACCAAGAATAAAACAGTTCCGTTTGAAGACTTGACGAAGAATGTAGAACCGTATCTTTCCGACTTAGTGAAGTCGCGGGTGGATAACTATACGTATAACAATAAAATTTACGGTTTGGATTACCACGTCGGTACAACGGTTGTTTATTATAACATGGATATTATGAAACAAGCAGGAATTGACCCTGCGAAAATTAAAACATGGGCTGACTATGTAAACGCAGGCAAGACAGTAAAAGAAAAAACAGGCAAATACATGACTTCCGTTGAAACGAATGCAAGTTTCGTATTCAATGCATTAGTTTCCCAGCAACACTCAGATGTGCTGAAAGATGGCAAAGCAAATTTAGCTGATGAAAAAAATGTAAACGCATTAAAACTCCTCCAAGATATGATTTACAAGGATGGAATTGCGAAAAAGGCGGAGGGCGGTAGTCAGGATAATGAAGAGTATTTCTCTGCATTTAACAAAGGAAACTATGCTTCTGTTGTAATGCCAGCATGGTATATGAGCCGTATGGTGACATATATGAAAAATCTCTCAGGAAAAATTCAAATTGAACCACTTCCAATCTTTAATGAGGGGGACGATCGTTCGGCAGGATTAGGTGGAACAGCTACCGTTGTTACAAAACAAGCGCATGATAAAGAGTTGGCGAAGAAATTTGTCGTTGAATCGAAGGCAAGCAAGGAAGGGGCTATCAAACAATGGACGATTCTAGGATTTGACCCAATTCGTTCCGATGTTTGGACATCAGATGAAATGAAAGCAAAAAATAAATACACGGATTATTTTGGGGTAGATATCTTCCAAAAATTAGCCGATTTAAAAGATGAAATTGGTACGTTGAGTTTCACAAATAAGGATTACCCATTTGTCAGTGATCAATTATTAACCAATGCAATACCTAAAATCATGAATAAACAGGCAGATGTAACAACAACGCTTGAAGCTGCGGATGCAGCGGCAGATAAAAAAATTAATAAGTAATGTGAAGTGATGAAACGGGTGGGTGGGTAGGATTTTTACGAACAGGAGGGGATAGATTTGGAGTCAAGCACAGGGCAAACAAACTTGCAGCGTAATGTTAAGTTTCCGGTTCCCCAAAGGAAAAAGTGGAATAAGCAAAAGATTGCACCGTACCTCTTTATATTACCATTTATCCTTATTTTTCTAGTATTTACGGTGTATCCGTTTATTAATGCCTTTATTATGAGTTTTCAAGAGCTGCAAGGGTTAGATGATACAACATTTGTTGGACTGAAGAACTTTAAACAATTAATTCATGATCCGGTGTTCTATACCGTTCTGTGGAATGTTATTCGGTATACTTTCTGGACGATTTTAATACTGATTCCGGTGCCATTAATTTTAGCGGTTGTTATGAATTTAGATACGACAAAGTTCAAGTCGCTTTTCCGTTCCATCTTCTTTCTTCCGGTTCTTACATCAACAGTTATTGCCGGGATTGTATTCCGTTTTGCTTTTAGCAGAGAAAAAACAGGTGTTTTTAACTCATGGATTGGCCACCTTGGGATCAAACCCGTTGATTGGTTAGACGGTGCCCATACAGGGATGTTCGCTTTAGTTGTTATTTGCGTATGGAGATGGATGGGAGTAAATATGATTTACTTTTTGTCGGGTTTACAAAGTATTCCGAAAGAGCTTTATGAATGTGCCGAAATTGATGGTGCAAGCACATGGGCAAAGTTTAAAAATATTACGATGCCGATGATTAAACCTATTACGACTTATGTACTAACAATATCCATTCTAGCTGGATTCTCTTTGTTTAATGAAAGCTATGTTTATTGGGGAGCTAGTTCACCAAACAATATTGGTGCTACCTTCTTAACCTATATTTATAAAAGCGCTTTTGGACAAGGTGAATTTGGCTACGCATGTGCATTAGGGGTTGCGATGTTTATTATCGTAATGGTCATTAATTTTATTCAAGTTTCCGTTAGAGGCTTGTTTAAGGAGGACTAAGGATGAAGACCAGAAGAAAAATTACAACCATTGTCACCTTTATATTACTAACAATAATCGGAATTATTATTTTGATTCCCTTTTGGTTTCTATTAGTCTCCTCTTTTAAGCCGGCATCTGATATTTTTGGCCAAGGTCTGAATGTCCATCTGGATTTTTCAAAAATGAGTTTTAAAAATTACCTTCAATTATTTACAAATAATGATGGAATATATTGGACATGGTTTAAAAACAGTGTACTGATTACAGTAATTCAAACATTGCTTGTTCTATTATTCAGTTCAATGGTTGGTTATGCACTTGCACAGTACACGTTTAAAGGGCGGAATTTTATCTTTGGTTTAGTGCTTGTTATGTTAATGGTACCTGGTGATATATTATTTATCCCTATGTATAAATTAGTGACGAATTTAGGTTTGATGGATTCATTTGCAGGAGTTATTTTACCTGGGATTATTCCGCCTGCTACCGTTTTCTTTTTTAGACAATATGCGATAGGTCTTCCACGTGATTATGCGGAAGCAGCCAGAATAGATGGTGCCGGAGAATTTCGTATCTTTACGCAAATTTATGCGCCGATGATGAAACCGGCATTTGGGGCAATGACCATTATGACTTCCATGAATGTATGGAATAATTTCCTGTGGCCGTTGGTGGTAATGAGATCAGATGAAAATCTCGTCATACCTGCCGGGCTATTAACAGCCATGACACCGTATGGTAATAACTACGATATTGTATTTGCAGGATCCATGATGTCGATTATTCCTATTATCATCCTATTCTTATTTAATCAAAAGTCCTTTATCAATGGTATGACAATCGGCGGAATAAAAGGCTGATGTATGTTAAGCGAAGAGGTGCCTTTCTATGATCAATAAAGAAAACTTAGTTATGAAAGCAACAAATCTCGTTTGGGCAGCGTTTTTAATTGGGGGATGTGCCATCGTTACAAGTTTCCTGTTTGTTTTCCTTCTATTAAATGTGAAACTGTCTTTTTTGACACTACCATTCTACTTAATAGCGTTTTTATTGTTCGGTCCTACTTTGAGTGCCATTTTTGAAACGGTCTTTCAATGTATTATCGGTGGGAAGGGAAACGTAATAAAAAGCTATTTTAGGATATATAAAGAAGGATTCATTTCCTCCATAAAAGTATGGCTGCCATACTTTTTGCTGACGGTTATTCTGTTTGGAGATTTATATTATATTGGTTTTAGCAAACAGACTGCCTATGCACTTCCCCTTATTTATATCCTTATCATTGTCATGATTATTAGCTATGTTTATTCACTTGTTTTGCATACAAAATTCATTATGAAGATAAGGGATATATTAAAATTTTCACTGTACTTAACCATTAATCGGCCGATTACATCGCTTACGATCATCTTTTTCGTTTTAGCAGTTTACCTATTTTTTAGATTTGCAAGCAGCCTTGCTATTTTTGGAGCACTTCCATTGTTTGCTTTCGTTACTTTATATTCCATGCGAAAAATGCTTGGAGCTATTGAAGCGAAATTTGTGAACGCAGCATAATCACTTTTTTAAGTTTAATAGAAAGAGGTTGCCAAAGGTGCGGGTTTTGGAAGCCTCTTTTTCTTATAAGGGCACTATTTCAAAATGGAATCATCAACATTTATCAGAAGTTTTGTCGCTAAGGAATCTAGTAGGAAGAAGGAGAGAAAGAATGAATAAAGTGATCATTAATAGTGATATTGAAAAAGGTACAATCTCTAAGCATATTTATGGGCATTTCGCTGAACATTTAGGGAGATGTATTTATGAAGGAATATGGGTCGGGGAGGATTCCATTATTCCGAATACAAAAGGGATCCGCAATGATGTTTTAGAAGCTTTAAAACAGCTTCAAATACCGGTGCTTCGCTGGCCGGGGGGATGTTTTGCCGATGAATATCATTGGAAGGATGGAATTGGTCCGAGAGAAAATCGCAAGAGAATGGTTAATACGCATTGGGGCGGTGTAGTAGAAAATAATCATTTTGGTACACATGAGTTTATGTTGTTATGTGAATTGCTGGAATGCGAACCTTACATATGTGGAAAAGGGAATATCAGCCCTTTCCAATTGATTTGCTAGCTCTTTCCCTGCTGCTTGAAAAGTGCGGTTATCAACAATGATTTTTACCTTTTGATAGTTTTTTTCTCCTATATAGTGAACCGCATCTTTTAAAATATCATTGCCGACTGTTATTTTTTCAATAGTAATCGGATGATGATTACCGCAATGACAATTTTCTGCTAGAGTGGCAATCTTCGATATGAATGATTCCAATCGAACCCCTCCTGATTAATTGATAGGAAAAATACTTTCCATCATTAAGATTGAAAGAAAAGCGAATGAATTTATTTACGCTTAGCTAAACGAATCACGTTCCAGGATAACTTCGGCAATGCAGCTGTAACCAAACCGCCATCGATTGCGGCGTTTCCATTCGAATGAGGTGCCACTGGTGTATCTTTGGCTGAATTCGTTTGTTTTAAATCGTCATTTTCGAGGACTATATGTTCTATAACCTCATAACCTTCAAAATTACGAATATCACATTCAAGATGTAAACTATCTTGTAAATGACGGTTCACTGCAAATATCGTTAATTGTTCATTTTCTTCATTATATACAGCCGTTGCTTCTAAGTATGGAACATCCGTAAAATCTTTGCTATCATATTTCGGACTTGAAATGATTGGATTTAACGAAACACCCCTGCCATAAACAGATGTGTGCATATATGGATAGAAGATCGTTTGTTTCCACGCTGGACCATTCTCTTCCGTCATAATTGGCGCAATAACATTCACTAACTGGGCGAGACAAGCAATCTTTAAACGGTCCGCATGCTTTAACATCGTAATCAACATACAGCCTACCAACAGGGCATCTTCAAAATTATAATGATCCTCCAGTTGTGGAGGTGCGATGCTCCACGGTTCGATTAATTTATCCGCCTCATTACTGTGATACCAAACATTCCATTCGTCAAAAGATAGATTAATGTTCTTTTTACCGCGTTTTTTTGCTTTAATATAGTCAGCAATGGAAATAACCGAACGGATAAAATCATCCATCTCAAGTGATAATGCCAAATAGTTGGCGATATCATTATCACGATTCCCGTAATATTGGTGGAGCGAAATATAATCAACATGGTCATACGTATAATCAAGAACCGTTGCTTCCCAATCCGCAAAAGTCGGCATATTACGATTAGAGCTTCCGCATGCGACAAGCTCAATAGTAGGATCCACCCACTTCATCACCTTTGCTGCTTCTTGGGCAATTCGTCCATACTCAGCAGCTGTTTTATGACCAATTTGCCAAGGTCCGTCCATTTCATTTCCTAAGCACCATGTCTTAATTTTATGCGGCTCCTTGTAACCATGGGAAATCCGTAAATCACTGTAGTAGGAACCACCGGGATGATTACAATACTCCACAAGATTCCTAGCAGCATCGATACCGCGTGTTCCGAGATTTACCGCCATATTCACTTCTGCATTTACAAGCTTTGCCCACTTCATAAATTCATTTGTTCCCATTTCATTCGTTTCTGTAGTACGCCAAGCTAAGTCTAATCTGCGAGGACGGTTTTCTACCGGTCCGACCCCATCCTCCCAGTTATACCCGGAAACAAAATTTCCGCCGGGATACCTGACTATCGGTACTTGAAGTTCTTTTACCATTTCAATAACATCTTGACGGAAGCCACTTTCATCTGCTTGCGGATGACCAGGTTCATAAATTCCGCCATAAACAGCACGCCCCAGATGTTCGATAAAGGAACCGTAAATACGATTATCAATTTCTGATATTTTAAAGTCTTTTTCTAAAATCATTTTCGCTTTATTATTCGTCATATCCATTCTCCCCTTTTCCCAGTCGCTAAAAGCACGGTGTCACTTTATCGATATACAACATCATTCCATCGTAATTCATTTGTAAAGGCATGAGTATTTGTCTCATTATTGATTAAAACCATCTCAATTCCAGTTAACGCTGCAAAATCTCGCAATTGCTCGCTCGTTACTTTATAAGAGAAGCATGTATGATGTGCCCCGCCTGCCTGCAACCAGTTTTCAACCGCTTGACTTAACGATGGCTGTGTTTTCCACAGGACTCTTGCAACAGGCAGCTTCGGCATTTCCTTGTCCGGCTGAAGTGCATCGACCTCATTGACAACAAGACGGAAACGGTGTCCAAGGTCCACAACGGTCGCAACGATGGCTGCTCCGCTTCTGCCATCAAAAACAAAGCGTGCCGGATCCTCCTTGCCGCCGATTCCAAGCGGATGAACTTCTATTTTCGGACGAGTTGCGGCTATTGTTGGACAAATCTCGAGCATATGGGAACCAAGAACCATTTCATTTCCGGCTTCAAAATGATAAGTATAGTCTTCCATGAAAGAGGTTCCTTCATTTCCGGCAATGATTTTCATTAATCTTACCAGAGCAGCGGTTTTCCAATCCCCTTCACCGGCAAATCCATAGCCCTGTTCCATTAATCGCTGGGCAGCTAGACCTGGAAGCTGGAGCATGCCATGTAAATCTTCAAAGGTTGTGGTGAAAGCAGTGTAACCTCCCTCTGTTAAAAAGGCTTTCAATCCAAGTTCAATTCTGGCCTGATATCGAATGGATTCCCTTACCTCTCCTTCCTTCAATCCTTCAGGAGCGATTTCATAAAGCTTTTCATACTCGGCAACAAGCTTATTAACCTCTTGCTCGGTCACATCGTTCATTCGTTGCACGAGGTCGCCAATCCCATAGCCATCAACGGTCCAGCCAAATTTGATTTGCGCCTCTATTTTATCCCCTTCTGTAACGGCCACTTGGCGCATATTATCTCCGAATCTAGCAACCTTTAAATTTTTGCTTTCTGAAAAAGCTACCGCAGTTCTCATCCAGCTGCCGATTCTCTCCCGTACCTCTTGGTTTTCCCAGTGACCCACAATCACCTTGCGCTTTACATTCAAACGGCTTGCTATAAATCCGTGTTCACGATCACCATGAGCGGACTGATTTAAATTCATAAAATCCATATCAATAGAATCCCATGGGATATCGCGATTAAATTGCGTATTTAAATGTAAAAGCGGTTTTTGTGCAGCGGACAAACCAGCAATCCACATTTTTGATGGGGAGAATGTATGCATCCATGTCACGACACCAGCACAATTTTCCGCAGCATTCGCTTCTAAAAAAAGCTTAAGGATCGAATCGGCATCCTTTACAACCGATTTAAATACAAGCTTATAAGGAATGGATGAGTCTTTATCTAAACCGTTAACCATTTCTCTTGCATTCTGTTCAACTGTTTTTAAAACATCTTCTCCATACAGCAATTGACTTCCTGTTACAAACCAAAATTCATATGTTTTTGTTGTTAACAACCTTGTTTCCTCCTTAGTAATCTAGTTATTTTTCTAACTCATGCGTACAAGTTACATTAATGTTAAAAACGTTTTACTACTTTTTCTGCCCGTAATAAGCATTTTCTCCATGCTTGCGAAGATAATGCTTATTTAATAAAAACTGATCAATTGGGGTAACTTGCGGATTAAGCTGAACGGTATGTATCGCCATTTTTGCTACTTCCTCTAAGACGACTGCATTATGCACCGCTTCACTCGCATTCTTTCCCCAGCAGAATGGGGCATGACCAGATACAAGAACACCCGGCATGGACAATGGTTCCATCCCGCCTGTTTCAAAGGCTTCAATAATGACCTTACCGGTTTCCAGTTCATAAGCTTTTTGAATCTCTTCCTTTGTTAATCCGCGTGTACATGGAATTTCACCATAGTAATAGTCCGCATGTGTCGTTCCGAGTGCAGGAATAGGAAGTCCCGCTTGTGCCCAGCTTGTTGCCCACGGTGAATGTGTATGAACAATTCCTCCTATATTAGGAAACTCTCGATACAGAACTAAATGTGTCGGTGTATCCGAAGAGGGTCTTAAGGAACCTTCAATAATTTGACCATCCAAATCTACTACAACCAGATCTTCAAGCTGCAATTCTTCATACT
>Ga0224736_1124_pt1 | contig 14852 bp, 11 predicted proteins | sample IA12soil_MG_GH6A_FD_161628 | JGI IMG/M metagenome (GOLD analysis project Ga0224736, IMG submission 161628) | Enriched cells from agricultural soil in Iowa, United States - IA12soil_MG_GH6A(-) | ecosystem: Environmental > Terrestrial > Soil > Agricultural land | place: USA: Iowa | collected 2017-05-08
CTTATCCGTTTTTCTACACTTTCCTTAGATTTTTCATCACTTCATTTCGATTTCAACAGTTTACTAGTTTTTACCACCGAATAACCCGTGAATTTCCATACATCCTCACGCATTCCCCTATTTCAACAACGAATACGATGATAAATTCGTAACTTCTTTCTGAGATCCCCGCAAAAATGCGGTTAAACCTGTGCGGGCAATTTCCTTGATTCCATATGGTTTTAATAAATCAATCAGCGCTTCAATTTTTTCGGTGTCCCCAGTTACTTGTATCGTAATGCTCTCCCTGCTGACATCGATAATGGAAGCGCGGAAAGGTTCTACGATTCCTCCGATTTCGCTTCTTGTTTGTGCATTGCTTAAAACTTTAATTAAAACTAGTTCGCGAGCGACAATTGCCTGATCTGTTATATCCGACACTTTGATTACATCAATTAATTTGTTTAATTGTTTGGTAAGCTGCTCTGCTTGTCTGTCGTCCTCGACATGGACCACAAATGTCATTTTTGAAATGCCTTCCATTTCCGTTCTGCCTACCGTGATGCTGTCGATATTAAATTGTCTTTTGGCTAAGACGCCTGTGACCCGATTCAAGACACCGCTTTGATTTCTCACAGTAGCTGTAACAATTCGTCTCATGGCTTCACCCCTATCATTTCATGCAGCCCTTTTCCAGGTGCAATCATTGGATACACATTCTCTAGCTGTTTCACCCGGGCATCGATAAGAATGGGCTCATCATCAGTCAATACTCGTGAGAGCAATTCCTTTGTCTCTTCTTCTGTCTCTACACGTACTCCTCGTATACCGTAGCTTTCAGCAAGCTTTACAAAATCAGGCTGAACCGGTATTAACGAATGGGAATATCGTTCTTCATAAAATGTTTCTTGCCACTGTCTAACCATTCCTAATGCTTCATTATTTAAAATCACAATTTTTATTGGAAGTCCCAATTCCTTCACTACAGATAGTTCTTGAAGGGTCATCTGGAATCCACCATCTCCAACAATTGCTACCACTTTTTGATCAGGTCTGGCTAATTGAGCACCGATTGCTGCTGGAAAGCCAAATCCCATGGTGCCTAGTCCACCAGATGTTACCCAATTATTTGGCTTCGTAAAATGGTAATATTGAGCGGCCCACATTTGGTGTTGGCCAACATCTGTTGTTACAATTGCTTCACCATTTGTATAGTGGTGGATAAGTTCAATCACTCGCTGCGGAATGAGATACTCCTTATCCTCGCTATACCAAAGTGGATTATTCACTGAATAATCAGTCAGCTTTTCCCGCCATTTTTCTGTATTTGCTGGATCTCCCCCTTCTTCTAAAAGTTTTATTAGCGTCATTTTTGCATCGGCTACAATGGGAAGATGAGTGTCAACGTTTTTGCCAATTTCCGCAGAATCAATATCGATATGAGCAATTTTTGCCTTTGGTGCAAAATGAGCGAGATTCCCTGTTAATCGATCATCAAAACGGGCGCCAATATTAATTAGCAAATCGCATTCATATAGAGCCATATTGGCCACATAGGTACCATGCATTCCCGCCATCCCCAGAAATAGCGGATGATCTGCTGGAAATCCTCCAAGACCTAGTAATGTATTGGCTACCGGAATGTTATTTTTAGAGGCAAATTCCAAAAGGTATTCTGCTGCTCCAGAATGAAGGACTCCTGCTCCAGCTAAAATAACCGGTTTCTCTGCACGTGAAATGGCCTCTGATAATTTCTTAATCTGGAGAGGATTCGGGTAATAATTAGGTTGATATCCCGGTAAGTTAACCTCTGCCTCTGTTGACTGCACCAATTTTTGTGAACAAACATCTTTTGGAATATCAATAAGAACAGGACCAGGTCTACCTGTTACAGCAATATGAAATGCTTCCTTCACCATTCTTGGCAGATCATTCACATCGCGAACCTGATAATTATGCTTAGTAATTGGTGTAGTAATGCCTATTACATCAGCTTCTTGAAATGCATCTGTTCCAATTACGGAACCTGCAACCTGACCGGTAAAGATGACTAGTGGCAAAGAATCCATCATTGCATCCGTAATCCCAGTTACAAGATTAGTCGCTCCTGGTCCGGATGTTGCGATGACAACACCTGGCTTGCCAGTAACTCTCGCATATCCTTCCGCTGCATGAATTGCTCCTTGCTCATGTCTGGCCAATACATGCTTTAAGGTTTTCCCATAGAGTGCATCATAAATTGGTAATACAGCCCCTCCCGGATATCCGAATATGACATCAACCCCCTGATCCTGAATTAATTGAATCAAAAGATCAGCTCCATTTACTTCTGCAGTACCAACGTAGCTTTCGGTTCTTACTTTCGAACTCACTGCTTCCCCTCCAATCATTTATTTAAAGGAATAATGTATATTTTTTTCCAAAGAAAAAAGCCCTTTCATCCTGAATAATGGTATTGTATTAACCAAAAATCATGGGATGAAAAGGCTGCTTTCCATGGTACCACCCAATTTTATGACATTCTCGCAAATGCCACCTCATGAACAAAATGAATTGTTCTTTTTTTAACAAGTGTGTAAGTATCACACTCGGCCTATCCTACTAAAAAATTCAGATAAGCACTCAGAGGCGATGTCATGATAAGGGGTATTATCGGTTTCCACCAGCCCGACTCTCTGTGAATTACCTGATCTTATCACTTTATCCTCGTCAACGATTTATTCGATGATCCAATTTTCAAAACTCCGCCAGTATTTGCGGATGTCACTAATGCTGCATATCTCGCTAAATAACCACTTGTAATTTTCGGTTCAGGCTGTTCCCATTTTTGTCTTCTTGCTTCCAGCTCTTCGTCTGACACCATCAGCTCAATTGTTCTATTAGGTAAATCAATAAAAATTTGGTCCCCATTTTCTACAAAGGCAATTGGACCGCCTTCTGCTGCTTCTGGTGAAATATGGCCTACTGAAATACCTCTTGTTGCTCCCGAAAAGCGGCCATCTGTAATAAGTGCTACACTAGTTGATAAACCTCTTCCGGCAATCGATGAAGTTGGCGACAACATTTCTGGCATTCCCGGTCCGCCTTTTGGACCTTCATATCTTATGACAACAACATGCCCTTTAGTCACTAAGCCGCTGTCAATTCCTTGTTGAGCTTCTTCTTGTGATTCGAACACAATTGCTTCGCCTAAGAAGGTTTTTATGGATGGGTCAACAGCACCAACTTTGATAACCCCGCCATCCGGCGCCAAATTCCCATATAGAATAGAGAGGCCACCAACAGGACTATAAGCGTTCTCTACTCTTCTAATCACTTGATCATTAAGGATTTCTGCATCCTTTACATTCTCATAGATGCTTTTTCCCGAAACAGTTAGGCGATCTCGGTGAATAGCTCCTTCTACATTGCAAAGTTCTTTTATGATGGCACTGACGCCTCCTGCTGCATGAACATCTTGCATCGAGTACTCAGAGGCTGGGCTGATTTTTGCCAAATAAGGAACTCGCTTGGCAACTTCATTAATTCTTTCTAAGTCATACTCGACACCAGCTTCATGGGCAATTGCCAAGGTATGTAAAACTGTATTAGTACTTCCCCCCATCGCCATATCTAGCGCGAATGCATCATCAATAGCTTCCTTGGTGATGATATCTCTCGGTCTAATATCTTTCTCAATACAGTTCATTAAATATCCAACTGCCTCACGGATAAGGCGATGTCTTTCCTTCGATGTAGCAACAATCGTAGCATTTCCCGGCGGTGTTACTCCGAGAATTTCCATTAAGGAGTTCATCGAATTTGCCGTGAACATTCCGGAACATGATCCACAGGTAGGACACGCAGTCGTTTCAAGTGCTAATAATTCTTCCTCACTCATTTTTCCTGTTTTATATGCTCCTACTCCTTCAAAGACGGAAACAAGTGATAATGTTTTTCCATCCTCTGATTTCCCTGCTTCCATTGGACCACCCGATACAAAAACAGCTGGAACATTCGTCCTGGCCGCCGCCATCAGCATACCAGGAGTAATCTTGTCACAGTTAGGAATATAGAAAACCCCGTCGAACCAATGGGCGTTTATCACAGTTTCGGCACTATCTGCAATTAGTTCGCGACTTGGAAGGGAATACCGCATTCCGATATGTCCCATCGCAATTCCGTCATCTACTCCGATAGTGTTAAATTCAAACGGAACTCCGCCTGCTTCCCAGATTGCTTCTTTTACTACTTCTGCAAACTTATTTAAATGCTTGTGGCCAGGGATAATATCGATATATGAATTACACACACCAATGAAGGGCTTATGTAAATCCTTAGTTTTGACTCCTGCTGCATGCAATAGACTGCGATGCGGAGCCCGATCAATCCCTTTTTTGATCATGTCACTTCTCATGCAATCACTCCTAATTTATTCCCCGCATTCATTGTTGTATTTAAATATATTTTCAATGTTACTTTCATCTTTTTGCTTACGAAAATAGCCAAATTAACTAACTTGAACTTCGTCTTGTACATAAACCTTCGTACCATCGACAGAAACTGCTTCACGGAATAAAGTGAGTAATTGGTTCGTCACCTCACCTGGCTTTCCATTTCCGATTTTTCTTCCGTCCACCTTCACTACTGCAATGACCTCCGCAGCGGTTCCAGTAAGAAACACTTCATCGGCAGTATACACATCATGTCTTGTGAAAACATCTTCGCGAATATCAAGCTGCGCCTTTTTTGCAAGTTCGATTATTGCGTTTCTGGTGATCCCTTCTAATGCCCCGATATATCCTGGAGGTGTTTTGATAATTCCATCTTTTACAATAAAGATGTTTTCTCCAGATGCCTCTGCTACATATCCTTGATCATTCAGCATTAAAGCTTCATTAACACCAGCCAAACTTGCCTCAATTTTTACAAGAATATTATTCAAATAGTTTAATGATTTTACTTTTGGGCTTAATACGTCTGCTCGGTTTCTCCGGCTTGGTACTGTTACCACTTCAATTCCAGTTTCATAGAGCTGTTTTGGAAATAACGCCAGAGGTTCCGCAATAATGATGACCCCGGCTCCTTTGCATGTGTATGGATTTAGCCCTAAATCGCCAACACCCCGAGATATGACTAAACGAATATATGCGTCCTGTAATTGATTCTTTCTGCATGTCTCAACTACAAGTTCCGTAAGTTCTTCTTTTTCAAATGGTATATGGAGCATGATTGAGTGAGCTGACTCATATAACCGTTTCATGTGGTCATCCAGTCGAAATACATTACCGCTGTACATCCGAATACCTTCAAACACCCCATCGCCATACAAGAAGCCATGATCATATACCGATACGACAGCTTCATCTTTTTTGACAAAACGGTTATTCAGAAAAATCCACTGCTCTGACATTTCACTCAAAGTCCCCTTTCCTAATAGATTTTTTCACTTTAAAATAGCTAAGTCATTAAATAGAATTTTAAGAAAATTATTTAATTGATGACCATGATACGCCTTTTAAAATGAGGGGTCAACCCCTTTTTTATAAATTTTTTGATTATTGCGATTATACAGTTAATTTGTAAACGCTTCCATTATTGCCGCTATTTGATTTATCCAGTTTTAAAAATTTTTTCTTTTTTCTGCTTCATGAACTAATAGTAAAAAAAAGCTTGTGAAACAATTTCTAATAGGATTATAATGTCCTTTATACAAATACAATTGTCTATCTCACAAATACAACAAGGAGTGGTGAAACGATGAGTTCTGTCTCTGTCGGAATATTAGGGTTCGGTACTGTCGGAACTGGTGTTGTCCATTTGTTAACAGAAGAACAGGAAAAATTGCAACAGCAGTCTGGCAGTCACATCCATATCGAAAAAATTCTTGTCCGGGATATAGATAAAACTAGAAAGATTCATTTTGACGATAATCGACTAACCCTTGATCCTGATGATATTCTTGAAAATCCGAAAATTGATATAGTGATAGAAGTCATGGGCGGAATAGAGGATGCTAGAAATTACCTCTACAAGGCCTTAAAAAATAGAAAACATGTTGTGACTGCGAACAAAGACTTAATGGCCATCTACGGTACGGAGCTATTGCAGGTGGCTGCCGATCACCAATGCGACTTATATTACGAGGCCAGTGTTGGGGGAGCTATCCCTATATTACGCACTTTAACGGATGGTTTATCTGCAGACAGAATCCAAAAAGTAATGGGAATTGTCAATGGGACAACGAACTATATTTTGAGCAAAATGAATCGTGAATCGATTAGCTATGAGGAAGTTTTAAAAGAGGCACAAGCACTAGGATTTGCTGAATCAGATCCCACTTCAGATGTAGAAGGGCTTGACGCAGCTAGGAAAATGGTCATTCTAAGCCATTTGGCATATTCCGTTCCTGTAACATTAGAAGATGTAAGAATCGAAGGAATCACGGAAATTTCACAAAAGGACATTTATTATAGCAAAAAATTAGGCTATACGATTAAACTAGTCGGAATTTCCGAGCTGGATGATCCGTATATTGATATAAGAGTCAGCCCCACCCTATTATCGACAAAGCATCCGCTGTCGTCTGTTGAAAATGAATATAACGCTGTTTATGTATATGGAAAATCCGTTGGCGAAACGATGTTTTACGGACCAGGAGCTGGTGAATTGCCAACTGCTATTGCAGTCGTTTCCGATTTGATTTCTGTCGTAAAGAATTTAAATTTAGGTGTAAATGGCCACCATATTTTTCTCCCTAAAAATGAAAAGAAATGCAAATCTCCTGATTCTATGAAAAATCAATTTTTCTTTCGTATGCATGTGTTAGATCAGCCGGGAGCATTTTCGAAAATTACTAGTCTCTTAAATGAACATGGAATCAGCCTTAAAAAGATTATTCAGGAACCTATTCCAAATCGACATATTGCAGAAGTAGTTATCATTACCCATACTGTCGAGGAGAAACTCTTCGAACTGACTTACAAGCAATTAAAAGATTTAGATGTCGTGATGGATGTAAAAAATTTCTATCGTGTGGAAGGATGACAAAAGATGAACTGGTTAGGACTACTAGAATACTATAAAAAATATTTGCCGATTACAGAGAAAACTCCCTTACTAAGTTTAGTGGAGGGAAACACCCCGTTAGTAAAATTAAATAATCTTTCCAATCGTTTGCAGGTAGAGCTATATGTTAAATTAGAAGGCGCTAACCCTACTGGCAGCTTTAAAGATAGAGGGATGGTATTGGCAGTAGCAAAAGCTATGGAGGAAGGAAGTACTGGGGTTATCTGTGCTTCAACAGGGAATACAGCCGCCGCTGCTGCCGCTTATTGTGCACGAGCAGGACTGGAATGTTTAATCGTTATACCTAAAGGAAAAATCGCAATAGGCAAGCTAGCCCAGGCGGTTATGTATGGGGCAAAAATCTATGAAATCGATGGAAGCTTTGATGATGCGCTTGAAACCGTCATACATACATCTAAACATTCCCAATATACATTGGTTAATTCGGTTAATCCTTACCGACTCGAAGGTCAAAAAACAGCTGCTTTTGAAATATGTGAACAATTAGGAGAAGCACCAGATGTACTGGCCATTCCGGTCGGCAATGCCGGAAATATTTCTGCCTATTGGAAGGGATTTAAAGAATATCATCACTTACATGGCTATAAGCTACCGAACATGCATGGATTTGAAGCTGAGGGTTCCGCTGCGATAGCAAAAAATATGGTGATAAAAGAGCCGGAAACTATCGCAACTGCTATCCGAATTGGAAATCCAGCCAGTTGGAAGCTAGCGGTTAACGCTGCCGAAGAATCTAGTGGAAAAATTGATTATGTCACAGATAAAGAAATTATCAATTGTTACAAGGAGCTTGCCAGATCAGAAGGGATATTTGCAGAACCTGCCTCTTGTGCATCGATAGCTGGGATTAAAAAGCAACTGCAAACAGGTGAAATTCAAAGAGGCAGCAAGATCGTAGCTGTTTTAACTGGAAACGGTCTTAAAGACCCAAATACTGCAATGGACCAATTAACCATACAGCCTGTGTTCCTCCCAAGTGGGAAGGAAGAATTATTACATCATCTTCAGGTGTTATCATGACTAATTACCTAAAAGTTCCGGGGAGTACATCCAATCTTGGTCCAGGATTCGACTCCATCGGAATGGCTGTTAATCGTTATTTATATCTTTCTTTTAAAGTTTCCAAAGAATGGAGCATTCAATTTATCGAGCATCCGGACTGGCTGCCTAACTACAAAGACAATTTAATTTATATTGCTGCTATGCATACCAGTGAGCTTTTCCAAAGCGAATTGCCTCCTCTAGACATCAAAATGCATAGTGAAATCCCCCTTGCCCGCGGATTAGGAAGCAGTGCCGCTGCAATTGTTGCGGGGATTGAGATAGCTGATGTCGTTTTAAGCCTTCAGCTTTCCATGAAGGAAAAGGCACATATTGCGAGTAGACTGGAAGGACATCCAGATAATACAACCGCCTCCCTTTATGGTGGCATAACCATATCCATGCACTCAGAAGCAGAAACGGATACATTGGTTTGTGAGGCATCCAATATTGAGCTTATTGCCATGATACCGGAGACAGAACTGGAAACAAAAAAATCAAGACAAGTTTTACCTAAAAATCTTCCTTTCTCCGAAGCAATAAGGGGAAGCAGTGTTGGAAATTTGTTAGTTGCAGCCATCTTGCAAAACGATTGGCTATTAGCAGGAAAAATGATGGAAAGTGATATTTTTCATCAGCCGTATCGAGAATCGCTTATTCCGGATTTGCCTAGAATTACTGCCTTTGGGAAGACCATTGGAGTATTCGGAACTGCATTAAGCGGTGCGGGTCCAACCATCATCAGCATTGTTCCCAAAAATAGCGGGGAAAGCTATGCAAAGCTTTTGGAAGAAGCATTTCCTAAATATCGATATTCCGTGCTAAGACCAGTAAACCATGGAGTGGCTTTTTTAGAAAGCTTTCCAAAAGAAATCTTAGAAGCTATTTCGTCCCATCCATTCTAAAATACAATAGCCCTTGCTCAAAATTCAGCGCAAGGGCATGTTCTTTATGCCAAGTTTCCTGAATCCAGATGTGAAACCATAATTCGGTCCGAACTTAAAATAATTCAGGCACACTCATATAATTCAGTCAACAATTTTCTCCACTATTCATCCTGCATTTTTCCTTCTTCGGAATTCGTCGACAATACTTCCTTCTTCAAAAACCATGTCAAGACAAATGCAAGTACAGCAATAATAAATGAATACATGTATATATGCTGAAATGATTCAATGAACAATGTTTTAATTTGTGTTAAAAGCCCTTTCGGTAACCCGTGTGGCACCCCCGCTGCAGCTAAGCTTTTCATATTAGCAGCCATACTCGCCGGAAGTTTATCCCCTAAGCTCTGCAATTTGGATGTAAGGGTGGATGATAGCAAATTCCCAAAAATACTAACCCCTACCGTAGCACCTATCGTTTGGAATAACGGAACAGTCGCAAGTGCAATCCCTTTATTCTCCTTTTCAACAGACTCTTGAATGATGAGATTATCCCCACCAAATAAAACTCCTAACCCGAGACCTGTTATAAAAAAGAAGATAATAATTTGAATAATGGTTGTATGAATACTCATATGCGAAAACAAGTAGAATCCTATAATCGGCATGATAAATGCTATTCCAAACAGTTCACGGTAGCGCACCTTTGTTAGTAAAAATCCACTAATCATCGCTGACCCAATTGCTCCTACCATCATTGGCAATGTCAAATACCCTGCCTCTGTTGGGGTAAGTCCCAGAACATTTTGTGCAAAATACGGAAAGGATGAAAAGGATCCCATTAAGCCGATTCCTACAGTAAATACAATCAAAGACAATACAAGAATATTGCGGTTTTTAAACAAGTGCAAAGGCACAATCGGTTCTTTTGCCTTCGCCTCAACCCAAATAAATATGCCTATTAAAACGGCTCCCAAGCATAGAAGACCAATAATTAACGGGGAACTCCATGTGTAACCATTATTCTCAATGAGAACGGGTGTAATTAGCAAGGAGACAATAGATACTACTAATAAAAATGCACCTCCCCAATCAATTATCACTTGTTTCTTAATCATCGATTCACGTAAACCACCTGCTAGAAGGAGGGCTGCGATAATACCAACTGGAATATTAACAAAGAAAATCCAGTGCCAACTTACCTGATCGACAAAGTATCCTCCCATTAATGGCCCTAATAACATGGGAATAAACATAATTGGACCCATAAATCCTTGTACTTTTGCTCGTTGTTCAACTGGAAATAAATCACTTGAAATGGTCATCGCAAGCGGCATCAAGCCCCCCGCGCCTACCCCTTGAATCCCGCGTCCTATAAGAAGCAGTGTCATAGAATCTGATAATCCACAGACAATCGACCCACCTATGAAAAAGACCATACTCGTTAAATAGATTTTTTTGCGCCCCATTAAATCCGCTAATTTTCCTAATATTGGCATGAATGCAGACATGGTTAACATATATACTCCTCCGACCCATCCGTACATTGCTAATCCGCCAAGATCACGGATGATTGTCGGCATTGCTGTATTCACAACTGTTTCATCCAGCTCTGAAAAAATCAGTCCAATGATTAAGCCCAACATCACCAGAATCTTATTGCTCTTATTCGCTAATACTGGTTCTTTAAATTTCGTAATGCTTTCCATCTATATCTAATCCTTTCAACATTTGATAAAAGGATTATATACATGATTTATGAACTGAATATGAACTATGAAATAGCTCATGAAAAAATGACCAAAGAAAAAAGAGGCTGGGACATAAGTAAATAAATCATTGAAATTGGTTAAATCTACGAAAGCAAAAACGCATGAAATCAAGGTTTTTAAATTTGATTTCATGCGCTTTTTTGATTTTCACTGCGTTTTGTCCCAGCCGCTTACGATTCATCTCTTTCGTTTCGTAAGGTACTCTTTCTAGAGCCATATAAACCATAAATGATTAGACCAATTACCAACCAAATTCCAAATGACAACCATGTGATCCACTTTAAGTTAAAAATTAAATATAAGCATAACACAAATGAAACTGCCGGTAATACTGGAAAGAAAGGTACCTTAAAGACGGAATTCGGTTTATTCTTCATTTTTCTTAGGAAGAAAATCCCCAAGGATACCATAGTAAAGGCAAATAAAGTACCGATATTCACCATTTCAGCGAGCTTGTCCAAGGAAATAAATCCCGCGAAAAAAGCAATTATAAGGCAAAATACCCAAGTATTCACGACCGGAGTCTTTGTCTTTTTATTAACCTTAGACAATCCTTTTGGAAGTAAACCATCACGGCTCATTGCATATACTAAACGTGTTCCCCCATAGGTCATAACTAGTATAACGGTAGTCATCCCGACAATCGCACCCAGTGATAAAAATCCAGCTACCCAATCTTGATGAATAAACTGTAATCCAAACGCTACTGGATTGCCAACACCAACTAATTGAGTGTAAGGTACAATACCTGTTAATACGCTCGAAAGGATAATGTAAAGAAGTGTACATATGAGTAATGATGCTATGATTCCAATCGGCATATTTCGCTGTGGATTTTTCACTTCTTCCGCAGCCGTCGACACGGCATCAAATCCAATATAGGCAAAAAAGACGGTTGCTGCTCCTGTAACGATTCCATGAAAACCAAATGGAGCAAAAGGTGTCCAGTTTGTCGGCTTCACATACCAAATCCCTACTACAATAAATAATACAACGACTGCCACTTTAATTAGAACCATGACAGCATTTACCTTTGCTGATTCATTGATTCCCCAAGTTAAAAGAAATGCAATAATTAATACAATAAGAACTGCTGGCAAATCGAAGTACGTTCCTTGTGCTGGATTAAACGCCCCTGAAATAGCATGCGGCAAATGAATATTAAATCCTGCAAGCAGGCCCTGCAAATAAGATGACCAACCGCTCGCAACGGAAGCTGCTGCCAATCCATACTCCAGTAATAGCGCCCAGCCTAATATCCATGCTATCAGCTCACCAAAAACCGCATAGCTGTACGTGTAGGCACTGCCTGCTACAGGTACGGAGGAAGCAAATTCGGAATAGCAAAGCGCTGCTAAAGCACAGGCAATTCCTGCAATGATAAACGATATGATGATGGAAGGTCCTGTAATTTCGGACGCGACCTTACCAGGTAATACGAATATCCCTGCCCCGACTACGGCTCCAACTCCGAGCATCGTCAAATCGAAAGCACTAAGAGACTTTTTTAAGGATGAGCCTGGCTTTTCCGAATGAGCAATTAAATCAGAAATAGATTTTCTTCTAAAAAAATTTTGACTTTTCATGTTGCACCTCAATATAGATGAATTAATTAAAATAATCTGAAAACTATCTCGTTAGCATGTTTTATATTATCATAAAAATCTAATTATTTCACATAAATTTTTGGGAAGGAAATTACTGCGTATACTTCCAGTAATTTATTTATTTGAATAATTTGGGAGTTACATACTGTATTTTTGATGAGAAAAGAATCGATGTACTTGATTACAATCCCCTTCACTTTTTCACACCAAAACATTCTACCGTTTTCGACACACTCTGACAACCCATTTAATAAAAATTTTAAAAATTACTTTCAAAAGTAGAAACATTTGAATGAATGTAAAAACGGGGAATGATATTTATAAATTAAATATGGATGTTTCGCTTAAATGCCATAGCTGCTACAAAAAAATGAGTAGGACGGGGATTTCTCCCTCCTACTCTTTTTTTTATTCCCTGAGAACTTTTTCAGCAACAAGCTCTTTAATATGCTCCACTGTAGAAGGATCTTCCAGTCCTGTCACATCGCCTGCCACATTGCCGCTTGTAACAATTTCTTTTAATAATCTGCGCATGATTTTTCCACTAACCGTTTTCGGTAAAGTCTCGGTAAATAAAATCAGCTTTGGTTTCGCAATTTGACCAATCGTACTCACAATACTCTCGTTAATTTGGTGTCTTAACTCCTGACTGCCTTTAACTCCTTCTGCAAGCTTCACAAAAACAAGAGGAACCTCGCCCTTTATTTTATCAGGAACACCAATCACTGCGACTTCAGAAACACCTTTACATTCCAACACAGCGCTTTCCATTTCCATCGTACTTAATCGATGTCCCGCAACATTAAATGCGTCGTCCGAACGACCGACTACCCAGAAATAGCCATCTTCATCCTTCAAAGCAAGATCACTGGCAAAATAGCAGCCCTCTACTTGACTAAAATAGGCACTATAGTAGCGATCTGGTTCCTGCCATAAAGTCCTGCATAACATCGGGAACGGTTTTTTAATAACCAAGTTTCCTAGTACGCCAGGCGGTACGGAGTTGCCGTTATTATCAACTACATCTACATCAGCCCCTAAGAATTGAACCCCTGCTGATCCAGGCTTCATTGGCGTCAACCAGGCTGCTCCTGCTAATGGGCAACCAGCAGTTTCAGTTTGGCCCCATGTATTATTGACACAGATGTCCCCTTTTCCAAGCACGTCATGTGTCCACTGCCATGTCTCAGGATCAAATGGTTCTCCAACAAGAGAGATGACATCAAGGCACTCCAGATGATACGGCTCCATTGCCTTCTCTCCGAGTGATTTTAACATCCTTAAGGCAGTCGGAGCTGTAAACAATTTATTAACTCTATATTTATCAATGATTTGATAGAAGCGATCCCGCTCCGGATAATCCGGTGCTCCTTCATATACTAAAGTCGTAACACCATTTGCCAACGCCCCAGCAATACCCCATATATGCATAGTTAACCAGCCGATATCTGCCGAGCACCAGAAAACATCATCTTGGCGGTGATCCATATGATATTTGGCATAAACATAGTTCTGAACAACGAATGCCATTCCAGAATGAACAACCCCTTTTGGCTTACCTGTTGTCCCACTCGTATAAAAAACAATCCCTGGCTCATTCGCCTCTATTCGCTCCGGTTCACAATGAATGCTTGCTGTTTTTCTAATTTCATGCCACCAATAATCTCTTCCCTGCTCCATGTTTTGTTCGGTTCCTAAGCGGTCTACAACAATGACCGCTTTAACATAGGTCATATCTGCAATTACATTATCAACCTTTTCTTTCAAAGGTATCTGTTTTCCACGTCTAAGACTAGCATCAGCGGTAACAATCACTTTCGGTTTAAAATTAACCAAGCGATCTCGTAATGACTTCTCCGAAAATCCAGAGAAAATAGCATTATAAACAGCCCCTATACGGAAGCACGCAAGAATGGCAATAAACGCTTCTGCAAGATTTGGCAGATAAACCGCTACAGCATCCCCTTTTCCTACCCCAAATGATTTTAATACATTTGCAAAACGGTTTACTTCTGCTAGAAGCATTTGATAAGTATAAAATTTGGTGTCACCGTTTTCCCCTTCCCAAATAAGAGCTGTCCGATTTGCTGCTCCATTCTCTATATGTCTATCAAGTAAGTTATAACAAGGGTTGCTTATACCACCCTTAAAGAAACTAAAATTAGGCAGTTCTCCAGTAATGGTCTCTTCCCATGGTTCGTACCACATTAACTCTTTGGCCACCTTATCCCAAAAATGAGCAGGATTTTCCTGAGATTGTTTTAGTAACTCTTCGAATGCTTTTGAACTTCCAAGTGCAGTTGATTCTTCTTTCTGTTTTTTCGGAAATACTAGTTTACTATTTGAGACGACTTGCTGAATTCCGGTGACATCCATGCAATAGACCTCCTCTATCTAATAAACAGAATATTCCTAATAATTATAAGATAGCGCTTTCATATTTGCAATAATTTTCTAGGGTCATTATCCAATATGAGATGAGTCTTTTTCCGAATAGAAAT
>Ga0224736_1083_pt2 | contig 14811 bp, 16 predicted proteins | sample IA12soil_MG_GH6A_FD_161628 | JGI IMG/M metagenome (GOLD analysis project Ga0224736, IMG submission 161628) | Enriched cells from agricultural soil in Iowa, United States - IA12soil_MG_GH6A(-) | ecosystem: Environmental > Terrestrial > Soil > Agricultural land | place: USA: Iowa | collected 2017-05-08
GCGCTCGCCAAGGTGCTAAAAGAAAACGGCTACGGCACCACTGTCGGCGATGAAGGCGGGTATGCACCCCATGTTAAAAAAGGTAACGCCGAAGCCCTGGAGCTTATTAGTACGGCGGTAGAAAAGGCCGGCTACGCACTTGGTAAAGACGTTGTGCTGGCGCTGGATGTGGCCGCAAGCGAGCTCTACGAGGACGGCAAGTACCATCTTGCCACTGAAAACCGCAGTCTTACTTCTGGCGAAATGGTCGACTGGCTGATTGAGCTTGCCGACAAATACCCTATTGCCTCGATCGAGGACGGCCTGGCGGAAGACGACTGGGAGGCATGGGACATGCTGACTCAACGCGCCGGTGATACGCTTCAGATTGTCGGCGATGACCTGCTTGTAACGAACGTAAGCTTCCTAAAGCGCGGCATCGAAGAAAAAGCCGCAAACGCGATTCTTGTTAAGCTAAACCAGATCGGGACGCTCAGCGAAACTATCGACGCCGTAAAAATGGCACACGAGGCCGGCTGGAAGGCGGTGATATCACACCGTTCCGGTGAAACCGAAGATACGACCATCTCCCATTTGGTAGTCGGCCTCTCTACCGGGCAAATTAAAACAGGCTCGATGAGTCGTACCGACAGGGTTGCAAAATATAACGAACTTTTGCGTATTGAAGAAGAACTTGGTGTGGGCGCGAAATATGCTGGCCGCGACGCGCTGGAGACGAACTAATGGCATATCTTGTGCTTGTTCGCCACGGGCAATCCGAGTGGAACCTGCTTGGTCAATGGACAGGCCTTACGGACGTGTCTCTGACCGATGATGGCCGCAAAGAAGCCCGCCGCGCTGCCTCTACGCTTGAAGATATCGACCTTCACCGTGCGTACACCTCAAAATTGCAGCGGGCCAAGCATACGCTCGATGAAATTGTCGAGCACCTAGGCCGCAAGGACCTCCTGCGAACCGAACACGATGAGCTTAACGAGCGCGACTACGGCGATCTGACTGGAAAAAACAAATGGCAGGTTAAAGATGAGCACGGCGAAGAAAAGTTTAATTTATGGCGCCGCAGCTGGGACCACCCCGTACCTGGCGGTGAGACGCTCAAGGATGTATCCGAGAGGGTCCTGCCTTTTTATGAGAAGCATATTCTCGAAGACCTGAAGAATGGTAAAAACGTCATAGTGGCAGCGCATGGCAATTCGCTGCGCGCACTCATTAAATACCTTGAAGGCGTTGCCGACGAAGAAGCACATACGGTTGAGATTATGACCGGCGAAGTGCTGGTCTACGAAATCGACGATTCGGGCAAGCTGATTAAAAAAGAAGTCCGCCTGACAAACGATAATAAAGTTTAGCAAAATACGGCCATGCTGCTTACGGTTTGGTATACTGTAAGCAGCATGAGAAATGTCTCAAAACGCGTCGTTGCGGTCAATGCCTTAGGAATTTTAGGCTATATGAGCATGCTTGTTTCCTGGCTTCTGCTGCTTGCGGTTGCGTTTGTAATGATAGTGAACAGCCCGCTAGTGGTAGACGGGCACACCGTTGTTACCACCACCGAAACCGCGCCTTTGCCGCAACAATTATCGGGCGTGGCCCAACTTGCAAGTTACGGCGTTACTGCCGTGGTTATCGCTGTCTCCGTAGGGGTATTCGTCACGCTTCCTTACTTTATGAGCCGGGGAATGTCGCGGTTACTGCGGCGTGTATTAGCCGCATTTGCCGTTAGCGCTTCGTGGCGGCATATGTACTTTATTAAGGCAATCGTAGCGGTACTTCCCTGCGTGGTATTTTTGGCAGCCACGATTTTCAGCCAGCCGCAAGATACGACCATACCGCTTTTTGTAGTGGTTTTCTTTGCTTCGTTACTGTCTGTCGGTCTTTTTCTGGTGCAGTATTTTACCGCCCTGCGCTTAAGGGTAGCCCCAGGCTCTATCTGGTAACTTAAAACAAGCTTGACAGTCCGCATTGTTATCGCGGATGATAGATACAACGATAAAGCATAAGGGGTGTTCCAGATGCCGCAAGATGAAATACCAACCATAGCCAGCATACAAGAGGATACGGGTAAAAATAAACAGCCCTTACTGAATGATGCAGATACGGGGCCGCGGAAAAAGCTCCCTATTGTTTTATTCGCTTTGTTTATAGTTCTTATGACGGCTTTTGGAATAAGCGCGTATATGCGCTACAAGGCCAATATCCAGCCGCAGAAAAAATCGGTAAAAGTTGGCGTACTTATGGCATTTACTGGCGGATCAAGCAATATGGGGTATGGCACCATGAAAGGTATCCAGCTGGCAAAAAAACAACTGGGTGCTAACAATATCGAGCTCATCCAGGCCGATTCGCACTGTGATCCAAAAACGGTAAAAACAGCCATGCAATCACTTATCGACAAGGGTGTGGTAGCGGTGATCGGTGACGGCTGTTCCAGTGCCTCTTTGGCGGCGCTCCCGCTCGCCAACAGCAACAAGATCCCCATGATCAGTCCTTCGGCCTCTTCAGCGACGTTGACGATTCCTAACGACTATTTCTTCAGGGTTGTTCCCTCTGACAATTACCAGGCAGCCTATATGGCCCAGGCGATCCGCAAAAAGGGCATTACAAATGTTGCCGTATTTTACACCAATGAGCCGTATGGGTCGGCAATGAGCAAAAGCTTTCAGGAGCAGTTCCAGACCTTGGGCGGCCACGTTGTCGCCACGGCATATGCCGAGCCCGACGACATTAATCTGGCGACCGAAATGCAAAAGCTAAAGGCGGCCGGACCGCAGGCGGTATTTATTGCGCCGAACTCGCTTATTACAGCAACGGCAGCTGTCCAGGTGGCGCGCAACCAAGGAATAACAGCTCCTCTTTTTGGCGGGGATATTCTTTACGACAAGACACTTATTACCAACGCTCCCGCGGCATCAAACGGTATCACGTTAACGACATTTCCTACTGGAACGGGCGCGTTCAAGCAGTCGCTCGTCAACGAATATAAAATTTCGGAGCAACTATACGCCGCTCCGCAGGCCTATGACGCGTTCCGTACTATTTTTCTGGCACTCGAAAAAGGCGCCACTACAGGAGAGGATATCCATAACCTCATCCCGACAATCAGTTTCAAGGGAACATCTGCCCCTATCTCGTTTGACCAAAACGGTGAAGAACCCGGCGCAAATTATACGTACGACTTACTGCAGGTAAAGGGCGGCGCGTTTACGACGCTCGCGCAGTAATAGCATGAAGATCCGCCAAAAGTTTATCCTCGCACTCCTCCTTATTGGTCTTGGTCCTATGTTTGCCATGAGTGTGTTTGCGTATATGTCCGCGAGTAACGCGCTGCTGCTAAAAACGACAGACCAGCTCGACAGTATTGCTATTAAGCAAACTGAGCGGGTTGGGGCGATCGTTCAAAGCCAGCAGGAGGAAACGACCCAGATTGCGAACCAGTACGAACTCCGTGTTAATTTGGCGCAGTATCTTGCCGCACCCACCGTCGCCAATAAACAGCGGCTAAACGATCTGCTGCAAAACGCCAAAGCATCCCATACGGACCTGCAGTATATTCGTTTGTTCGATGCTGCCGGAGGGTTGATTGCCTCATCGGTGGCCGAGCCCGCATCGGGTGATTTTATATCCAAGCTTATCATGCCGGGCAGCGGCGACGTTAACGACATCAGGGCGGTAAAAGATCCGCGTGACGGCCAGGTAAAGCTGGAGATATCAACCCGTATCAACGCGCTCGCAAAGCTGAGCGTGGTTGTAAGAACCGACGATCTGGCTACGGTCACTCAAGACTACACCGGACTTGACCAGACGGGTGAAACGGTCGTTGTGACAAACGACAATAAGCCGCTCTTTCCCTTGCGGTTCAAAGCGGACGGCGCGCTGACACAGGACCTTTCCACCCTCGGCATAAAAAACAGTACGCCTGGCAAGTATGTCGCAGCCGTAGACTACCGCGGACACGACGTCCTGTATGTTTCCCACCCGGTAAGCCTTAGTAACTGGCAGGTGGTGGCAAAGATTGACCGGGACGAGGCACTCGCCTCGACGATGACGCTGCGGGCGACAATGGGCTGGATATTCTTTATCGTGTGCGTGTTTATTATTGGCATGGCATTAATTTTCACCCGGTTCTTTACCCGTCCTATTTTACGGATGGAGCGTGTTGCCCGCCGTATTGGCGGCGGCGATTTTTCTGACAGCGTGGGATTTACCCGAAAAGACGAAATTGGCGAACTTGGACGCAGTATAGATGCCATGAAAGACAATCTAAGCAGCCTTATCCGGGGTATTAATTCTCAGCGTGAGCGTCTTGAGGTAATTCTTAATACGACCACGGAGGGTATTTTTGCTATCGACGAAAGCGCTAAGGTGCTGCTTGCCAACCGGGCGGCTGAAGTTTTGCTGGGGGGTACGGCAAAAGATATTTTTGGTAAAGATCTTCATGATGTGTTTGCGTGGCAACAGGGTATGCAGCCCTTTACTATTAACTACCAGGAGCCAGGTATCAAAACCTATGAGAACCTTCAGTTTACCGACAAGCAAGGCGCCAAACGATACGTTAAGGTAATTGTTGCCCAGGTGCACGAACAGCTGCAGGCAGGACGGACCCATGCGATTGTCACGATCCACGACGAAACCGCGAGCCGCGAACTGGAAAACATGAAAACCGACTTTGTCTCAATGGCAGCTCATGAGCTGCGGACGCCCCTGACAGCAGTGAGAGGCTATCTTGAGATGGCATCTCTGAAAGAACAGCAGCATGAGGCGGATGCGGTTGTATTTGTAGAAAAAGCGCTAAAGAATGTCAACGAGCTGAGCGGCCTTATCAATAACCTGCTCGACGTTACCCGGATTGAGCGCGGCACGCTCATGCTTGATATGGACAAGCTGGACATGGCCGAATGTGTTGCACAAGTTGTAGAAGACGCGCGGTTTTCAGCGGACGACCGCGAGATTAGCCTCTCGTACAGCGGTCCGCAAAACGGTAAGTATATCGTGGGTGACCTTATTGCGGTGCGCGAAGTTATCAATAATCTGCTCTCCAATGCGATAAAGTATACGCAGCCCGGAGGCAAGGTGGCCGTAAGTTTCAATGATGTTGATGGTGGGTATGCCATTAAGGTAAAGGATACGGGTGTCGGCATTGCCAAGGAGGCTCAGAAATACCTATTTAATAAGTTCTACCGTGTGCATGGCGGGCTCGATAGCGGAAGCAACGGAACCGGTTTGGGGCTGTATATTGCCAAGTCGATTACCGAACGGCACGACGGTGCGATCACCGTAGAGTCGGAAGAAGGCAAAGGCTCGACCTTTACACTATCCCTGCCCTCGTTTAGCCAAGAGCGCCTAGATAAGGTTCGGACAGTAAAAGACGATGACAATACGAATAAAACAAGGAGAAAACGTGGTTGGGTCACAAAAAATATTGCTCGTTGAGGATAATTTAGAGCTACGGGGTATATACGAGCAGTATCTTAAGCGGCGTGGTTATGATATCGTTTCGGCTAGTGATGGCGAAGAAGGCCTCAAAAAAGCCAAAGAGCTTCATCCTGGGTTGATTTTTCTTGATATCATGATGCCAAAGCTCGACGGTCTTAGGGTACTTAAGCTGCTGCGGCACGACGAAACGTACGGCTGTACCCGCTCCAAGGTCGTTCTTCTGACTAACCTGGGTGACGCCAGTCGGGTTGACCCTAAGGTGCAAAAAGACATGGACGGTTACGTCATTAAGGCTGAGATCAACCTCCCTGATCTTATTGATATCATAAAATCGTTTGACCAGTAAAACAAAAAATAATGCCTTCTGTAAAAAAGAAGGCATTATTTTATATAAAAATCTAAACTAGACTTTTTTGACCTGCAAGGCGTCGAGCTCTACGGGTGTGTCGCGGCCAAACATGCTGACCATAACTTTAATCTTACCCTTTTGGGTGTCAATCTCAGATATTGCGCCGTCAAATCCCTTGAACGGACCATCAGTGATAGATACGACTTCGCCTTCGCGGAAGTCAATGTGGTGTTTAGGATCTTCAACGCCCATGCGCTTTTTGATCTTGGCAATTTCACTGTCAGAAACTGGGGTAGGCTCGGTGCCGCTGCCAACAAAGCCCGTAACGCCAGGGGTGTTGCGCACGATATACCAGGTTTCGTCGGTGAGTTTCATCTCTACCAGCGCGTATCCCTGGAAGATCTTTTTTTCAACGACTTTCCGTTTGCCGTTTTTAATTTCGATCTGCTTTTCTTTTGGCACCATAACGTCGAAAATCTTGTCGGCCATATCTACAGCGTTAATACGCTGACGGATGCTCTCGGCAACTTTTTCTTCGTAGCCGCTGTACGTATGAATAGCGTACCATTGGCGGGTTGAATCGTATCGGTTTTTTGACATCGTTCCTTATCCTAAAATTAGTTGAAATAGATATTTAAATAGTGCATCGAGGAGCAAAATTAAAACGACAAAGAAGACGGTAAACGCCAGAACGGCCATCGTCATTCCCCATGTTGCACGCCGGTTTGGCCAGCGTACTTGCCGTAACTCGTACCAGGCTCCTACGAAATAATCGCGCATTGCGACGGCAGGATTGCGGCGGTCAGTCGTTTCAGACTTTTTTGCCGGAGCTGCCTGAGCTTTTTTTGTTTCTTTTTTGGCAGGTGCATCCGTTTCGGACGCAGTAATACGCGTTACTTTCGTAGCGCTCGCCTCTTTTTTGGTTGCTGTTTTCTTAACCTTGGTTGCCAAAGCGTGTGCTCTCCCAAATTTAAAAGTCTGCTTCAAGGCAGACTGTCAAGTACCACTATAACCGACTACCGTCGGAGCGTCAAGCATGGTACTATTAAATGCAGTGATCGAGGGTATTTTTCTTACAATTTTAAGTATTGATGTAGGCCTTGCCTTGTTTTTTGCCGTTCAGCTGGTTAGGGCGGCCAGGCAAAACCGTCCGCCTAAAAACATACCAGCGCCAAAAGAGCTTCCTAGCCTGAGCGTTTGTATTCCTGCCCGTAACGAGCGGCATGCTATGACGCAGTGCTTGGAGCGGGTTTTAGCTAGCGATTATGAAAAGCTGGAGATTATTGTGTTTGATGACAGCTCCGACGACGAAACCTCGGTGTTAATTCGGTCGTTTGCTCATGCGGGGGTGCGGTTTGTCCCGGGTTCGCAGCTGCCTGAAGGCTGGCTGGGTAAAAACCATGCGCTTGATATTCTGGCGCAAGAAGCCAGCGGTACATATGTGGTGTTTATGGATGTCGATGCGTTTATAGAGCCAGACACCCTTACTAAGCTCGTTGGCTTTATGCAGGGCTCGCATAAAACTATGGTTTCGGTTATTCCTGAGCGCCAGGATACGTGGCGGACCAGCGTCTTGTTTGGTCCGTTACGTTATTTTTGGCAAGCAACCCTGGCCTCAACGGCGGCATCGGGTGCATTCTGGGCTATAGAGCGCGAGACACTGCTGGGTCTGGGCGGCTTGGCGCCTCATAAAAACGAGGTACTTGCCGAGGCCCACATTGCCGCGCTGGTAGGCTCGGGCTACCAATGGTTGTTTGATGACGGTCGTTTAGGAGTAAGCTACGAAAAAAAGTGGCGCTCGCAAATGGAGACCGGCCGCCGTCTGCTCTACCCTATGGCCCGTGGGTGGCGTGCGCTGCCGGCTGCCATTGGGCTGGCGGCGCTTAACGTGCCTACGGCAGTCGTTTTAGCCGATGCGGCTGATGGTTGGTCGTTCCGGGGTATTTTTCCGGCGATTTTGCTGGTGGGATTTGCTGCTATCTATGCTTTTTATGCCCGCATGGTCTGGCGGCGTAACTGGTGGTTGGCAGCCTTACTGTGGCCGGTTATTATTTTGCAGGAATTCGGTTTGTTTTTATGGAGTATGATTGGCTACGCCCGACATACTATCAAATGGAAAGGCCGTTCAGTGACCGCACCCGTGGCGCGCACCGACAGCCTCACGATTGATCGCTAGCTATTTTCCGTTCTTGTCTATTGCGGGTAATGTTATACCAAAAGTCGATCCATGGTTTAGCCGGCTTTGGTATTTTATTTTTGTACCGAGCTTTTTAGACAGTTTGGCGGCAACGTACAGGCCAAGCCCGGTGCCACTGGTTTCACGCGTGCGGTAATCCTCGGAACGATAAAACTTATTAAAGATTTTTGTCTGGTCGCTTTTACTAATCCCTATACCGGTATCCTTTACTTCAAAGGTAATGGTGTCTTCGGTCCGCTTAACGATAAGTGTAATACTGCCTTCGCGCGTGTACTTAATGGCGTTGGTAATAAAGTTTTGCAATAGTTCTTTTAAGTAGAGACGGCTGGCACTGATCTCCCCCAACCGGGTACCAAGATCCAGGTTAAACTGCAATTTTTTTGCTTCTGCCTGTGGCGCGTACTCTTTGTAAAGGTCGTCGACAAGGCCGCGCACCTCGATCGTCTCAGGGGTGTCGGCGACGCCTCTTTCTGCGCGCGACAACGTGCTAAGATCGTTTACCATTTTGGAAAGGTAGATAATTTGGTCGTGGGCGGTTGCGATCGCCTCTTTTAATATATCTTGGGCGATATCGGACCGCTCCATCATCAGCTGGACATTGCTAATCGTTCCCTCGGTAATGGTAATCGGCGTCCGGAGCTCGTGGCTGACGACGCTAATAAATTCGTCGCGCTCTTCCTCCAGGCTTTTGGCCTTGGTAACATCACGGAGAATAACGATATATCCGTCTTGGGGCTTAGCTTTTTTGCTCCGGCTGTAGCTGCTGCGGATGGGTGAATAGGTTACCTCAAGACGGATCGTTTCATCCTCAAGCGACATGGTAAGGTCGTCGCGAATAACGACACTGCGCGACTTTTTTAGCTGGCCGTAAAGACTTATTTGTTTATCGCCGCCCTCATAAAGCTTCATTACTTCATCGATATGATGTCCATTAAGGCTGATGTTGGTGTCAAGGAGGTTAAGGCAGGCGGCATTGTATACCCGGACGATACCGTCTTCGTCGGTGCTCATGACGGCGTCGGCAAGATTATTAACGATAGTAAGAATCCGGTCGCGCTGGAGCGATTCAAGGGCTTTTGTGCGGGATAGCTCGGCGCCATCGATCTCTTGGATCCGGGCAACGGCAACCGCAGTGAGGCCAACAATCAGCACCGATATGAGCGTGAGCGTGTCAGATATCAGGACGGTTACGTTACTTGAATGCAGCAAGCAGTCGGCTTCGACAACCAAAACAAAGAACAGAATGCTAAGACGTAGTCCGAAGCTTGAAAAATAGGCATACGAGGCAAGAAACAAGAGTATCCATGTGGGTGTAATAGGCGCTAAAAACCCCGAGATAAAGAGAATATATGTCGCGGAGAGCAGATGGTAGACAGCAAACCGTATGCCGGCCCCGCTCCAGGTGGTTGACGGGCGCAAAAACTGCAGAAACGCCAGTAGCGTCCACGGTATCATAAGGCCAAAAAACAAGGCGTCGCCCGTGTAATGGGTGCTGTCGGCCAGCCCGTATTTTATGAGTACCCCATATAAAAAGAGAACGAGGGGCACAACGAGCCCTGCAAAGCGCATCACCTGCGCGGTCCGCTCGTTGATGACTAGCCCCCCTTTTTGCATATTGATCTTATTATACAAGCATAAGGAGTGTTTTTAAATAGAAGGCGTTTCTTTTTTTAAGCTGCGGCGGTGCTGCTTGTAGTGCGGGTCGTTCGACTCGACAAGTTCCCAGAATTCCTGGGAGTGGTTCATGTGTACCGTGTGGCTTAGTTCGTGCACGAGCACGTAGTCGATAAGCTCGAATGGTAGTTTCATGAGGGCGATATTAAGACTGATCGTTCCGCTGGAACTGCAGCTCCCCCACCTGCCGCTGGCGTGAGAAAAACGGACTTTCTCGTAGGTAAACCCGCCCTGGTTGCCAAGATAAGCGAGCCGCCTAGTCAGGTAGCTCTTGGCTTCAACTCGCAGGGCCTCAATGACCGTATCGCGTATCAGGCGGGTGACCGTTGGGTCGTTCAGTTCTTTACCTTCTGGCAGCGAAACGAGAATTTGCTGCCCATGCCGTTGGACGGTTGGTTTTTCGGCGGTAGTGCGGCGTGTAATAAGTGTGTGGCTTTTACCTATTTGCATCCCGTGCTCGAACGAAACGTCGGCGGTTTGTTCGGCTAGCATCGCCCGCAGCTGTGCGCGTGAGGTTTTTATGAGCCGCTTTACTAAGAACGTCGGTGCGTATAAGGGTAGTGATGCGCGCAACCTGCCGTCTGGCGCAACCCTGATCCGCACGTGCGATGCTTTGGCACTCCGCCTGAGCGTGATGTGGCCAAATTCTTCGTCGATGACACTGGGCAAGCTGATGGCTCCTAACGGATCGTTATGTTACGGCGACCTGGTTGTTCCGGCCGGACGGGAGCGGTGGTATGCAGAGAAATGGTAGCGCGCGGTTCGGAGAGTTTTTTCAAAACCACCTTTGCCTGCGTTGCATAGGTATGTTTGCCGCTTATGACGACCGGTTTTTCTATGGCGATAGGCGGAACGAAGCGCTTAGCTGCCTGTTCGTACTCATCGGCACTTAAGACGCGGTGAGTTCCTTCGCCGCCCCGTTTAGTAGAACGGCCCTTAGCGGTTGCGGCGTCTGTTTGAACCCAAATAAGGAGCGTGTCGTACTTGGCGCGGCGCGCTTTGGTAGCCAGTTCGCCCCGTGCAGCTCGGGTATCGGCAAGTCCGTCGACAATAATAGATTGCTGGGTCTTAAAAAGTTCGTCCAGCAGATCGTGAGCAATCAGATCGGCCTCTTTTATGTCGTACCCCAGGCGCATAGCGATTTTTTCACGGCTAACGTACGGTGCATTAAATGTACTGGCGAATTTTTCAGCAAAAAAAGACTTACCGCTCCCCGGGACGCCCACCATAATAATCATATGTGGTCTAGAAAGGCTCAATGATTTCATATATGACAGTATAGCAAAATTATGGCTGAATGACATTAAAGTACTCGCAAAGTATACTTTTATACCGCTTATGGTAATCTTGATGGCGATAAGATTGACATAAAACAAAATGTATGCTACTATAGCTGAAACTAAGGTTTGTGGAGAACCAAGGGAGGAAAATAAGGATGAAGAGGTTTTACGCATCACTTGCGGCCCTAACGCTGGTTGTTGCCAGCATACTAATGTTAAATTTCATGAACGGAACGTCGAACGCGGCGCTTCCCCGCGACTGTGATAATAACTCTATTATTTACTGTGGCGGTATTACGCCAAGCGAGCTTGCATCGCGCTACAACGCTAATAAAACCGGCGATCTAAAAACCATTTATCACTCGTACGGCCTCAGCGACTACGAGATGACCCATGCTGGTACATCTGCCAAAATGGGCGAAGTTCACCGCGATGGCCGCGTAACAGTTAACGGTGAAACCGTTGCAACTGGTGCTACCAGCATCGGTCGCCAGCAGCTGTACGCAAACCGTACCAAGATTAAGATCGGCAATAAGTATTACTATGAAGGTTCACCTGAATACAGCTATGCCAAGGGTGTTGAATCAATCGTTGCTTACGTATTCTTTGACAACGACGGTAACTTTAAAGCAGCGGTTATGACCTCTTGTGGTAACCCTGTTCACGCTCACCCTAAACCAAAGCCAGTGTATGCTTGTACGGCACTTACCGCCGACAAGATCAGCCGGACAGAACGTAAGTTTACAGCAAAGGCAACGGCTAAAAACGGCGCCACGATTGTTAGCTACACCTACGACTTTGGCGACGGCAAGACGGTAACCACCGCCTCGACCACCCAAAGCCACACCTACGACATGGCTAAGGATTACACTGCTAAGCTGACGGTTAACGTTAAAGTGAACGGCCAAATGAAAGCCGTTACCGGCCCAGCCTGCCAGACAGTTATTACCGTCTCGACACCTCCACCAACCCCTGAATATCTATGTAACGCGCTTACCGTCGACAAGATCGACCGCACGCACTTTAAATTTACAACCGACTACACGGTAACGCACGCTACCTTCAAGAGCATTGAGTATGTTATCCGCGATGCAAGCGGTAACGAGATTGCCCGCATCAGCGGCGATACCTACGCGCAGGACAAGCCTGGCGATTACAGTGTTCAAGCCTACGTTACTGTTGACGTAAACGGGACTGAAAAAACCGTTACCAGCGATAGCTGTAAGCAGCCATTTACCGTAACACCTCCTAACAAGGTTCAGGTTTGTGACCAATCAACCGGTAAGATCATTACCGTTGAAGAAAAAGACCAAGGTAAATACAAGCCCGTTGGTGATGTTGCCTGCCAGCACATTCCTGTAGCTGAGCTTCCACACACCGGTCCTGCTGAGATCATCGGCAGCACGCTCGGTCTAGGTTCGCTTATTGCAGCCGTAGGTTACTACGTTGCAAGTCGTCGCGGTTTGCTTGCTGAACTGCTTGGCCGTTAAGCGATACTAATTACAACGAAAGGCTCCTTTTACGGGAGTCTTTTGTTATATACTAAAGTCATGTCTCCAACTAATCCGCGTCACGCTTCACCAAAAGTTTTTATTGTTTCCGCCGTTATTACCGTTTTAACTCTTGCTCTTGTCATGATATTTATGGGAACCGAGGCGATGCTTATCGCGGCTACGCTAATGGTGATCGAACTCACCTTTAGCTTTGACAACGCCATTATTAACGCACGAACCCTCACCAAGATGAGTCCGTTTTGGCAGCGCATGTTTATGACGTTTGGTATTTTAATTGCCGTGTTTGGAATGAGGATTATTTTTCCTATCCTTATCGTTATGGCAACGGCCGATCTGTCGTGGGGGCAGGTGTTCCATCTTGCCTTGCAGGAACCGGATAAATACGCCGAGGCGCTTCATCATGCCCACCCGAGTATTGCGGCGTTTGGCGGCATGTTCCTGTTTACGCTCGCACTTCACTTTTTCTTTGACGATTCCCGCGAAATCCGCTGGCTAAAGCGGTTTGAGAAACTGCTGCAGGATATCAACCGCCGCGGCCTGTATGTTTTTGTGAGCGTTGTTTTCTTGCTTATTATCGCTGCTATCCCAGGCAATCCTCACCCTGTTGAAACCCTTACTGCCGGTGCTGTAGGTATTGGTATCTACGTGCTTATTCACGGCTTGTCCGAACTCTTTACGCGCCAACACGAAAAGGCTGAAAAGCGCGCGGGCAAAGCTATGCAGGCAACGGCAATGGCGGGGCTGGCATCGTTTATCTACTTAGAGGTACTTGACGCCAGCTTTAGCTTTGACGGTGTTATTGGCGCATTTGCCGTAACAAAAGATGTCGTGCTGATTGCTGTTGGTCTTGGCGTGGGGGCGCTATGGGTGCGTTCGCTGACGCTTTATATCGTGCACCGTAAAGTGCTTAACACCTACCGCTACCTTGAGCATGCTGCCCACTACGTTATTGGCGCCCTTGCGCTCACGTTGCTTATTGGCTTGTTTTACGAGATCCCTGAAATGTACGTGGGCCTTATCGGCCTGCTGGTTATTGGAGCCGCCATTGCCAGTTCGGTAAAGGATAAAAGCGACGCCGACGTCGAGAAAATCTAAGGGTATTGTAACAGCGTTTCAAGGCCGCTGTAGTCTTGGTAGCGCCGCACGGTGGGTGTAATCGAACTCATTTGATCTGCGGTGAGCCGCTGGAACGGCAGTATGGAAAGTGTTTGGCTTTTTGCGCGCGTTTGGCGTTTCCAGGTGCCAGCCACCTGGCCATCTATAACCAAGGTCGATAAGAACATGCCGTTTCCGCCGGGAACGATTTTGTTGGAATGTTCGGCTTGCAGCGCCGCCGAGCGGTCTTTGTACCCTAGCATGTATTCGTCGAATCCAGGGAGTAAAAAGGTGCCGCTCGCCTCTTTGGCGGAGGGGCTTAGCCAATATTCAATGCCTTGTATGGTTTCTTGCAGCAATACGGGTTTTGCATGTTCTAGGCCTGTTTTGGCGTCGCCCATGGTCAGGTTTGCCCAACCGGCAAAGTCTTTAAGGCTCGCGGGGCCATGGCTTATAAAATAGCGCTTGGCAAGCTCGCCTAAGGCTTCCTCGCGCTCCTTTGGCTTTACGGGCGGCAACCATTCATCTACTAAAACAAACGTTGGCTGCTTGCCCTTATGCGGGCCAAAGCAAAGCAGCCCCGTTTCGGCTAAATAGTGCAAAATATGAATGCCGCGCTGCCCTGCCGTGGCAATGCCGTGTTGGTCGAGTAGGTCGCAAAGTTCGGTTCTTGTAAGGCAGTTGCCGCCTTCAAGCGCACGGGTAATAACCTGCGTGCTTTTTGCTATTACCTCATCGGTTACATCAAGCCCCCGGCGTCTGCTGGCCGCGGCTGCAATTGCCCTAGGGGCAAGAAGGCTGACCATCCAGCGGACGTCCTGCGCTGCTAAAAAATGAAGCGTGCCACGCATGGGCCATGTGCGGACAATCTTTCTGTCCGCAATTGCCTGTTCCACCGCCTCGCGGGTAAGGTGCGGTGTCCGGAGCGCGATCGCCCACAATGCGCCTTGGTAATCCTGGGCTTGCATGGCGCCCATCCAGGTAACGACGTCTTCGGCGGTTGTAAAATCGGCCTGCGCAATGTGCTGGCTGTAAAGGCGTGTTTTAGCAATGTTCATACGGCTATTATACCAGCGAGGCGTGCCGGAGCTTGCCTATAAAGCGGTGGAGCTCTGGGTCAAATAACGTTATGGGGCTGCCTAGTACTTCGTCAATTCCCCACCAGCGTACTTCGGCGAATTTACCTGGTTCTATCGTGAGCGGCGTGGCTTCATTGGCTTGCAGTAAATACCATAACGACACGTCGGTATGCTCGCCCTGGCCGTTGGT
>Ga0224736_1126_pt1 | contig 14609 bp, 16 predicted proteins | sample IA12soil_MG_GH6A_FD_161628 | JGI IMG/M metagenome (GOLD analysis project Ga0224736, IMG submission 161628) | Enriched cells from agricultural soil in Iowa, United States - IA12soil_MG_GH6A(-) | ecosystem: Environmental > Terrestrial > Soil > Agricultural land | place: USA: Iowa | collected 2017-05-08
CGACCTGCCGCCATGAACGCGGTGAACTCCGATGTCTCGACCGCGATAGGAACCGCGCTCGATAAACTCGATACAGACCCTGGTTTGCGTGTCGGAATCATCACTGGCGCGGGCAGAGCTTTTTGCGCTGGAGCGGATCTCAAAGCGTTAGCTGCAGGGCAGTCGTTCCTCTCCCCTATCTATCCGGAATGGGGGTTCGCTGGCCTGGTGCAGCACTTCATCAGTAAGCCACTGATCGCGGCAGTCAACGGTTTCGCGCTTGGTGGAGGAACCGAAATCGTTCTCGCGTGCGACCTCGCTGTGATCAGTGATGAAGCGAGTCTCGGCTTACCCGAAGTAACTCGAGGCCTCGTTGCCGGCGCGGGCGGACTGCTTCGACTTCCAGATCAGATTCCTCCGAAGATCGCAGCGGACGCCATCCTCACCGGTCGGCCGATCTCGCCACTGAACGCCCTGAAATGGGGGCTTGTCAATGCAGTCGTCGAACCTGACCAGGTATTGCCAGAAGCACTCCGCGTTGCAGAACAGATCGCTGCGAATGCGCCCCTTGCCGTGACCACCAGCAAACGAATGATGGCACACCGCCGTGATTTCGGCTCAGACTGGAGTTCGCAAATGTGGGCTGCGAATTCCGCAGAATTGGAATTCGTTTTGTCCAGCGACGACGCCAAGGAAGGGCCTACCGCATTCGCCGAGAAGCGGACACCACTGTGGACAGGTAGCTAGATGTTGTGGGTATGGACGTTGCTGACGCGGGACTGAAGTAGACGGGCTGGTCCTCAGCGTAAGAATGGGAGTTGCGACACAACCGTTCTCGACCAAAAAGGACCAGCCCTGTGACACACCGTAATGCCCCACTCACCGTGGAAGGAAGACGACGCCTGATCGAGCGGTGCCAGAGTCGTCCGATCGCCCACGTCGCCGCCGAAATGGGGATTTCACGACAATGCGCCTCCACCTGGGTCAACCGGTATCGCAAGTTCGGCGAGCTGGGATTACAGGACCGGTCCAGTACGCCACATCATCAGCCGACCGCCACAGCCGCGGGCATCGTGGCCGAGATCGAAGCGATGCGCCGAACCCGGAAATGGTCGGCCTCACGCATCACTTTCGAACTGCGCACCGACGGCATCACCATTGCCCGTCGAACGGTCACGAGAATCCTGAGAGGCCTGGGATTGCACCGTCGCCGGTTCATCGACCCGAACGGCGAAACCAACCGAAAACCGCAGGTCATCGTTGCAAAACGACCTGGCCAGATGGTGCATGTCGACATCAAGAAGGTCGGGAAGATCCCGGACGGCGGCGGGTGGCGTGCCCACGGCCGCGGCTCCGAGCAGGCCAAACGATCGCAGCGTCGGAAAACGAAGAACAAGCCAGCCCGGGTCGGGTACACCTATTTGCATTCCGCGATCGACGGGAACACCCGCCTGGCGTACACCGAGGCACGCGACAACGAAACCGCCGCAACAGCCATCGATTTCATGAACAACGCCCGATTCTTCTTCGCCGCACACGGCATCACCCGAATCGAGCGCGTGATCACCGACAACGGATCATGCTATCGGGCAGCAGATTTCACCGCTTCACTCCGCGAAGCTCGGCACTACCGCATCCGGCCATGCACCCCGAAACACAACGGGAAAGTCGAACGGTACAACCGCATCCTCGCCGAAGAACTTCTCTACTCCCGCGAATACAGCAGCGAGCAGCAACGACGCAACGCCGTCGAAGTCTGGTGCCTCTCTATTTGTTAAGCGGCAGTGAGGGATTCTCTCGATATGGCTCGAATGCCCCGTTTTTCATCTGCGAGCATGACTCGCCACAGGTGTGTAGCGAGGTGCCGTTTAGGTGCGCGAGCGGCGGTCCGGGGTGTTTTTCCTTCAGCGATTTTCTTGTCGTAGAACGCTCGTCCCGTGCTCGACGGCATCCGGATCTGGATCATGGCGATCGTGTAGAGGGCGGAGTTCAGTTGCCGATCGCCGAATCTCGACAATCGGTTATGGGAGGAGTCGGCGCTGGCGATCTGGACGGGTGCAGTTCCGGTGTAGCTGGCATACGCAGCAGCGGTGGGGAACCGGCTGGCTCGGCCGCTGCGGCCTAGGATGCGGGCAGCAAGAACTGGACCGACTCCGTCGATATTGCGCAGATGTGTGCCGTGCTCGTCGAGCAACGCGGTGATCTTGCGGCTGTTCGCCGCGAGCTGTTCGTCGAACCGCGCGAAGTCCGTGATCAGCTCCTTGGCCAGTTCGAGTCGGATCTTGTCCGGTGCGGTTCTGGCCCGAAAGCCTCGGATCGCGGCAGCAGCTTTCTTGGGTGTCAACGACGTTGGCGCACCGCCGGCCATCAGCTCACGTAATAAGGCGTGAAGTTGATTAACGGTGCGAGTTCGACTGGACGACAGATTGACTCGCCGCTCGTCGAGCAAAGCAAGCGCATCGTTGACGGTCTCCGGATAGACCTGCCTGGCATCGCCGTGCAGAGCTGCGACGCTGGCTGCGGCCGCAGCGTCGATGCGGTCGTTCTTGCGTCGTCCACCACGGGAGAGTTCACGTACTCGGGCGGTGGCGGTAGTGGGAATATCGTGCACGACCTCACCGATGGCAAGGAGCCACAGTGCGAGGTGGTGCCCGAGGCCGTCGGCGTTCTCGATGGCCCAGCGTCGGTCCGGCCAGGCTTTGGCCCAAACGATTAATCGCTTGTATTCGATGACCGAGGCGTCGATGCGGATCGAACCGAGATCGGTGTTGGTGGCGGAGTCGAGTGCGGTCGCAGTATGGGTGGACTTGTGTGGATCGATACCGATGACGATCATGGGGTTCGGTTCCCCTTTTCGCTCGATGGATGGGGGATCCGCGGTGGACAATCCGACTTCAAGTACCTCTCACAGCAGCTTGTGGTCACGCCTCTCTCGAGTCACACCGCGAACGCAGACCGGAGGGGGTGACACACCAGACAAGAGTCATCCCGACTGCGGGAGACAGAATGTTCACGAGTCATTCCTTCCGGCCTGCTACGACACGCTATGGGCTGCAATCCCGGTCACTTGCCGTGACACTCATATAAGTCGGAATGTTCACTACAATTACCACCGACCGCATTCAGCACGCGGAGGACGACCGCCCGCCGCTTACCGCCGGCACCGCGTCACCAACGTCCGTTCCTCCTACAACTAGGACTTCCACGCGCCCAGACCGGACAATCTCCGCCGAACTCTCCAGCTGAAACTCATCACCAACAATGGCGAGCACACATTCTCGATGGGTGCCGTACAAAGCCAAGCGACCGGCGGCCACTCGTAAAACCTGCAGCTTGCGCCACCGATACCGAGCATCGCCGAACACGAATCGGGGACTTGGAGCGCAGAGCCTAGGAATGTTGGCAGGAACGATCACTTGGGGACACTTTCCGGCCTATGTCGTCTCCACTGGAGGTCCGCGGTAACTCGTGCCTATATCAGGGCCTGTCCCGACCTGCCGTGTCCCGGGCGCGTAACTCCTGGGATGGGGAGACGCCAAAACTCTCGCGATAGAGACTCGAAAATCGTCCGGCGTGCCGGAAGCCCCAGTGCTCGGCGATCATTCGGACAGATGTTTCCTCTGTCGTCGATCGACGCAACTCTTCGTGGGCGCGAACAAGGCGCAGATTTCGTAGATAGGCCGTCGGCGGCATACCCAGATGACGGGCAAACCCCTGTTCAAGAGCGCGAACGCTCAGATTTGCAGCGTGGGCGATGTCGACGACGCCGATCGGATCGCTTAGATGCTCAAGAATGAACGACTGTGCGATGCTCAATGACTCAGGGAGGTCTGGATCGACAGGGTAATTGAGCTCCTGGGTGTAGGCGTGGTCCTGCACCAGCAACAGCGAATTGATGACAAGTTGTGAAATGGACGACGCCATTACCGAGCGCGCAGGGGTCGACCCGTCCTCCAAAACCTCTACCGCTGCCATTTCGAGAGCCTGCATCAATGGGCGACTACGCTGCGCAGCTACATCGAGCTGAAACGCGAATTGAGGGCATTGGCGAACTGGCCGGCGCAACATACGACTCAGTGCGGAGGTGACGTCCGCCTTCGCGATCCGAATGCACAACTGTCGGCAATCACTCGTTGGGTTCGTGAAGAAAACCGGCTGGTCCGGTCCCATTACGACCCCCCTGGTACGCGTCATAACGAAGTGTTCACTCCGAGTCCCGACCGTGACGCTGCCTGAAATCGGGACGGCAATAACGTAGTGATCACGCAGTGGCGGTGCGACTAGCGAGATAGCAGCCCCAGCAGAAACCAAACTCAATTCAATACCGAAACTACGGAAGCGACGAAGGTCAAAGTGGAGACCGAAGGTTTCCACACCCACACCCACATCCAGTCGAGCTGGCGCGAGAGTATCCCTGATCTCTGCCGAAGCCAGCGTGAAATCAGTGGTGATTGTCCGACGCTCGCCCGGTGCAACAGACGCACCCTCCAATATGTCACCGGCAGATTCACGCACCAAGAGTCCGGCTGCCGATTCTTCACGGCTGAAATTGGGCTGCGTTGCCGGCATCTCGACTCATCTCCAACTCATGCGACTGTGTGCTCTATCACACTAAGTGTGGCAGTCCAGCAATTTATCCGTTGTTCGCGCAACACTATCCTCCTTGCGCTGGGGAACTCCTCTAGGCGTGGCAGATCCGGACCTCGCGCGCAAAGTGGCCAGCGTGGCTCGCTCTTGGGATAGATCCACCCGTATCGCGGCCATAAATTCGTCCTCAAAGCCTGCGTCACCGCAGTTGCGCCGAAGTGGAGAGGTACCCGTCGATCGTGACACCACATAGCCGTCGGGCATATGGCTCACCAACAAGGACCCGGGAGCCGGATCCGCGGTCCTACCCCGCTAGGGGATCACACAAATGACCCGGGCACGGCTACACGCAAAGTTGGGTCGAACCTCCGAAGGATCGCAACCGTCCCACTCGGTCACGCTGGCCCCGACCTTCAGCGGAGTACAGCGCCGACAACTCGCCGCTGTTCTCACCGAACTCTCCCCGCAAGCGCCCGGGGTCACGATCGACGGGTCTGTCTGGAGCGGAGAGGTTGTAACTGCCGTTCAGGACGATGGCCCCATCTCTCTGCTGGTACTGCTCGGCCGACCTGCGCCGCGATTCCTACAGCGCGACCGTCGACAGCTCAACGGCGTACCGGCCGAAGGCTTGACCAATCTAAGAAGCCACCCACGCAACTCCGCGCCAACCCGCCGATGTGTTCTTCCACCAGGGACACTCGCGAGTCACGTCTCGCTGACTCGCCCGACGATTGTGTGTCATCCCGTGCGCCGGACAGCACGCGTTTTCGTACCCGCAATTGCCCGACTGCTCCATAACCGCCAGTTCTCCTCAAGCGACGCTCGGAGAGCTACTACGAGGTAGTCCCCGCGCCGGGCGGAACCAGCTGCACCGGCACCAGTTCCAGGAGCCGGGCATAGCAGCGGAACGACAGAGATGGAGTGCACTAGCGCTCCGAGACAAGGAAACGATGAATATCGCCTTTGACCACATGACATTGAGCCAAAGGGTGCTGTTCGGCACTGGCAAGGCCGTAGAACATGTCACCGCAGCGGTGGAGGATCTCGGTGCGCGACGGCTCCTTCTGATCCATGGCACGCTCAACACGCAAGTGGTGGAGGCAATCGCCGAGCGCACTGGAGTGGTCCACCTGATCGATGAAATCGTGCAACACGTGCCGGCCGCGAATGTTGCCGCTGCGACGGCAGATGCGGTCGCAGCCGATGCCGATGCCGTGATTTCAATCGGCGGCGGATCGTCGACAGGGTTGGCGAAGGCCGTTGCTCTCCGGACCGGAATCCCCATTATCGCGGTCCCGACCACTTTCGCCGGCTCGGAGGCAACCGATATCTGGGGCATCACCGAGGGGAGACGAAAAAACACCGGAGCGGATCCGTGCGTGCTTCCCAAAGTTGTCGTCTACGATGCGTCGCTGACCTCGGGACTTCCCAGAGCACTGGCGGTAGCGTCAGGCCTGAACGCCGTTGCCCATGCCGTCGATGGACTCTGGGCACCGCGTGCCGACCCAATAAATCGAGCGTTCGGCACAGAAGGTTTACGGGCGCTAGTCCCCGGGCTGCGCAGTCTGGTCGCCAACCCCGACGACATCCAAGCGCGTGAGCAAATGCTCTTCGGTGCGTACCTAGCTGCTCTTGCGTTCGCCTCGGCCGGTTCAGGATTGCACCACAAAATATGCCACACGCTGGGAGGTGCATTCAATCTTCCACACGCTGAGATGCACTCAATACTTCTGCCGTACGTCACCGACTTCAATGCGCCATTCGCACGCGATGCAGAGAATCGCATTGTTTCAGCTTTGGGGTGCTTGAGCGCTGCAGCAGGGCTGAACACGCTACGGAATGAGCTCGGCGCTACCCCCTCGTTAGCCGATATCGGACTCAGGGAAACGGACATAGACAACGCAGCCGAGTTGGCGCTACCACTAGTCCCGGCGTCCAATCCTCGGCCTGTCACCTTACCGGACCTGAGGCGCATAATTCGTGCAGCTTGGGCCGGGGAACCGATTCTAGGTGCGGAACAATGACCCAGGGAATGTTTGACGACATCGCCGTCTCGCCCACGCAAATGCGTCGCGAGGAAGATCTCGTTCAGCGGGTCCTCAGGTCGTTCGACGGAACACCGAATCCGCGCACGAAAGCGATCATGCAAGCCGTTACTAGACATCTGCATGCTCTGGTCCGCGAGGTCCGTCTCACCGAGGCTGAATGGGAGACTGCCGTCAAATTCCTGACCGATGCCGGCCATATCACCGACGATCGCCGACAGGAGTTCATCCTTCTGTCCGACGTACTCGGACTCTCAATGCAGACAATCGCCATCAACAACCAAGAGTTAGAAAATGCCACCGAAGCGACCGTCTTCGGACCCTTTTTTGTCGACAATTCCCCGTGCATCGACCTCGGAGGCGACATTTCTGGTGGTGCTTCAGGCAAAGCTGCATACATCGAGGGGTCTGTAGTCGACACTGAGGGCAATCCGGTGCCCGGAGCCCGCATAGAAGCGTGGGAAGCCGACGACACCGGACTCTACGACGTGCAACACGCCGATGGAGGGACCTACGGCCGCGCTCATATGTTCGCCGACGAACATGGCCAGTTTCGATTCTGGGGCCTATACCCGACGCCCTATCCAATTCCTGATGACGGTCCGGTTGGGCGTCTACTCAGAGCAGTCGACCGCTCGCCGTACCGCGCTGCGCACCTACATTTCATGGTAACGGCACCTGGTTGGCGCACGCTGGTCACTCACATCTTTGTCGCGAACGATCCATTGTTGGCGGCCGACAGCGTCTTTGGAGTCAAAGCATCGCTCGTCAAAGAATGGACCCACCACGAAGCCTCCGAGACCACACCGGACGGGCGCGATCTCCATGGCCGCCCCTGGGCACGCACGCGTTTCGATATCGTCCTTGCCCCGGACGCGAGCATGCGGTAAGTCGTTCACGATCGCAGTCGAGTGATCTTGCGACCTTCTGTACCAAGTTCATGTCTTGTCGCACCCCCACACCGTCGCAGCAGACGATACGGGGCAGGTGACGCAGTACCGGGCTTTCGACTCCGCGCATCCCCGCCCGGCGCGAGGGTGTGGCAACCCAGCTGTGAGCGCGCGAGGACTTCGCAAACCTCCCGTTGCCAATCGGAAACGGACTCGGGTCCGTCGAGTGACACTCACCGACCGGAGTGCCGAAGTCGACTTTCCAGAAGTCACGCGACGTAAGGACCTCACCGGTCGGAAGGGTGGCCTCAGTCGGTTATGTGGATGTGCCGAGTTGGCGCCGTCCGCCACGGCCGCCGTCGAAAGAGATTCCGTCTGCAAAGTTGTCGTGCTCATAGTTTCGACGAGACCGTCATATGACTATGGCGCGCTCGCCATTCCGGAGTCTGGGGACTGCACATCGATGCCGACTGTACCTTTCGTACCGTGGACTCCGGCGCAACTCGCCGGCCGGCTCGGTTGACTCCTACGAGTGGACGCCGTACTCGACGACCGTCGTTTGTCCCGGCAGCCACTCGTACGGTTGGCGCACCTCGCGCGGTGGCCTTGCACGATCGTTTCTGACAGCCGAGAGTCATATGCGGGCGTTATCCGCTCGCCGACACGGGTTTGCGCTGGGGCACGAAGGTGCCGTCACCGCAGATCGGTCACCGCCCAATCAGGATCACACAGAAACTTGGAAGCAACTGCGCTGCAGTCAAATTATCCTCAAACAACATCTGCAGCCCGGTTCGCTCGTTGTTCTTCCCGGGGACGTTGTGGACGGTGAGTCGTTCGACGGGTGACATACCGCCGATACCGGTGTGGGGTCGGTGGTGATTGTAGTGATGAATCCAGTCTTGTTCCGGTCGCCGCTCGGGCTTCGTCGGAGAGCTAGGTGTTCGCGTAGGCCCATTCCTGGTTGAGGGTTTTGTTGAATCGTTCGACTTTGCCGTTGGTTTGTGGCCGGTAGGGCCTGGTCCGCTTGTGCTGGATGTCAGGACCGAAGTGTGTGCGAATAGCATTGAACGGTAACAGGATCCATTGTCGGTCGACACACGCACAATCGTGATGCCATGGGGACGCGGAGTAGGCTTTGGCGCGTTCGAAGAACCCCGAGGCGGTTTCTTTGCGTTCGTCGCCGAGGATGTGTCGAGTACGCCAGTCGGCTGTGATCGTCGACGGCGTGATGGACGTACGCGTAACCGGGGTCCTGTTCTTGTTGCGGCGGTTGCCGATCCTTCGACCGACCTTGCGATGCCCACCGCCGTCCGGGGTACGGCCGCACCTATTGGTGTCGATGTGGATCAGATCCCCCTGCAACACAGTGCTCCTAGCGGAGCGGTTGCGGGCGTCGCATCGCGAGTCCGGTGTTCTGGTCGAGGTGGCGCAGCACCGGCAGTTTGTATCGGCGTAGGACTGCCGAGACCGTGCTGCGCGCCATGTGCAGGTGTAAGATGATGCGGTGTAGTCCCCAGCGACGGAGCAAGCGCAGGTTGATGATTCGACGTTCGGTGCGGTTCGTTGTCCTCCCGGGGTCTGCGGCACGATCGGCCATCGCCGCCGGGTCACCAGTGCGGTATCGGTCGGACCATTTCCTGGCGGTGGTCGGTGACACTTGGAATCGTTCGGCGGTGCGGCGGATCAACCATCCGTCGTCGACGATCGAAGCCGCGAGTTTCAATTGCCTCTGTGGGGTGAGCAGGGCATCAGCGTGTGACACGACGGCCTCTCGGTTGTCGGTGCAGTTGTGGTAACCACACCGATATCGGAGGACCTCACCTACCTGTCGCGGCCACGCTGTCCACAGCCTCCCTGGTCGTTACAGCCCGCGTCATCTGACACCGATAGTCAATCGACCTCACTGCGCCCTTCGCACGAAGGTGTCGGCGACTTGCTCGAGGTCTTTTGTTCGATCATCTGGTTATCTTCGACACCGCCGGGCCCGGTTGTGTGACGCTCTAGCGGCTTGCATCTTGAGGTGCCCCGTTATCCAGCACACCAAGTCCCGACTGGACTCTCTACCGAATATCGGCGAGTTTGTTGGCTTGCAACAGGTCCCAATCCACATCGATTCCAAGGCCAGGCCGGTCCGGGACGCTCGCGTTTCCCTGCCGGTCGATGGCGATGTTCTCAACCAGACCCCAACTAAGGTGGTCCGAGTCGTAGCCGCCTAGTACGTGCGGGATTAAGACCTCATACCACTCGCAGTTTGGAATCGCGAGCGCCACATGGAGCACCGCCAAGTTGTTGAGTGCGTTGTACCCATCGTGCAACTCACAGTTGAGATCGAACGCCTCTGCCAGACGCGCGAGCTTCACCAGTCCGGTGATGCCACCTTTCAGGACGACGTCACCTCGCAGGTAATCAGTCGCGCGCCGGGTCACCCACGGCACGTGCGCGCCGAGTCCCCCGGACACCACTTCCGTTGCCATGAGCGGGATCCGAAGCTTCTCACGCAGTCGAAGGTAGCCTTCGATGTCATGAGCCGCCAGGGGGTCCTCGAACCACTCGTACCCAAGTTCGCCTAGAACCCCACCCACACGTACTGCCTGCGCGAAGGTGTAGCCACAGAAAGGGTCGGCGAAAAGCGGATAAGAGTCCCCCACAGCCTCGCGCACTCGTTGATACACAACAAGATCTGCCTCGATGTGGGGCGAATTGACCGGGCCGTGTCCACGGGGGCCGGGCCGCATGCTTGGGGGGTGGATCTTGTATCCGACAAAACCACGTTCGCGGTATTCGAGCGCCTCGGCCGCGTAGGTGTCGGCATCGGCGAGAACCCAAGACGATGCGTACGCTGGAATGGAGTGTCTGGTTGTTCCCAATAGGCGATGCACCGGCAGTCCGGCCACTTTTCCCGCAAGGTCCCACAATGCGACGTCAATGTACGACTGCACCGTCGGATCGAGCCCGCGCACTCGACCCAGATCGCTCCAGATCGCTCCGATGTCCAACGGGTCCCGGCCGACCAACATCGGCTTTACAACGTGGACAAGCAGTTTCGTCACGTCAGGCTGAGGTCCACTCATGAAAGTGTGGCCCGAAACACCGTCGTCGGTGGTGATGGTGAGAACTGCTTGCTCAACGGTGCGAGACTTCTGAGGAATGGTCAACAATGTATCGCGCTTGTAAACCAAGATCTTGATGTCAGCAATACGCACGCTGCTCAAACTCCTTCGCTCATGGACATAGGCCGGACATGCTCACGACCCGCCGATGCCTGCCCTGTTTGAACCTTAGACGCGAGAAGTGGGACCTCATATCCACATTGCGCATCGGTTGATCCGGTAGCGGACATCGTTGCCGATCTTTCGGGTTTACATCGAATAGGGAGTCGGCATCGGCGCAGCAGGCGGAAACATCGCGCCCGAGATGCTCTCTTCGAGATCATCGCCACCTGAATGGAACTCCGCCGCATCACGGATGTCAACTACAAACATTTTTATTGACCTCTTTAATAAGCTTTGTTAGTATCCCCATATGACACAGATCACAGACGTGATTCTTTCCGACGGCGTTCGCTTGACGCACACCGATACCGGATCCGGGCCGACTGTTGTTTTCCATCAAGGCTTTTCGCTTACCCAGCAGATCTGGGGGCCACTCCTTGAGCGTTTGGGCACTGATTACCGGTCCATCACGTTCGACCCCCGCGGCCACGGCGACTCGGACGCACCGAAGTCCGGCTACAGCGTCAACCAGTTGGCTGCAGACCTCGCAGAGCTGCTGGCAGCACTTGACCTGAGCGACGTCACCCTGGTTGGACATTCGATGGGTGGCGCAGCGTCGCTGATTGCTGCGGCCAATCAAGCTACTGATGGCCCGATCTCCCGATTGGTACTACTCGGACCGTCCGCACCCGGATTCGTTCAGCGCCAAGGACAACCATACGGAATTCCCCCCGAAATATTCAGCGAATTACGCCGTGGAATGGATGCAGACTTCGCTGCCAACGCACGCGGATCAGCCGACATCTTCTTCCACCAAACCGATCCCGAGTACGCACGTCACATCTTCGAGGCGACTCTGGCGATGCGTCAGGACGTCGCAAGCGCGCTCTTCGCCGACTTAGGGAGCCTGAATCTGGAAAGCAAACTCCCCGAAGTAGCGGTACCGGTGCTGGCCCTGTGGGGTGAACACGACAATCTGGCCGATCCGCGATGGGCCGATTGGTTCAGAGAAAAGAACTACCCCCACTGGCAGGTCGACACGCTCGCTCACAGCGGGCATGGATCGATGGTCGACGAGCCGGCCGAAGTCGCCCGCCGCATCCGCGAGTTCGTCGACCAACTTGCGTGAGTTCGGGCCTCTCACAACTGCTCTCCCATTCACGCCCAACCGATTGGAACTCGACCGTGACCGTCACAACAGAAACCACACTCGTTGCAAACGCGATGATCGACCGTATCCGGGAACGAGCCCCGGAACTCGAGGCACAAGCCGTCGCCAACGAAAGCAACGGCAAATTGTCGGACACCACACTCGGCGTCCTGAACGACATCGGTCTGCTCAAAGCCCTGACCCCAGCCGAGTATGGCGGCGCTGATCTGACCATCTACGACACACTGCGAGTGTACGAGTCCCTGGCCTATGTCGAAACCTCCACCGCCTGGGTCTCGATGATTCCGGGGGTGCAGGGTAAAGGGCTGCTCTTGCTTAAGACCGACGCCCGCGACAAACTGGCCGCCGGCGGCTTCCCCTTCGTCTCCGGACAGGGCGCACCCACTGGGCGCGCCACCGCAGTTCCCGGAGGGTACAGAGTTACCGGCCGGTGGTCCTACGGCAGCGGACTCCTGCACTCCGACATCGCCACCGGCGTCGCGGTGGTCTTCGACGAGAACGGTCCGGTCCTCGACGAGACCGGACAACCCGACGCTTTCCTCTTCTATACACCGACGGTTAACACCGAGATCGAAGGCAACTGGGACGTGCTGGGTATGCGCGCCACCGGCAGTGTCGACTACTCGCTCACCGACGTATTCATTCCCTCCGAACACATTGCGCGTGGAGCCTTTTCCCGATCACTCGGCGGCGAGGGTCAGGCGAAGTTCCTCAGCTTCACCGGATGGATCATGAGCGTGCACTGCGCCGTCCCACTCGGCACTGGACGGCGCCTGCTCGACGAGCTCGCCAGACATGCCCGCCGTCCCGCCACCTTCGGAACCCGACTCGCCGACGATCCACGCTTCGCAGCCGGTTACGGCAAGGCGGAAGCCGCCTACCGCAGCGCCCGAGCCTTGATGTACGAAGCGTTCGGCGACGCCCAAGAACGGATGAACAACGGGGAGACCGCCACCCGACGAGACCTGACCAATATGCGCACCGCATCGGTCCTCTTGCACGACGTCAACGTCGCCAACGCCACATTCGCACTGCGTGAATCCGGTGGCACAGGTCTGCGCACCGGCCTCCTCCAACGCCTCTTCCGCGACATCTTCGGTATGGGACAGCACATTCAGGCCAGCCAACCCACCTGGGGCGAGATCGCCAAGGACTACCTCGGTGAGGGCGAAGGCAAGCAGTGGATGCTCAACCGTCTCCTCTGATATTCCGTCCGCACCACCGCCACGCACCATGTGACCACCAACAGAAAACGGAGAAAAAATGTCCTACACAGGATTCGGTCGATCGAACGCCGGAGTTTTCCAATTGGCCTATGTCGTACCGGATCTCGACGCCGCTATCGACACATGGGTAACTCAGCACGGAGTCGGACCTTGGTTCACGATGACAGGATTCAGCGGCATCGAGCCGGTGTACCGCGGGGAGAAGACCACAGCGTCGATCTCTGTCGCCATGGCCTTCTCGGGCACAATGTGTCTCGAGCTCATTGCCACCGAAGACAACCAGCCCTCGGTCTGGAAAGACCACATCGACCAACACGGATACGGCTTCCATCACTTCGGCAAGCTCACCACGGAGTTCGACGCCGAAGTCGCACGGTACGCCAGCCACGGGCACGAATTGGTCTATCAGACAACAATTCCAGCCGGCGGTCGCCTCGGTTTCATCGACACCACGAAGATTCTGCCGGGCTATCAGGAACTCATCGAAGTCACCGAGGCCACCGACCCGATGTTCACTCAGCTCTACGCAGCCGCACTTACATGGGACGGCAAGGATCCGGTCCGGCCGATCGGCTGAACCCGATCATGGCCCCATCCGACACCCAGATCTCTGCGTAGAAAGGTCCCGTATGGTCCCCGTCACAGATGGACGCCTCTCTCCTCGTTTGTTCCGAGACGTACTCTCAACGGTCCCCACTGGTGTTGTCGTGATCACTGCAGTCGAAGACGGCGGTCCGGTCGGGTTGGTCGTCGGCACGTTCACCTCTGTCTCGTTGGATCCCCCACTCGTCGGATTCCTTCCGGCAGCCACATCGACAAGCTTCCCGCGGGTGCAGGCGGCCGGATCGTTCTGCGCGAACGTGCTGACCTTCGAACAGCAGGACATCTGCCGCACCTTCGCCGCGAGCGGCGGTGACAAGTTCGCAGGCCTCTCATGGAGCCCCTCGCCGATCACCGGGTCGCCCGTCCTGGACGGGGTGGCCGCGTGGATCGATTGTACGATCACGGCCCTGCACGAGGCCGGCGATCACCTGATCGTGATTGGTGCAGTCAAGGACGTGGGCGTGGCCGACTCCTCCGCGGTACCTGTCCCCTCTTCGCTCGTGTTCTACCGCGGGGGCTACGGCTCTCTGCACTGAATAAGCACTCACCGTCCCCTATCACGAGGATTCAATCATGACCGCTTCACTCACGAGCGACCTCATCGACGATGCCCCCACCGGGTCACTCGTCGACGCGGTACTCCCTCACCTCGACACATTTCGAAGTCGCGCACAACAGACCGAGAACACACGAGGCCCGTTGCAGGAGAATGTAGATCTACTGCGGAGCACCGGAATTCTCCGAGCGCTCGTGCCTCGGTCCCACGGCGGGCTCGAGCACGATCTGTACGACTGGCTGCAGGCGCTGAGACTTTTGTCGCGCGCGGACATGAGCGTCGGTTGGTTCGCCGGACTGGCCAGCTCCCACGGCTTCATTCTGACGAAATTCAGCGAGCG
>Ga0224736_1067_pt1 | contig 14568 bp, 12 predicted proteins | sample IA12soil_MG_GH6A_FD_161628 | JGI IMG/M metagenome (GOLD analysis project Ga0224736, IMG submission 161628) | Enriched cells from agricultural soil in Iowa, United States - IA12soil_MG_GH6A(-) | ecosystem: Environmental > Terrestrial > Soil > Agricultural land | place: USA: Iowa | collected 2017-05-08
TCCTTGAACCGCTTAAAGTGGATCAATCTGTTCTTGATCTTTATACTGATTCTTCTATACAAGCGGAAACATATAACGGTAAATTATACGGATTACCAAAAGCAACAGAAACGCCTGTTTTTATTTATAACAAAAAATACATGAAAAAAGCTCCTGAATCTTTTGACGAACTATATACCTTTGCAAAGGATTTTACAAAAGGCGGCAAGTATGGCTTCTTAGCTCTGTGGGATAACTTCTATTTTGCTAATGCAATCATGGCAGGCAATGGTGGGTATGTGTTCAAAAATAATGACGGTAAATTAGATCCGAATGATATTGGATTAAATAATGAAGGTGCCTTAACAGGTGCTGAGTATATTGGCAAATGGTATAAAGAAGGTTTATTCCCTAAAGGTATCGTTGGAAATAGCGGCGGTTCTGCAAAAGATGGTCTTATGAACGATGGAAAAGTAGCAGCAGAAATGGATGGTCCATGGGCATTCCAAGGTTTGCAAAATGCAAAAATTGATTATGGTGTTGCTCCTCTGCCTAAATTGCCGAACGGTGAATATCCAAAAACATTTGTTGGTGTAAAAGGCTGGCAGGTTTCTGCCTTTTCTAAAAACAAAGAATGGGCTACAAAATTAGTAGAATGGTTGGCAAATCCTGAAAATGCAAAAATTCGTTATGAAAAAACAGGTGAAATACCTCCAGTTAAATCTTTAATGGAAGATCCAATTATTAAAGATAATGAAGGTGCAAACGCTGTAGCAGTTCAATCAGAACGTGGAGTTCCAATGCCGAATATTCCTGAAATGGGTCAGGTGTGGGATCCAATGGCTAAATCCTTGCAGTTAATTGCGACAAACAAACAGGATGCAAAAAAATCACTGGATGATGCTGTAAAAACCATCAATGAAAAAATTGCATCCACTAAATAAGCTTACTTTTAGATTTTTAAGCGGTGCCTCTGTTAAAGAGGTGCTGCTTCCAATTTTTAATTATGCTCCAATGAATAAAAACGTGTAAGGGTTTAAATGTTTATCACAAGTAGAGGTTGTTTTTTATCTACCACGTTTGAATAAAGTGGCAAGAAGTAAGAAATAGCCTTTATAATGCTAACCCCAAAAAGAGGTTTGCATGGAAAGCTCATTTTGGGGTTGGCATTAACCTCGAGATGAATTACTTACATATTAATTAGAAAGGGGAGCGGGTCTGTATATGGAAGGAAGTCAATCAAAACATCAGAAATCTGCGGCAGCATTGTCTATAATCCCGGGATTTGGTCAGATTTATAATCGACAATATATAAAAGGAATTATTTTATTCATTCTTGCTTTTTCCTTCACTATCGTTTTTAAGGACCTTTTAAATATGGGATTATGGGGAATCGTGACCTTAGGTGTAGAGGTACCAAGAGATAATTCCATCTTCTTATTAATTGAAGGAATTCTTGCTGTCATTGTCGTGGTATTTGGATTAGGTTTATATGCTTTCAATTTTTATGATGCTTTTTATAACGGAAGAAAGAGGGACCAGGGGATTGAATTAACCACCTTACGTCAGCAGTATAGAAATGTAGTGGATAAAGGATTTCCATATTTAATTTTATCTCCAGGAATGTTTCTACTAATATTTGTGGTTATTTTTCCGATTTTGTTTGTTGTTTTATTAGCTTTTACTAATTATGATTTATATCATTCTCCGCCGGCAAAGCTAGTCGATTGGGTTGGCTTTAAAAATTTCGTGGATATTGTAAAGCTAGATATTTGGAGATCCACCTTCATTGATGTCTTTTCCTGGACGGTTATTTGGACATTTGTTGCTACTACTTGTCAAATAGCGATTGGAATATTTCTTGCCGTTCTTGTGAATCAAAAGGACTTAAAATTCAAGAAACTTTTCAGAACCATCTTAATTTTGCCATGGGCAGTTCCTGCATTTGTGTCGATTCTAGTATTTGCCGGAATGTTTAATGATACATTCGGAACTATTAACAATGATATTTTAGCATTTTTCGGTATTGATCCAATTCCATGGCTAACCAACCCATTTTGGACGAAAGTAGCCTTAATTATGATTCAATCCTGGCTCGGGTTTCCATTTATCTTTGCAATGGTGACAGGGGTTCTGCAGTCGATTCCAGGTGAATTGTATGAAGCTGCAACCGTTGATGGGGCAACCGTTTGGCAACAATTCAAAAAAATTACACTGCCGATGATTTTGTTTTCCATCGCTCCGATTCTGATTACTCAATACACTTTTAATTTTAATAACTTTAATATTATCTATCTATTTAACGGCGGTGGACCAGCGGTTCCTGGACAGACGGCTGGGGGCACAGATATTTTAATTTCATGGATTTATAATTTAACACTGGAAACAAAGCAATATGCGAAAGCAGCTGCCATTACACTAATTCTATCCTTCATTGTTATAAGTGTTGCAATTTGGCAGTTTAGGAGAACGAAATCATTCCAAGAAGAGGATATGATGTAAATGAGTATGAAAAGACAAAAGTTCATTCGTTTAACAATAACCTATATTATTTTGGCGATAGTTGCTGTTATCATTATCTACCCGGTATTGTGGATTATTGGATCTTCTTTAAATCCAGGAGACAGTTTATCGGGATCATCCATTATTCCAAAGCATGCTACATTTGCACACTACAGAGAGTTGTTTGATTTAGATAAAAGCAAATATTTTTTATGGTATTGGAATACGTTGAAGATTTGCTTCTTTACGATGGTGTTAGCAGTATTAATGATTGCCCTGATGGGATACTCTTTTTCCAGATATCGTTTTAAAGGAAGAAAGTACAGTTTAATGACCTTCTTAATTCTGCAAATGATTCCAAACTTTGCTGCTCTAATTGCGATTTATGTATTAGCGTTACAAACACATTTAATCGATAAACATATTGGTCTAATCCTGTTTTATGTTGGAGGACTGCTTCCTATGAATACATGGTTGGCCAAAGGATATTTTGATACGATTCCAAAAGAATTGGATGAATCAGCGAGAATGGATGGTGCCGGACACTTTCGGATTTTTTGGCAGATTATTTTACCACTGGCAAAACCAATCTTAGCGGTTATAGCTTTATTTAGCTTCATTTCTCCATTTACGGATTTTATTATTGCAGGTGTATTATTACGTACAGAAGATAAATACACACTTGCTGTTGGACTGTATCAGTTGGTGGCAAAACAATTTGGAAATGAATTCACAACCTTTGCAGCGGGTGCTGTCCTTATCGCAGTTCCTATATCAATATTATTTTTATCACTGCAAAAATATCTCATATCTGGTCTAACAGCTGGAGGAACAAAAGGCTAATGATAGATAGGAATTTTCAATAGGTCACCTCTTTGAAAATGGTTTTATTACAAGTAGGAGGTACACAACATGCAAGATACCAGTTTTGCGATTCATCCAGGTAATAAGAAACAATTAAAAGATACACCATATCAGGATATAGGCGATTTTAGAGGATTTAAGCAAAATGGAAGTTTAATACAGATTCAATGTGAACAAGGATATGTCAATATTATTTTTTATCAAGATTCAATTGTGCGAATTGTGATGAATCCTTTTCAAAGTCCGATTATGGAAAGCAGCTTTGCTGTCATTACAGAACCAAGAGAAGTCTCATATACATTAAAGGAGACTCACGATCAACTCATTATTTCAAACAGTGAACTGGAACTCGTAATTCAAAAATTTCCACTCCGTATAAATGTTCATTCAGCTGATGGTCGTGTTTTAGTTGGAGAAAGTGAACGTGGATTGGGATTCAATGAAAAAAAGGAAGTAATTTGTTACAAGGATATGCATGAAAAAGACCATTTCTATGGATTTGGTGAAAAAACAAGTTTTTTAGATAAACGCGGAGAAAAAATGACAATGTGGAATAGTGACGTATATGCCCCGCATAACCCAGAAATTGATGCTTTATACGAATCTATTCCATATTTCATGACGCTTCGAAATGGGAAAGCGCATGGGATTTTCTTTGATAATACGTATAAAACCGTTTTTGATATGAAAAGTGAACAGGATACCTATTCCTTTTGGGCAGAAGGGGGGCAAATCGATTATTTTGTCTTGGCTGGCCCTTCACCAAAGGATGTACTGGAACAATATACGTCTTTAACTGGAAGAATGCCATTACCTCCAAAATGGTCTCTTGGTTATCATCAATCACGTTATAGCTACGAAACGGAGCAAGAGGTTCGTGAATTGGCGAGAAACTTTATAGAAAAAGGAATTCCCGTTGATGCAATCTATCTGGATATCCACTATATGGATGGATATCGTGTGTTTTCTTTTGATAAAGAAAGATTTCCAAATCCAAAGCAACTCATAGCGGATTTGAAAAATGCTGGAATCCAAGTTGTCCCCATCGTTGATCCGGGAGTGAAAGAGGATCCGGAATATCATGCCTATCAGCAAGGTATCTATGAGAATCACTTCTGTAAATACATGGATGGCACAATTTATTATGGAGATGTATGGCCAGGAAACAGCGCTTTCCCTGATTTCACGAATGCTGATACTAGAGAGTGGTGGGGAGAACTACATCGTTTTTATACAGAATTAGGGATAGAGGGCATATGGAATGATATGAATGAGCCTGCGGTATTTAATGAAACGAAAACGATGGATGTTAAAGTAATGCACGGAAATAACGGGAATCCCAAAACCCATAAAGAGCTGCACAATGTATATGGACTTTTAATGGGAGAAGCAACTTATCATGCATTGAAGAAGCAAAATAATGGGAATCGCCCTTTTCTGCTAACTAGAGCAGGTTATGCTGGTGTTCAGCGTTATGGAGCAGTTTGGACCGGGGATAATCGCAGTTTTTGGGAGCATTTGGCGATGGCGGTGCCAATGTGTATGAACCTTGGAATATCAGGTGTTGCTTTTACGGGACCAGATGTAGGTGGATTTGCTCATGATGCAACGGGAGAATTGCTTGCCCGTTGGACACAGCTCGGTGCTTTTACACCATATTTTCGAAATCATAGCGGATTGGATACTGTACGCCAAGAACCATGGGCATTTGGAGAGGAAATTGGCAATGTGGTGAAGAAGTACATTCAATTAAGGTACAAATGGTTGCCGTATTTGTATACCTTATTCTATAAAGCGAGCAAAACAGGAATACCTGTTATGAGACCTTTATTGATGGAATATCCAAATGATGAAAATACATTCAATCTATCAGACCAATTTTTAATTGGGGAGAATGTGATGATAGCGCCAATTCTAAAGCCAACCACTTACCATCGCGTTGTCTATTTGCCAGCAGGAAATTGGTATGATTACTGGACAAACAAGTGTTATGAAGGAAATACCTATATGATGGTAGAGGCATCCCTTGACACGTTGCCGATATTTATAAAAGAAGGCACCATCCTTTCACTAGGAAAGGATATAAAAAATACTTCCGAAACACTAGAGGAAATGGAAATCCATCTCTATAAATCAGATGAAGGTACCAGTTTATTTCAGTTATATGAGGATGATGGGAGAACATTTGAATATGAAAATGGTGCTTATTTACTGAAGGAGTTTCGCTGTCATTTTCAAAATAAAATGATTACAATTAATATGGAAGATTTACACAGCGGCTATCTATCAAGCTGGAGAAGGCTTGTATTTCACCTCCATGGCCTCACAGAGAAAATGGAATTAAAATTTAATGGAGAGACAGTAGAAATGGATTTGGATGAGCAAAAGGGAACTGCGTCATTTCAAGTATCTATATAGAATACTAATACTAACGATGAAAAGGGGAGGGTAGCATGACAGTTACTATAAGGGATGTAGCAAAATTAGCTGGTGTTGCTCCATCAACAGTATCAAGGGTCATAGCAAATAACCCGCGAATTAGTGACTCAACAAAGAAAAAGGTCAGGCAGGCCATGGACTATTTAGGTTATCATCCTAATATAAATGCCCGCAGTCTAGCTGCCCGCTCTACACAGGCTTTAGGTCTTGTTATGCCGAGCTCCGCTAATAAAGCATTTCAAAATCCGTTCTTCCCGGAGGTCATTAGAGGGATTAGTACAAAGGCTCATGAAAAAGGTTTTGCCCTTTATATCTCGACTGGAATGAATGAAGAGGAGATTTTTGATGGAGTAGTAGAGATGGTTCAGGGAAGACGGGTAGATGGGATTATTCTACTATCAACAAGTATGGATGACAAAATCGTAGAATATCTTTATGTATCTCATTTTCCGTTTACCGTAGTAGGAAAACCATATAAGTATGAAGATAAAATTTCCCATGTGGATAATGATAATTACCGTGCTGCTGGAGAATTAACCAAACATTTAATTGATTTGGGACATGAACGTATTGCATTTATTGGTGGTAGTTTGAACCTTGTGATGACGACAGATAGATTACTCGGTTATGAAAAGGCTTTGCGTAATGCCGAAATTCCGTTTCGAGAGGATTATATTTTTCACGAGGAGTTCTTAAAAGAAGGCGGCAGCGGTGCGGTGGAAGCATTAATGGCATTAGAGGAACCTCCTACCGCATTTGTGGTCATGGATGATTTAATGGCTCTTGGAGTTCTTGGAACGCTTTCTGAAAAAGGAGTGTCTGTGCCAGATGATGTATCTGTTGTAAGTTTTAATAATGTAATGCTTGCCGAGTTGTCAACTCCACCATTAACAAGCGTTGATATTAATATTTTTCAATTAGGATATAAAGCTGCTGATTGTTTGTTAGATTCTATTGAAAATGAAAATAAACCACCAGAACGAATTATTATTCCTCATAAAATAATCAACAGAATGTCAAGCGCTCCTTATAAGAAAAAATAAGGATAATGGAATGGAAAGAATGAACTCTTTCCATTTTTTTAAAATGATAAACAAAATTAATAATTACCGCCCCTATTCCTTGCATAGATTAAAAATGGGAATAAGGGACAGGTTCCTCGTCCCACATACATTTATTGGGAGGGAAAAGGGACCGGACCCTTCATCCGCTATACAACACAGAAAAAAGGGTTTTACCTCTAAATAGTATTGAAGGAGTGTTTCATTATGTTAAAAGTTACAGTTTGGAATGAAAATCGCCATGAGAAGAAAAATCAGGTTGTTGCTGAAATATATCCAAATGGAATTCACGGAGCCATTTCTGCCTTTTTGGAAAAGGAAGGGTTGGATGTCAAAACTGCTACATTAGATGAACCTGAACATGGATTAACCGATGACGTATTAGAGAATACAGATGTCCTTGTTTGGTGGGGGCACATGGCGCATCATGAAGTTTCAGAAGAAATAGTAAATAAAGTGGTTGAAAAGGTTTTGGGAGGAATGGGGTTAATTGTACTGCACTCGGGTCATTTTTCCAAGGTATTCAAGAAATTAATGGGAACGTCTTGTGATTTAAAATGGCGTGAAGCAGATGATCGCGAGCGACTTTGGGTAGTAGAACCAAGTCATCCGATTGTAGCTGGTATAAACCAATACATCGAGCTTGAAAAAGAAGAAATGTACGGGGAGCATTTTGATGTGCCTGCACCAGATGAGCTTATTTTCTTGAGCTGGTTTGAAGGCGGAGAGGTGTTCCGTAGCGGATGTACGTATAAACGTGGAAACGGTAAGATTTTTTACTTCCGACCTGGGCATGAAACATACCCAACCTATCATAATGAAGAGATTCAAAAAGTTATTACGAACGCAGTTAAGTGGGCGGCACCCGTGGATTACGCAAGACCTATATATGGAAATGCCAAGCCTTTAGAAGAAATCTCAAAAAAATAGCCACATATAATTTTAATAGAAAAACTATTTTATAGAAGCGGGAAATCAAAGCCGCTTTCCCATATAGTAAATGTTTTACATAGCAATAAAGGAGGAATGCCCAATGGCAAAAATAAAAGTTGGTGTTATCGGCTGCGGAAGTATTGCAACACACCGTCACCTTCCGGAATATGCATCTAATAAGAATGTAGAGATTGTAGCGGTATGCGATATTGTCGAAGAAAGAGCGAAGGAAAAAGCAAAGAATTATAGTGCAAAATTCTATACCAAGTATGAGGAGCTATTAGCAAACGAAGAATTAGATGCTGTCAGTGTTTGTACACCGAACTATCTTCATGCGCCAATCTCCATTGCGGCACTGAACGCTGGTAAGCATGTACTTTGTGAGAAACCAATGGCTACCTCAGACGAAGAAGCAAAGGCAATGATCGAAGCTGCGGAGAAAAATGGCAAAAAATTAATGATTGCCCATAATCAACGATTTGTAAGTTCTCACGTAAAAGCGCGGGAAATCATTGAATCGGGCAAGTTAGGAAAAGTATACAGCTTTCGAACTGCATTCGGTCATGGCGGTCCCGAAGGATGGAGCGTAGACGGCGCTGGTAGCTGGTTCTTCAAAAAAGAAAAGGCATTTATTGGAGCAATGGGTGACCTTGGAGTTCATAAGACCGATTTGCTTCGGTATATATTAAATGAAGAAATCGTAGAAGTTGCCGCCTTTGTTGAAACGTCGGCAAAAGATAACTCAACCGTAGATGATAATGCCGTTTGTATTTTAAAAACAGAAAGCGGAATAGTCGGTACACTTGCTGCAAGCTGGTCTTATGTTGCAAAAGAGGATAATTCAACAGTGATCTATGGTGAAAACGGAATTTTACGATTAGAGGAAGATCCGGATTATTCATTCATCCTTCAACATAAGAATGGGGAAGTCGAAAAAATGGATATGGGGAAAATTCAGTCCAATGAGGATGGTGGGCAAAATACTTCCCATGTAATAGATTCATTTATTTCTAGTCTCGTAAATGATACCGATGTACCTATTAACGGATATGAAGGAATGAAATCGTTAAATGTTATTCTTGCTGCACTAGAATCTAGTGAAACTGGAAAAATAACAAAGGTTAAATAAAGATAGGTGTAGAATCTAGTATATAAAGAATATAAGGGGAATTACATGTTAGCCCCTTTTTTGAAATGAGGTGCATGTATGAGTAAATTGCGGCTAGGAGTTATTGGTGTAGGCGGTATTGCAGTGGGCCGTCATATCCCTGCATTTCGTAAATTGGAGGAAGAAGTAACGATTGTTGCGGTAAGTGATGTGAATGTGGAGCGTGCTAAAAGCGTGGCAAAAGAATTTGATATTCCACATACTTTTGCAGATTATCGTGACATGTTGTCTGAGGTAGATGCTGTTGTTGTTTGTACCCCTAACAAATTTCATTCTGAAATAACGGTACGTGCACTGGAAGCAGGAGTTCATGTTTTATGTGAAAAGCCGATGGCAATGACGGCAGCGGAATGTCAAGCAATGGTAGATGCTGCAAAGGCAGCAAATAAAGTTTTAAGCATTGGTTTTCACTACCGTTATATGAAAGAATCTCAAGCTGCTAAAAAGATAATGGCAGCAAAGGAAATTGGAGAACCGTTAGTCGTACGAGTTCAAGCTTTAAGAAGAAGGAAAGTACCGGGATGGGGAGTTTTTACTAATAAAGATCTTCAAGGCGGCGGAAGTCTTATCGATTATGGGTGCCATTTACTTGACCTTTCTCTATGGCTTATGGGAAATCCGAAACCGGTTGAAGTTACTGGAACTACATACAATACTTTAAGCAGGCAGCCTGGGCAGGTCAATCAATGGGGTAGTTTTGACCACGAAACCTTCAATGTGGATGATCATGTTACAAGTTATATTCGCTTTGATAATGGTGCATCCATGCTATTGGAAGTATCATGGTCAGCGAACATCGAAAGCGATAAGGAAAGTGTAAGTATATCTGGTGATCAGGGTGGCTTGGAGGTATTTCCATTTAAGCTGAACTATGCAAAACACGGAATGCTCTTTAATAGCGAAGCAACCTGGATTCCTAGCGAAGAGGATCCCGGACATCTACAGGCGAAGAACTTCGTGGATGCTTGTCTAAATGCTGCTGAACTAGTGGTAAAACCGGAAGAAGCTTTATTTGTTTCCCAAATTATGGAGGCTATTTATAAAAGCAGTCAAGAGAAGAAGGGTGTACAACTTTAAGGAATGGTGGGATAAAGATGAAATTAGGTGTTTTTACCGTATTATTCTCTGATAAGTCTTTTACTGACATGTTGGATTATGTAAAAGCGGCAGGATTAACCGCTGTTGAAATTGGAACAGGCGGTTACCCTGGAGATGCTCACTGTAAATTGGATGAATTATTGGATAGTCAGGAAAAAAGAGATGCCTATTTACATGAGGTGAAATCTCGCGGTTTACAAATTAGTGCATTTAGCTGCCATGGAAATCCAATTTCACCAGATCAAGAGTTTGCAAGACAAAGTCATGATGTTTTTGTAAAAACGGTCAAATTAGCATCTTTAATGAATGTGCCGGTTGTAAATTGTTTTTCTGGTACTCCAGGCGATCATGAAGGCGCGAAATATCCAAACTGGCCAGTTGTAGCATGGCCAAATGAATATGCAGATATTTTAAAATGGCAATGGGAAGAAAAACTCATTCCTTACTGGAAGGAATGGGGACAATTTGCGAAGAATCATAATGTAAAAATTGGCCTGGAACTTCATGGCGGATTCCTGGTACACACTCCGTATACATTGTTAAAATTGCGTGAAGCAACCTGCGATGCTATTGGAGCAAACCTTGACCCTAGTCATCTTTGGTGGCAAGGAATTGACCCTGTAGCTGCAATCAAAATTTTAGCGAAGGAAAATGCCATTCATCATTTCCATGCGAAAGATACTTATATTGATCAAGATAATGTCAATATGTATGGATTGACGGATATGCAGCCATACGGTGAGGTACGAACAAGGTCTTGGACATTCCGTTCTGTTGGCTGCGGACACGGACTTCAAGAATGGTCAGACATGATGAGCGCTCTTCGCACATATGGTTATGATTATGTTGTAAGCATTGAGCATGAAGATCCCATTATGTCAATTGAAGAAGGATTTAAGCGCGCGGTGAAAAACTTGCAATCGGTGCTTATTGAGGAAACACCTACCGATATGTGGTGGGCCTAAAATTGCATAAAAAAATGGAAAGAGGAGATTCTCTTTCCATTTTTATTTATCCCGAATCCCTTGATATAAGTTCACCACGCCAATTAAGAAATGCATTACCATACCTACAACTGGTATAAACGCTAGGATATTTCCGATTATCCCGAAGACAGATGCGGATTTGGCTTTACCAGCTACAAATGCGATAATTAGACCGATAAAATGAAGTACAATCAATGTTCCTAATGGTGTCCAGGCGTGTGCAAGAATGATTGCTCCGCCTAAAATCGGAATACTAAAGAATAACTCGACTAGACCAATAATTATTTTATATAACCGTAAAACTGAACTCATTGTAAAAAGTCCCCCTTTTTTAAGGATTATTGTATCATTTGGAATAGCGATTTAGGCAAATAAAAGCGAAAATACATTATTCCTTTCAAAGTCAGCAAGAATCCCTTTTGGTAAATATGTTTTTAATTCATCATATGTAGCCCATAAGTAATCGGAGTGTTCATTTGACAGAGTAATATCTTTATTATCACAGGTGCACAGGTAGGTAATGATTACAACTTGTCTTGTAGGAGAGGTTTGAAAAGTAGTGGCATAGAGAATCTGTTTAATTTGAATTTCTAGACCCACCTCTTCCATCACTTCTCTTTTCAAAGCACTTTCCAGATCCTCGCCAAATTCAATTTTCCCTCCAACACCTTCCCAAGTTCCTCCAGCAACATGTGCTTCATTACAACGCTTGATAATCAGTACCCTTCCGTTCTTTATAATCACGCCTTTTACCCCAACAATCATCTGATTCTCCACCATTATCACCATCCGGTTTAGTTTATACCATTTTCTACTAATCTAATACGAATCGTCAACGCTTAATTACTTCATGTTAGAAGAAAGTGTCCACCTCAGGAGGACACTTTCAGAAAATGTCCATTTGTGGTGCCAGCCACCACATGAAACTTTTTTCAGGTAGGATACGTAAAGTATTTTATCTTGTATACTCCTTATCTAGTATAATAGGTGGATGAGGAATTGGAGGGGGACATCATGCTTTATTGGTTGGCTATATTAGCTTTAACATGGAATCCATTTATATGGAAAATGAATTATAAGCAGAAGTTGTTTATTTCATTTCAAATTATTAGATTGTTACTAGGTATCGTGATTATATTTTGTGTATCCTATTTCGGCTTAGTAGACCATACTTTTCAGGCATTTATTAGCTACGGCCTATATATACTAGGATTTTTCCTTCTTTTAGACATTGTATATGGGCAGGCTAAGAAGGCAAGGATAACGCCCGTAATTGGGGCAGCTTTTATAATCGGAGGATTATATTTCAGCTTCATGTACCCTTTGACGATTACCAATGACAAATATGAGTTTGTGAAGGCTAAGGTAAAAACAGTATCCAAAATTGATGCATCTATTGATGAAAAGCATATTCCAGTTGTACCGGAAAAATATGCACGCTACCGCAGTGAAAAACTAATCGGGGAACTGAAGCATTCCTCTTATTATGATTTGGGGGATTCTACGATTCAAAAAATGGACGGTCATCTCTATTGGGTGACTCCAATTGAATACACAGGATTTTTCAAATATATGAAAGGCGAGAAGGTTCCTGGATATATCAAAATGAGTGCAGAGGATGAAAGAGCAGAAGCAAAATTAGTTAAAACAAAAATGACTTATGTGCCATCTGCTTATTTTAGTAAAAATGTGAAAAGACATGTTCGTAACCTGCATAAGGATAAAATTTTGTTGGACGTCAGCTTCGAGCCGGATGATCAAGACCGACCTTACTATGTTATCCCATATGGTGAGTATAGGAAATTTAGAAATATAATAGACGTGCAGGGAATTTATTTAGTCGATCCTGTTACAGGAAAGACAAAGGAATATACACTAGCCAATTTGCCGGACTTTATCGATCATGCCATTCCAACGAGTGTTGCGGAGGATTGGAATGAATGGTATGGAAAATATGTTCATGGTTTCTGGAATTCACACTTTTCCCAGGAAGATGTTATGGTTCCAACGCAGTGGAAGGGTGTAGATGAGGTAAACGGTGTATTTAATGATGATTTACAACTGCATTGGTTTACCGATTTTACTCGTCCAAAATCAGGAAGTGGTTCGATGGTAAGCTATTCTATATTAAATGCACGTACTGGTAAATTCACTTTTTATACAGAAGGCAATGGCCTCTTAAATGGAAAGTCAGCTATGAATGTTGCAGAAAAAACGTTCAGGGCAAATAAGTATGATGCCGGTACTCCTATCTTGTATTCTATTTATGGACAATTTACATGGGTTGTTCCGTTAATGGACTCCAACCATGTCCTGAGAGAAATGATGCTCATAAATGCAAAGGATGAAAAAGTATATAGTGCAGAGGATTCCAAACGTGCATTATTTGATAATTATAAGTATGCGATTGCTACCAAACTTGGAAATGATGTCGCAACACCAACGGATCAAGCACTGCTCAAACCATTAAAAGGAACCGTCAGCCATGTTTACAAAGCTGAAACAGCGCAGGGGACAACAGTAAAATTTATGGTGGCTGGCAGTGATAAAATCTTTGTTGTACAATCGAACGATTTCCCTTATTCAATCTTTTTGGAAAAAGGTTCCGTTGTGGAATTTAAGTATATTGACACGAATGAAACGATAGCTTCTATTAGTGGGGAATTTAAAATAGCTAAATAATTAATAAGAGGGCACCGTTATTAAACGATGCCCTTTTTTAGTTTAGACGATATCAAAAGGACAATTTAATGAAAAAGCGAAGTCGAAATGTCTTTTAGAGGGAGTCATGGACAAGTCGATGGAAAAGCAAGGGCGATTTGTCCTTTAGGCGTAGTCAAAAGGATAACTCAGGGAAAAAGGAAGGCCGAAATGTCTTTTAGATGGAGTCAAAAGGCCAAGTCGAGGAAAAAGGAGGGCTGATTTGTCTTTTAGAGGGAGTCAAAAGGACAAATCAAGGAAAAAGGAAGGCTGAAATGTCTTTTAGAGGCACTCAAAAGGCCAAGTTAAGGAAAAAGTAAGATTGAAATGTCTTTTAGAAGCACTCAAAAGGACAAGTGGAGGGAAAAGCGAGGCTGATTTGTCCTTTAGAGGTAGCCAAAAGGACAAGTTGAGGGAAAAGAAGGACTGAGTTGTCTTTTAGAGGGAGTCAAAAGGACAAATCAAGGAAAAAGGAAGGTCGAAATGTCTTTTAGAGGCACTCAAAAGGCCAAGTTAAGGAAAAAGTGAGATCGAAATGTCTTTTAGAAGCACTCAAAAGGACAAGTGGAGGGAAAAGGAAGGTAGAAATGTCTATTAGAGGTAGCCAAAAGGCCAAGTCGAGGAAAAAGAAGGGCTGATTTGTCTTTTAGATGGAGTCAAAAGGACAAATCAAGGAAAAAAGGAAGGTAGAAATGTCTATTAGAGGTAGCCAAAAGGCCAAGTGGAGGTAAAAGGAAGGCCGAAATGTCTTTTAGAGGCACTCAAAAGGCCAAGTTAAGGAAAAAGTAAGATTGAAATGTCTTTTAGAAGCACTCAAAAGGACAAGTGGAGGGAAAAG
>Ga0224736_1127_pt1 | contig 14463 bp, 10 predicted proteins | sample IA12soil_MG_GH6A_FD_161628 | JGI IMG/M metagenome (GOLD analysis project Ga0224736, IMG submission 161628) | Enriched cells from agricultural soil in Iowa, United States - IA12soil_MG_GH6A(-) | ecosystem: Environmental > Terrestrial > Soil > Agricultural land | place: USA: Iowa | collected 2017-05-08
TAATAAATTACCGGGTACTGGGATATCCTTTTTCGTCATATTGCTGCCTATTATATTAATGCTTATATCTTTAATTGCACCATATTTATCAATGCCAGACGTCCTTCAAAAGTTCTTCTTGTTTATTGGAAGCCCTGTCATTGCTCTATTAATCTCTTGTTTTGCAGCCTATTTCTTCTTAGGTTATCGCCAAGGAATGGACAAAAACTTATTGAAGAAGCTAACAGATGAGTGTTTATTACCGCTTGCATCTATTATTCTTATTATTGGTGCAGGTGGGGGCTTTAAGCAAATTCTTATTGACAGCGGCGTTGGGGATGCTATTGCCAATATGTCTGAACAAATGTCCTTATCTCCAATTGTCCTTGCTTTCTTAGTTGCAGGGCTTATCCGAATTGCAACCGGGTCAGCAACAGTTGCGTTAACAACAGCAGCCGGTATTGTATCGCCAGTCGTAGCACATATGACAGGTGTGAATTTAGAATTACTTGTTATTGCTACTGGAGCTGGGTCCCTTATGTTTTCACATGTGAATGATGCTGGTTTCTGGTTAGTAAAAGAATATATGGGGCTAACTGTAAAGGAAACATTCAAAACGTGGACAGTGATGGAAACCATCCTATCATTTGTCGCATTCGCATTTACCCTCATTTTAAATGCATTCATTTAAAAACTATAATTCTATAAAAATAGTGCCTCTAGGTGTTTATTTTGAGGCACTATTTTTTAGTACCAAACTATCTAAATTCTAATTGTCTTTCATCATTGCTCCCTCAAACTCTGTTTGCTTCTTATGAAGAATGATAAAATATATGAAATAACTCATTTATAAAATATACTTCAAAAAACTATTTATTAGGTTCCTTTTCCATGGGAGGTCCCCATTTTGCGTTACTTAAACATATTTTTGCTTTTTATTGCATTGCTTCTTTTTCCAAGCTCATCTTTTGCTGCTAAAGCAAAGGAAGTTCATGTTATTCGAGTCGGTTTTGACAAGAACGCCCCTCCCCTTTCCTATACAGGACCAAAAGGTGAAGCATTGGGATTCAATATAGAACTTATTCAGAATATTGCCACAAGGCAAGGATATCGGCTTAAATTGATTCCGCTTGAGTTGGATGATGCATTGGAAATGTTAAAGGAAGGGAAACTTGATATTATTGCAGGGTTGGAATATACAAGCATACGGGATACTTTTTTAGATTTCAGCGACTCCTTCCTAACATTACCTAAAACGGTGGTCATCCCATCCTCTATTAAGGATATTTCAAGTTTGAATGATTTAAAGGGTAAAGTTGTGGCAGTTCAACGAGAAGATACTATTATCTCTCAACTCGAAAATATTAGAGGAAGTGAAATACTCGAATCCTTTAACCAATTGGACGCGATGGACATGCTTTTTTTAGGTAGAGCAGATGTATTTATAGGAAATCGTCCGACAGCTGAATATATCCTTCAGCACGCAAAAAAACAATTGAAATATAGAATTCGCACAGGACTAATTCCTCCCTCTGACTATGCCTTTGCCGTGCGAGAGGGAAACTATAAATTATTAAAGGATATAAACACTGGATTGACAGCGCTTCATCACAACGGTACCTATGAACGATTATATTCCCAATATCTTGAACCATATGGTGCATTGGCAATTGATTGGTGGCGAAAGCTTGTCTACATTCTTCTTATCTTAACTGGAATTATCTTTACTATTCTTGTAGGTATCTTTTTTTGGAATAACCGTTTAAAAAAAGAAGTTAATAGACAAACTGCTGCATTAGCAGATAGCTATGCTTTTCAGTCAAAGGTGTTGGATAGTGTAGATAATGGAATTATTTCCTTTAATCTCGAAGGTAATGTCACTCTCATTAATCATATTGCCCGTAATTTGCTTGGAATGAAGGGAAACCCTTTAGGTACAAATATTTTTGATTTTCTATCTCAACTCCCCCTGCAAAAGGTACTGGAAATAAAGGGACAACGGATGATCCACGGAGAAATTTGCCTTGATGATGGGACAGACCGTATCCTTCAATACTATATTGCATCATTGCAAAATGGGATGGGAGAAATAATAGGAGGTATCCTTTGCCTTCAAGACAGAACTGAACAGAACCATCTGCAAGCACGCTTAATTGCACAGGAAAAAATGCGGGCCCTTGGCCAGCTTATCGCCGGAATCGCACATGAAATCCGTAATCCGCTTACTGCTATTAAAACTTTTACAGAAATGCTTCCTAAAAAAATTCATGACCCTCGATTCCAATCTGAGCTTCTCCGGCATGTACCGGAGGAAGTAGAGAGGATGAACCGAATAATTGAGGATTTATTGGATTACTCCAGGGAAAAATCGATGCATCTGGAAATGAAAAATCTTAACGAGTTAGTTCAATCTGTAACGGGGCTTTTAAAAAAACAGTTCCGAAACGAAGGAATAGAATTAGAGATTGATATTCCTCCAGCCTTAACCGTGCTAATCGATCAGAATCGCATCAAACAAGTTCTCATTAATCTAATACTCAATGCGATTCAAGCTATGAATGATTCAAAGAAAAAACAATTGTACTTTCATGGAGCTATAGATGGGCAAACCATCCGGCTAGATATAACTGATTTTGGCATCGGAATAAAAGCACAAGACATGCCCCATCTGTTTCAGCCTTTTTATACGACAAAGAATCAAGGAATTGGTTTAGGTTTGTATATATGTCAAAAAATTATGCAAGAGCATGGCGGACATATAGAGGTAAAAAGTTCCGCATATAAAGGAACCACTGTTACCTTATTATTCACTAACGGAGGAGATGCACCATGAAGAATATATTGATTATTGATGATGAAATTGCTATTTGTTCCTCTCTTTCATTCGCTCTTGAGGATGAATACAGGATTTGGACTGAAACGGATGCAGAAAAGGGATTAAAATTACTAGAAACAGAGAATATAGATGGTATTTTGCTAGATCTTAATCTAGGTAAGACAAATGGATTAGACATCCTCAAAACCATAAAAGAGAAGAATCCAGAAACAGTTGTGATTATTATGACCGCTTATGGAACGATTGAATCTACTGTTGAGGCAGTCAAAGCAGGTGCTTATCATTATTTAACCAAACCGTTGAATCTGGAGGAGGTGAAACTGCTTTTATCGAAAGCTCTTACTTATCAACACTTGCACCATCAGGTCCAAGTGTTAAGTAAAGCAGTTCGTCAGCAAGAAAGCTATGCCGGTTTAATTGGTAAATGCGAGAGCATGCAGAAGGTATTCCAGTTGATTGAAAAGGTGAAGGATATCCCCTCTAATATTCTGATTACGGGAGAAAGTGGAACCGGAAAGGAACTGGTAGCCCGTGCCATTCATTTTCAGGGAAAGCGCCAAAAAGGTGCCTTTTCCGTCATCAATTGTGCTGCGATTCCTGAAACATTACTTGAAAGCGAGCTGTTCGGGCACGAAAAAGGTGCCTTTACAGGGGCCTTTGAGCGAAAGCAGGGTCTTTTCGAACGTTCTAGTGGGGGAACAATCTTTCTCGATGAAATCGGTGAAATGCCGTTAACCCTACAAGCAAAGATATTAAGAGTCATTCAAGAAAAAATAGTTACACCGCTTGGTTCCGAGCAATCAAAGGAAGTGGATGTTCGAATCATTTCCGCTACCCATCGAAATCTTTTAGAAGAAGTGGCAAGAGGAAACTTCCGCGAAGACCTTTATTATCGCTTGAATGTAATTCCCATTCACGTCCCTCCTTTACGGGAACGGGAGGAAGATATTCCGCTGTTAATCCAGCATTTTTTAGATCTTTATTCAACCAGTATGGACATCCCTCAGAAAAAATGCAGTATGGAGGCGAAAAAGGCTTTATTTCAATACTCCTACCCTGGGAATGTTCGGGAACTATCAAACATATTAGAATATGCCATGGCCCTTTCAGATGGGGATGTCATAGAAACATCAGATCTTCCGAAAGATGTATTTCAGAAAGAGGCTTCTTCTTCAAATACTAAAGAGAACGGCCTTTTCATATCGGAAGGGAAAACCCTTGCTGAAGTGAATAGGGAGTATATCCTCTATACTTTAGAAAAAAACAACGGGCATCGAACAAATACAGCTAAACAATTGGCCATTAGTGAACGAGGATTACGTGAAAAACTTAAACAATATTTGAGGGATCCAAAATGAGAAAGATTCTTTCATTTGTCATAATATTCCTCGTTTTGTTGGGAACAATCAGTTGTTCAAAAAATGTGAATAAGGGTGCAAAAACCTCAAATGACCAACAAGAATATATTACTATTGCAACGGGTGATACCTCTGGCCCATATTTCACTATCGGAGAAGCACTGGCGAAGGTATATAAAAAGAAGCTTCAATACAAAACTGCTATTCAGTCAACAGATGGATCCGTTGAGAATATGAAGCTATTGGAAAATCACCAGGTTGATTTGGCATTTGTTATGTCAGATGCAGCCTCTTTTGCTCTTCTTAAAAATAATAAGGAACAGGATGGAGCCCCTCATGGTTTTAAAGCTATAGCAGGACTATATCCTAACTATGTGCAAATAGTTACACTAGGCAAAAACAAGATAAAATCCGTATCTGATTTAAAGGGAAAGAGAATCGGAGTGGGGGCCCCTAATAGTGGAGTAGAAGCAAACGCACGAATCATTTTAAAGGAATATGGTATTACCTATAATGATATAGAACCTGAGTATTTATCTTATGAAGAAGCAATGGAACAATTAAAAGATAATCATATCGATGCAGCCTTTGTTACATCGGGTCTTCCCAATAATGCTGTGCTAAGGCTACAAAAATCAGAAAAGGTCATGATTGTGCCTATGCAGACTTCTGATATTAATCATCTAACAAAAAAGTTTCCTTTTTTTGAGAGATCAGAGATCCCTGCCGGCATTTATCAAAATACACACCCCATTCCAACAGTTGCCATCCGTAATATACTGTTAGTTCGATCCGATTTATCAGAGGACCAAGTCTATAAAATGACGAAAACTTTCTTTGATAATTTAAACGTCTTACAAAATGCTCATCAGGCTGCCAATAGCATTAATCGAGAAGATGCAGGAAAAGGACTTGTTATCCCTCTCCATTCTGGAGCAAAAAAATACTTTAAAGAAATAAATGATAAATAATATGAAGAAACAATTAAGGTAAACCGGCAAAAAAATCCGCTCTATTCAGATTTTTTTGCCGGTTATTATTTATTCAGAAAAATACTGAGATATTTTAGACACCCTACAAAACCCTTATTAAAATAAAAATCTAATGTTTAAATACGAATTGGCATGAAACTTGCATTAGAATTATGTAAGTGAAAAGCACTTACTATCGCTACAATTGAATACGTTTACAATCTTTAAGGGGTCGGGTAACCACAAAGTACATTAACAAAAGGGGGAATTAAAAATGAAGCAAGCAAATGATCGTGCTGCTACAAAACGCATTACGACCAACATTTTTAAAGGATCGCTTGGAAACCTTATCGAATGGTATGATTGGTACGTTTATTCTGCCTTTGCGGTTTATTTCTCAGCAGAGTTTTTTCCAAAAGGAAATCCTACTATTCAATTGTTAAACACCGCAGGCGTTTTCGCCATCGGGTTTCTTATGCGCCCAATAGGAAGTCTTATTATGGGACGTTATGCAGACAGATATGGCCGCCGCGCCGCATTAACACTTTCTGTCACTATTATGGCTTTAGGCTCATTAGTGATTGCCTGTACTCCTGGGTACAATAGCATTGGCGCGATTTCACCTATTATTCTAATTGTCGCCCGACTGATTCAAGGAATCTCGTTAGGTGGAGAGTATGGAACCTCCGCTACTTACCTATCTGAAATGGCAAGCAGCGGAAAACGAGGATTTTACTCTAGTTTTCAATATGTTACGCTTGTAGCCGGACAATTACTAGCTCTTGGAGTTCAAATTTTTCTACAACAAATATTAAATGAAAATGAAATGACTTCCTGGGGCTGGAGAATTCCTTTCGTCATAGGAGCAGTTGGAGCTTTAGTCGTATTATGGCTGCGTCGTACAATGGATGAATCTGAGCAATTTTCAGATATGGGTAAAGAAACTCGTAAAAATGCCGGAACAATTAAAGTCTTAATGAAGCATCCAAAAGCAGTTCTTACCGTTGTTGGTTTAACACTTGGAGGAACCGTTGCATTTTATACCTATACAACTTATTTGCAAAAATTCATGATTAATACAGTTGGAATCAATAAAGAATCAGTCAGCTTGATTAACTTTGTTGCATTGCTTATATTTGTTATACTTCAGCCGCTAGCAGGAAAATTATCAGACAAGATTGGCCGCAAACCGCTATTACTCGGCTTTGGTATCCTGGGTACCCTACTTACCGTTCCGTTATTTTTACTAATGAAACAAACACAAGATCCAATACTAGCTTTTATTCTAATGATGATTGGTCTTGCTATTGTAACCGGATATACTTCAATAAATGCCATTGTAAAGGCGGAGTTATTCCCTACTGAAATACGTGCGCTTGGTGTAGGTTTTCCTTATTCCCTAACCGTTGCAATCTTTGGTGGAACTGCCGAATTTGTTGCATTGTGGTTAAAGAATGCTGGAGTGGAATCTGTCTTCTTCTACTATGTTGCTGCATGTATCTTTATAAGCCTAATCGCATATTGGCGTATGGGTGAATCGTCCAAGACTTCTCTTATTGAAGCTGAGCTTCTTTCTAAAAATAAATCAGCTTGAATCGAATAAAGCTGCCACAGGAACAAGAGGGACAGGTCCCTTGTCCCATTTTGTGGGATGAGGGACCTGTCCCCTATTCCTCATCTGATACTTTAAATACCCAGTTATCAGGGTATAGGGAAAATCTTTCAGCACGGTATGCCCATGAGCCAGTCGGGAAATCGGATAAAATTGCTTCAAAGACTACCCTTGGCTGTGCTTCATCCGTAACTTCAACAATGTCACTCTTCGTTCCAGAATCAATCCAGCCAAAGTCAATTAAACGATTTCCGGTATTTGGCATAAATCGGTTACTTCCAATAATATTAGAAAACAACGATGTACCACGTTCCGAACCATAAGTCCAAACAAGTTCAGCAGTTTTTGTTTTCTCATTAATTCGATATTGAGAGCCCGCACTATATTTTTCAGAAAGGGACTGGTTTCCACGGGAAACTGCCACATTATTATCGAAAAGCAATAAATCCACTGTATCTTTATTATTGTCAGCAGCTGTTTCAGGCAGAATAATTGGCGCATGCTGTCCACCTGTATATTTGAAATTATCCCCTACACCTTTTATTAGATATTTTTGATATTCCTTTGGCCAACCTGTTGGATCAGCTAAGATCCATACAATTTTATTCGTCTTATAATCTAATTTCATAACCATATCCTGGTTTCGCCCTGAGATAATAATGCTATTATCTCTATCATCATATACAAGCGCATTTTGATGGAACCAATCAATTAGACCATCATCTCGCTTTGTATTATCATAGTTTTCATAAAATGATTTGGGTAGGATATCCTTCAAATCAATCGTTTTAACAATGCTTCCGGTTCTTCTATCCATTTCTATCATCGTATCCTCCACATATCTCCCTCCACCATCACTTACGGTTAACAATAGATTTCCTGATGGGAGTTCAATGGCATCATGATGTACAAGTGTTTTTTCGATATCTGAAGTCTCGGACATAGAATTGGTTTGGCTAAGTTTATATACATTATATGCCTTTCCCGTAAAATCGATTTCGAATAAACGATTATAGGCATTTCCACTGTTGGAATCTTTACTTAAAAATAATAAATGGCCATTTTTCAATAATTTAAATACATGGCTATTATATCTAGAACTATACCAACGAATATCTCCGTTGGCGTCGAAGCCAATTGGATACTTTGTACTCGGAACTGTAAACGTTAAACCATTTTTCACAATCTCCATATTTTCCTTATCTGCTTTCTTTATTGTAACAGCGGGAATATATTTTGGCAGTTTTCCAGTCTGGATAGTAATGGTGTTAGAAGTTACTTCACCAGATTTTGATGTGGAGGTGATTTCTACTGTATTTTTATAATCGGGGTATAAACCGAGTATTGGAATTTCATGATGTGTTTCATATTTATCAATGGTATCCTTTATATCCACACTACTGTCTTTTCCCTTTACTTTAAAACTCACTTTCGAATCACTTGGTGTATCAAAAATGACTATTGCTGACAGTGGAGAATTACCGAAAGGATCTAATTTTATATAAGGTTTTTCTAATGTACTACCTTTGCTTTCGCTCAAAATATCCGATTCTACTTTCTTTTGGGTATTTAAAATGCTGGTATCAATACCCGTTTGAATATTTGTTTTTTTATTATTATCTGATGACGTATATACAGTTGCTTTTAATTTGGACTTTACTTGCTCTATACTTATCTTTGATACAAAAATTTGGTTGACTGCTAGAACTATTACTACTACACCTATCATACTTAAAATTACCTTTTTCATGTCAGCCTCCTCTAGTTTTTTAACAGTGACTATTATTGACTACGTTACTTAAATTTCCCTTAAAAAGTATCCGCTTGTATCTGTGAAAACTCTTCTATGAAAGTGGGTAAAGGGATATTTTTTTTACATACTAAGAAAAAAGGGAAGGAGCCGCTATTAATGAAAAATGACGAGAATAAAATTCGCGAAAAAAGAAAGGATGAGCATGTTCGCCTTGCTCTAATAGAGGGACCAAACTTACATTCTCACTTTGATGATCTTACCTTTGTTCATCAATCCCTTCCCAATATAGGATGGAAGGATGTTAACCTTCAAGTAATAATGCCAAACTTAGTGTTGAAAAGCCCGTTATATATTAATGCGATGACAGGCGGAAGTGAAAGAACAGGAAAGATTAATGGGAATCTTGCGAAAATAGCGAAAGCAACAGGAATGGCCATGGCTGTGGGTTCCCAACATTCAGGCTTACGAAACCAATCACTTGCAGACACTTACCGAATTGTAAGAAGAAATAATCCGGATGGAATCATTTTTGCTAATGTTGGGGCAGATATTCCTCTCGATTTGGCCTTAAGAGCGATAGATATGCTGGAAGCAAATGCCCTACAAATTCATCTAAATGCCCCACAGGAATTGATTATGCCAGAAGGCGAACGCGACTTTACAGATTGGCTGCCTCAACTTGAAAAAATAATAAAAAAAGTTAATATCCCCGTTATTGTAAAGGAAGTTGGATTTGGAATGAGCAGAACTACCCTTCGTATGTTAAAGGAAATCGGTGTTCAATATGTGGATGTTAGCGGACGGGGCGGAACCAATTTTATAGGAATTGAAAATCGTCGCAGAGAGAAACAGGAATACGACTATTTAAGCGGTTGGGGACAAACTACTCCCATTTCTTTATTAGAAGCTCAAACATACATTAACAATATGGAGATTTTCGCTTCGGGAGGAATCCGAAATCCTTTAGATGCGGTCAAATGCCTATCCCTTGGTGCAAAAGCAATTGGATTGGCAAGTCCAATCTTACGAGTTCTGGAAAGGGAAGGACTAGAGGAAGCAATTGAGGAATTAAATCATTGGCATGATCAGCTTAAAACGATTTTCACTATGTTAGGTGCCCGAAATATAGAGGATTTATGTACATGTCCCCTTATTATTACAGGAGAAGTACGGGAGTGGTGTGAAGTCAGGGGGATAGATGTTGCAGCTATTGGAAGGAGAGGAGAATGGTAAAGTTTAAAGCACTGAGTATTTCAACCTCATCGGAAATTCATAATTCCCTAATAGCACCAAATTAGGATTTACTATACAATATTTTTATAGAATGACAAATCGTGTGGTGATATTGTGTTTAAACTCCTGCTGATTGAAGATGATGCAACCCTTTTTCAAGAAATAAAAGAACGATTAACTAGTTGGTCTTATGAAGTATATGGGATTACCGATTTTAGTAATGTTATGCGGGAATTTACAGCCATAAGACCGGATTTAGTCATTATTGACATTCAACTACCTAAATTTGATGGCTTTCATTGGTGCCGAATGATCCGTACTCATTCGAAGGTTCCCATCGTGTTTTTATCTTCACGCGACCATCCTGCTGACATGGTGATGTCTATGCAGCTTGGTGCCGATGATTTTATTCAAAAACCTTTCCATTTTGATGTACTCATTGCGAAAATCCAGGCGATCCTCCGTCGAGTATACAATTACAATACCGAAGAGGTTTCACTTAAAACCTGGTGTGGGGCTACGGTTGATTATGAAAAGAGTATAGTTACTAATGAAATTGGAGCTATAGAGCTAACAAAAAATGAAATCTTCATTTTGAAGCAATTAATGGAACAAAAAAATAAAATAGTTAGAAGAGAGACACTTATAAAAAGCTTATGGGAGGACGAGCGTTTTGTCAGCGACAATACTTTAACAGTGAATGTAAATCGATTACGGAAAAAGTTAGATGAGATTGGCTTAGGCAGCTATATTGAAACAAAGGTTGGACAAGGTTATATGGCTATAGAAGAGGGATTTTAATATGATTCGAAAATATTTAATGGAAAGATGGAGTTGGATTGTACTCTTTCTTATATTACAATTATTGATTATCTTTATCGCTTTTATTGATTCAACAATCCCGCTAACGTCCGCGCTTTATATCGTCTTCTTATCTTGTATCATCTTTTTCATTTTTGTTTCCATCCGCTATCAGAAGGAAACTAAATTCTTTAAAAGTTTGGAAGAATGGGAGACAGGTTTCGACATGAAGACCGTGGTGACTGCAGAAAGTCCATTTGAAAAAATAGCGGAAGACAGTATTATAAACCAAGCCCAACATTTAAAAAAGGATGCCTCCCTCCATCTATTGTCACTGGAAAAGGAAAAAGACGAATTATTATCTTGGATTCACGAAGTAAAAACACCATTAACAGCAATGCATTTAATTATCGATAGAATAGAGAATGAAAAATTAAAGGCGCAATTACTTCATGAGTGGCTGCGAATCCATTTGCTGCTTGACACACACCTTCATCAAAAAAGGATCCCTTTTATGGAGAATGATTTATATATCGATAAAATTGATCTGCACACATTAATTGTTAACGAAATAAAAACCTTACAATCATGGTGTATGCACAAGGGTATCGGGTTTGAAATGAATTTAAAAGTCTCTGAAGTCATTAGTGATGGCAAATGGCTGGCTTTTATCATTAGACAGCTACTAACAAATGCCGTGAAATACAGTGATGCATCAGATATTATCATCAAAACTTATGAAAACAACGAACAAACATTTTTAGAAATCCAAGATTTTGGAAGGGGCATCGACCCGAAAGATTTACCGCGCATATTTGATAAAGGATTTACCTCGACATCTGATCATCAAAATCATGCAGCCACAGGTATGGGGCTTTATTTAGCAAAAAACGCAGCAAATTCCTTACATATTTCTATCAATGTGGACTCGAAGCTTGGAGCGGGTACAACATTTATGCTGTGTTTTCCAAGACAAAATGCATTTCACCAAGTTATGAGCATGTGACAAAAATGTCACATGCTTTTAGCGTTTGTTCGTTCAATCGAAGGATAACAAAATAAAGGCTCGTTATAATAAAACTATCAATTTGAAGGAGCGAGTCATATGAAAATATTAGATGCAACTAATATTTATAAAATCTATGGAAATAAATTCAATAAACAGGAAGTGCTAAGAGGTATTGATATTGCTGTCTACCGTGGGGAATTTGTCAGCATAATGGGGCCATCTGGCTCTGGAAAAACCACCTTGCTTAATGTCCTTTCCTCTATCGATCGGGTGAGTAATGGAACCATCAAGATTGATGGAAAAGATATGACAAGGATGAAGGAAAAACAATTAGCTGAATTTCGAAAAAACCACTTAGGTTTTATCTTTCAGGAATATAATTTGTTAGATACTTTAACGGTCAAGGAAAATATATTACTTCCTCTTTCCATTACAAAAGTACCCAAAAAAGAAGCGGAGAAAAAATTTCAAGAAATAGCGACGGAGCTAGGTATATATGAAATAAAAGATAAATATCCGAATGAAATTTCCGGCGGCCAGAAACAGCGCACCTCTGCCGCGCGATCCGTTATCCATCAACCAAGTATTATTTTTGCGGATGAACCAACAGGAGCACTCGATTCAAAATCCGCTTCCGATTTATTAAATAAGCTTAGCACCTTAAATGAAAACCATAAAGCAACAATTATCATGGTTACACATGACCCTGTTGCAGCAAGCTATTGCAGCAGAGTTATTTTCATCAAAGATGGGAAAATTTTTACTCAGTTAAATAAAGGAGAAGAAACTAGACAAGAATTCTTCAATGACATCATGAAAACGCAAGCTGTTTTAGGTGGTGTACAAAATGAGTATTAACCAGCTCATGTTTCGCAATCTAAAAAAGAATGTGAAAAATTATTACCTCTATGTGTTTGCATTAATTTTTAGTGTCGCTCTTTATTTCGCATTTGTTACACTGCAGTATGATCCATCTATGAATGAAGTAAAAAGTTCCATAAAAGGAGCTGCAGCATTAAAAGCAGCATCTATTCTTCTCATAGCGATCGTCGCCATCTTCCTTCTTTATGCGAATAAGCTGTTTATGAAGCGCCGCAGTAAAGAAATTGGACTATTTCAATTGATTGGTATGACAAAAACTGCGATATTCCGCCTTTTAAGTACAGAAAACTTTCTTCTCTATTATGGGTCCTTACTAATCGGAACTTTTATCGGATTTTCCTGTTCCAAATTAGTAATGATGATATTATTTAAAATTACAGGAGTAAAGACAAACGCAACTCTTCAATTTTCTATTGAGGCGCTGATTCAAACCCTTTTGGTCTTCAGTGTTATCTACCTCGTAATCTTATTTATAAATTATATATATATTAAAAGACAAACTATCTTATCCTTATTTAGGGTAATCTCTTCCACCGAGGGAAAAGTGAAAAAGATAAGTGTTTTACAGATGATAATCGGGGTAGTGGGCATTCTGTTCATCGTTTCAGGCTATTATGTTTCATCGAAATTATTTGACGGCGATTTTACAACAATAAACGAGTTATTTATTGCCATGACTTTTATTCTCGGAACCGTTATTATTGGGACCTATCTATTTTATAAAGGGTCTGTCACATTTATCGCAAATATGATTAGGAAAAGCAAAGGCGGTTACTTGAGTATTAATGAGGTACTATCGTTAGCATCCATCATGTTTCGAATGAAATCGAATGCACTGCTACTAACGATTATTACAACCGTATCTGCGCTTGCTATCGGTTTATTATCTTTATGCTATATATCTTACTATTCAGCAGATAAAAACGCTAAAGACAACGTTCCATCCAATTTCTCTTTAATAACCACTAAGGAAGCAAAACAGTTTGAGCAGGCTTTAATGGCCAAGAACATTTCCTTTTCAGAAAAAAGGATCCCTGTCCTTTATGCGGATGTTAATGTTAAAAATATCATGGAAACAAGTTTAAAAGAAATTAACGCTGATCCAAATATAATGACCCTAGCCATCATCAGTGATGAAGCAATCTCAAACCTCCATTTGGGAAAGAATGAATCTATCTTTTTCGGGAATAGTGGGATACTTAATAAAATAATTTCCTTTAAAAATTCTGGATATATTAAACTAAGTGGAAAAAGCCAAACCACTACTCTAAAATACTCAGGAATAAGAGAAGAATCGATTCTCCCATACAATTTTACGAGCGGTAGCTTACCAGTAGCCGTTGTAAACAAAGCAGTTTTTGAAGAATTAAGGACGGATCTTAATCCGAACCTTCAACAAAAATCACTTTATATTGGAATTGATATTAAGGATGACAATAATATTGAAAAGGCAGATGCTATTTTCCATAAATTAAACCTAAGCGAGGATAATTTATCTCGTTATGAAATGAGCAGCAGTCAAAAGCAAAACATGGGACTTGTAATGTTTATCGTCGGTTTCCTCGGATTAACCTTTTTAATTACATCTGGGTGTATTCTCTATTTTAAACAAATGGACGAAAGTGAAGATGAAAGACCAAGTTATACGATCTTACGGAAACTCGGTTATACCCAAAGAGATTTATTAAAAGGGATTCAAGCAAAACAAATGTTTAACTTTGGTATTCCATTAGCTATCGGCCTCCTTCATAGTTATTTCGCTGTAAAATCTGGCTGGTTCTTTTTTGGCACAGAGCTTTGGACACCTATGATTGCTGTCATGCTTCTTTACACGATTCTTTACTCTATTTTTGGAGTACTTTCCGTTCTTTATTACAAAAAGGTAATCAAAGCAGCACTATAATCCACATACTAACGGGACAGAAGTTTGTCCCGTTTTTTCTACTCCTCAAAACATCTCTCCATTGCTCTTAAGCGTAATATGTATTACTATTCAAAGTAAGGAGATGTAAATATTGGATAATTTAAG
>Ga0224736_1129_pt1 | contig 14437 bp, 15 predicted proteins | sample IA12soil_MG_GH6A_FD_161628 | JGI IMG/M metagenome (GOLD analysis project Ga0224736, IMG submission 161628) | Enriched cells from agricultural soil in Iowa, United States - IA12soil_MG_GH6A(-) | ecosystem: Environmental > Terrestrial > Soil > Agricultural land | place: USA: Iowa | collected 2017-05-08
CAAGCAAAAGGGCGCAACGCTGATTATCGTGACGCATGATGCCGACCTGGCAATGAAATGCGATATTCGTATTAACATTAAAGACGGAAAAATTGAAACCATTGAATCGTCAAAGGGGAGGACAAAATAATGAAAACACGTGATATTGTCCGCCGGGCGGGGAGTAGTTTGCGCCATGCAAAAATCCGTACGCTTCTTACCAGCCTGGCTATCAGTGTTGGTGCATTTACGGTAACGGTTGCGCTGGCTGCTGGAACGGGTACGCAAGCCTATACCGACAACCTTATTAAAAGTAACGGCGACGAGCGTAGTCTGAGTATTTTTCCAAAAACCGATGAGCAGAGTACGACGCCTAAAGAATACACCGGCTCCAGCCCTGTTTCAGGCAAAGGTGCTTCACTGGGTGATGCCGACGTGCAAAAAATCAGCAAGATCAGCGGCATTGAAAGCGTGACGCCAACGTATAGCCTTAGCGCGACCTACATGATGCGCGCAGGTACGAAAAAGTACCAGGCCGATGTGAACATTAAAAGTGACCGGACTGCCATGACGCTCGAAGCTGGTTCGCTGCCTTCAACCAACGAAATCGCTGCGGGTAACATTGTTGTACCTCACGAATATATTGGTGTCCTTGGATTTAAGCAGCCCTCGGATGCTATTGGCAAAACGGTAACCGTTCACTTTGATAAATTGTCGCGCGATAGTTTTGAGACAGTGGGTGAAGATAAGGTATTTACGATTGTTGCCGTTAACAAGCAATCAAGTCTGCAGCTGCGCTACCAGCCGATCCTTCAGATCTCGGCAACCGACGGTAAGGCTATCTACGACTATCAGCATGCCGGTTCGGGAGAGCAGAATAGCTACGGCGGTATCACTGCCCGGCTGACCGATGCGGCCGATGTGGATAAGACGAAACAGGCGGTAAAAGACGCTGGCTACGAAGTGTTTTCACTGAAAGATATCCAGCAAGTGCTTTTCCAATTTATTGATGTCGTGAAATGGGGCGTGGTAGGGTTTGGCTTTTTGGCTATTCTCGCCTCGGTCTTTGGCATCATTAACACGCAGTACATTAGCGTACTGGAACGAACGCAGCAGATTGGCCTTATGAAGGCGCTTGGTGCCCGCCGCCGCGACATCGGCCGGCTATTCCGCTACGAGGCGGCATGGGTTGGCTTTTTGGGCGGAATGATCGGGACTGGCTTTGCGGTTGCAACCAGCCTGTTAAACCCATGGATTGCGACAACCTTGGGCCTGGAGAAGGGAACCCAGCTGCTACTGTTTAAGCCAATGACCAGTATCGTACTTGTTGCGAGCCTTATGCTTGTCGCGGTTGCGGCCGGATATTTCCCGTCACGAAAGGCTGCTAAGCTTGATCCAATCGAAGCGCTTCGTACAGAGTAGCTATCCCTGTAGGCATTTGTACGTCGAGCAGGTATAATAGGGGCATGTTAGATATCCGTTACATCCGAGAAAATGCCGCTGCGGTGCAGGAAAATGCGCGCCGCAAGGGCTACGACGTTAGTGTCGATGAGGTGCTGCGCTGGGATAAAACCAAGCGCCAGCTCCAGCAGCAAGCAGACGAACTCCGCGAAAAGCGTAACGATATCTCCTCGCGCATGAAGGGCGGCAAGCCAGAGCCTTCACTTGTAGAAGAAGGCAAAGCGCTAAAGGACCAGCTGACGGCTGTCGAGGCGAACCTTAAAGAGGCCGACGCAACCTTTATTGAACAGCTGAAAAAGCTGCCTAACATGGCGCTGCCTACGGTGCCGGTGGGCACGACGGAAGACGAAAACGTTGTTATCCGGACGGTAGGCGAAAAACCGCAATTTGATTTTGAGCCGAAAAACCACTGGGAACTGGCAGAGACGAAAGACTGGATCGACAAGGCGCGCGCCGCTAAAATTGCCGGTGCACGCTTTGCCTATCTTAAGGGTGATTTGGTCCGGCTCGAGCTTGCACTTTGGCAGTTTGGTATGGATGTCCTTGGGAACGAGGCAATCCTTCAAAAAATTATTGATGACAATGGGCTAAAGGTGAGTGCAAAGCCATTCACGCCGGTTATTCCTCCTGCGGTGGCACGGACGGCGGTTTTCCAGGCAACCGGGCGGCTCAACAAAGAAGAGCAGACTTATAAACTTGAAGACGAGGACTTGTGGCTGAACGCAAGCGCCGAGCACACTATGGCGCCAATGTACATGGATGAGATTCTGGCAGAGGACAGCCTCCCGATCCGCCTTGTCGGGTATACGACCGCCTTTCGCCGCGAGGCTGGAACCTACGGAAAAGACGCCGAAGGCATTTTTCGGTTGCATCAGTTTAATAAACTCGAAATGGAAAGCTTTACTGGCGCCGATACATCACTAGAGGAACACCTGTTAATGGTGGCGATTCAGGAATATCTTATGCAGCAGCTGGGCCTGCCGTATCAGGTACTTGAAAAATGTACCGCGGATATCGGCCGTCCGAATGCCAAGGGTGTGGACATTGAAGTCTGGCTGCCGGCACAAAACAGCTACCGCGAGACTCATACCGCCGATTACATTACCGATTTTCAAACCCGCGCCATGAAAACCCGCGTCCGTCGCGGTAATGGTAGCGTTGAGCTTGCTCATACGAACGATGCTACGGTGTTTTCGGAGCGCCCGCTCATTGCGATTATAGAGAATTTCCAAACGGCGAGCGGTGACGTTATCGTTCCCGAGGTACTCCGGCCCTACCTGGGCGGTCGAGAGACCGTATAGAAATCCTCACCCTAAAGCGGTATAATAAAAGTACAGACCAACCGAACAAAAGGGGGTAGCATGATTGAAGCAATCGACATTACGGGCGTTAAGTACGATCTCGACGACGCCACGAAAAAGTACGTCACGAAAAAAATCGGACGGCTAGACCGCTATCTTCCAAAGCACGCGCGAAAAAGCGCCTCCGCGAGTGTAAAAATCAAACAGGTAAACCGCGACTACGGCAATAAGTACGAGGCCGAGGTTATTTTAACGATACCCGACAAAATCCTCACCGCCAAAGATTCAACGGTTAATGCGCTTGCCGCTATTGATATCGTTGAGGCAAAAATGGTAACACAGCTGCGCAAGTACAAACAAATCACTATGCCCCATGTTGGCAGGCGGGGTGTTTTGGCACGTTTTAAACGAAGCTACGCACGCGAAGCGCAGTAAAAGGGGCAAACCTCTTTCATCAGATGGCGAAACGGCGTATACTATTACGTAGTATTTCATGAGAAGTTTCAGTTCACCGGAGGGATGAGAAGTTTATGGTTAGCCGACAATCAGCGTTAACAAAGGTGTTTGGAGATCCGCAGAAGCGGATATTGAAGAGTCTTGAAAAGAAGGTAAGCGCAGTTAATGCGTTAGCCGACAAATACAAGGCAATGAAAAAGGCGGATCTGCCAAAGCAGACAGCCGTTCTTAAAGAACGTTTAAAAGACGGAAAGACTACGCTTGATGACGTGCTGCCTGACGCGTTCGCACTCGTACGTGAAGCAAGCGACCGCGTGCTGGGCATGCGTCACTTTGATGTGCAGCTTATCGGTGGTATGGCACTGCACGAAGGAAACGTTGCCGAGCTCAAAACAGGTGAGGGTAAAACCCTTATGGCAACCCTGCCAAGCTATCTGAATGCCCTGACCGAAAAAGGTGTTCATATCGTGACGGTAAACGATTATCTGGCCCAGCGTGACGCTGGCTGGAACGGTGAACTGTTTGACTTTTTGGGTATGTCTACCGGCGTGATTATTAACGACGCGTCGTTTGTTTACGACAAAAACTACGACAACGATGCACACACCGATCCCCGCATGCGTAAACTGCGGCCCGTCAGCCGTAAAGAAGCCTACGCGGCCGATATTACCTACGGTACAAACAACGAGTTCGGGTTTGACTACCTTCGTGACAACATGGTAAACGAAATGGAACTCCTCAGGCAGCGTGACCTCAACTTTGCGATTCAATGGTTTCAATTTTTCCGTCTTTAATGTTAATACGAATATCGCATTTCATTGCCAGGTCGGCATCATGCGTCACGATAATCAGCGTTGCGCCCTTTTGCTTGTTGTAACTAAACAGCAGGTCCTCGACAACGGCGCCGGTCGCGCTATCCAGATTACCCGTTGGTTCATCGGCAAATAGGACCTTTGGATCGTTCACAATAGCGCGGGCAATTGCCAGCCGCTGTTTTTGCCCGCCCGAAAGGTCACGGGCACGGGACTTCTTTTTATCTAGTAGCTCAACAGCTTCAAGCGCGGCAATGATTTTTTTGTCACGTGCCCGTTGCGGCACATTGGCAATCTCAAGCGGAAGGCTCACATTGTCATAGCAGGATTCGTTCGCTTGCACGAAAAAGCTTTGAAAAATAAAACTCATACGGTGCGAACGGAAAATATCAATTTGCTTTTGGCTCAGCTTTAAAATATTCCGCCCGTCAATAACTACTTCGCCGGTTTCAGGCCGGTCGAGCCCGCTCATGGCGTGCATAAGCGTTGACTTACCCGAGCCGGATTTACCCAAGATCGCGACACTCGCTCCATCCGGAATCGTAAAGCTCACATCCTGCAGGGCCTTGAACGCGTTATGCTTTTTACCGTACGTCTTTGTAACGTTTTTTACTTCTATCACTTAAGAGTCCTCCTCACCTTCAATATCTATTTCCGTGCATCCGCTATCCATCGTGGCGGCAGACTTCTTCTGACCGTTGAAGGTCAACCCGCCGTCGGTAATTTTCCATACGCTCACCCGTGCACTCCGAACATGTGACGGGCAACTGCCTTCGTCTTTAACGTTTAGAGATCGTACGGTCCCGGCTTCGAGGTTGGACGAACTGCCAATGTTCGTTACCGAAAGCGCGTATACGGTTGCTTGGGCAAGCGACACTACCGAGTCAGCCCCTTCCTGAACTGTCAGGCTCTTAATTGTTCCGGGCAGTATAGTTACAGCTGCGTTGTCTTTAACCGACAATTGCATGCTTTCCTGCGAGCTCGTCTGGTACTCTATCATCGAGTTATTGTCGGCTGAGAGTGCGGCAAGCAAAGGGCCATGGATCTCCAGTGTTGGCTGCGAGTCACCGCACCACCAGAGCGTCTTGCGGCAGTTATCGTTTTGTTTTTGTGTGACAGAAACATACAACGTCTTGCCCTCAATGTGCATTTGAACGGTTGGCAGGTTAGCTTCGTCCTTAACCACCGCATGAAGCTGGGCATACGGCGTACTATCGGTGGCAAAGTATTTTACTTGAGCGCCGTCAGAATCAAGCGCGAGCGACGAAACAGAACGGGTCGAGGCTGGCAGCGATACTGTCTGTGAACGCGTATTCGCATCAACATAGTAGCTATGCTGATAACTGCCGTATTTTGCTAGTCCAATTGCACCGCCAAACGTTACTAGGCCGACTGCAATCACCACGCAGATACTAACAAGGACGCGCTTCGTTAGTTTTTGGGCGAACGAGGCGTAGGCACCAAGAATAAACAGCACGGTCAGCAGTGTTCCGCTCGTCACGGCAAGGCTAAATGCACCCACCAAATATCTGGCACCCGTTCCGGCTTCAATAACGTAGTGCTGGCTGCCAAAGAACACGGCAAAGGCTGCGGTGAGTGTCGCCATGGCGGCAATACATGCGCCAACAACACTGAGCACGCCCAAAATCACCAGCGCGACACGCCGGCTGGTGCCTGCCTGAACGTCTTTTTTACCCTCATCACTCTCGTTAAACTCACGAATAGATTCGACCGTTACCGATCGGCCGGCCATCTGCAGCTTGTCGGCCGCCGTGCGGGCAGGCGGCACCGCGATCCATAAAACCACATACACCAAAAGTGCCGTGCCGAACGAGGCAAGCGCAACAATAATAAACAGAATGCGCACTACCGCCGGGTTTACTTTAAAAAACGCGGCAACCCCGGCAAGCACACCGCCAAACACTGCGCGATCCGTGTCGCGGAACAGCTTGCGGTTCGTATCCCCAGCCGTCTCCTGCGCATCGTCAGACGGCATTCCGTCATCCGTCTTAAATTCGCGCGGCTCCCCCAGCTGCTCTTTCAGCGTATCAATATCCGCCATAGTAATCACGTCGTTCTTTTTGACGCCTCTTTCTTCAAGGATCTCCGTTATGCGGATTTCGACATCTGTCAGAATATCGGCATCACCGCTGTAATTCTCGAGTGCTTTTAAATACTGCTCGAACTCTTTCTTTGCGCCTACCTCTATTTCGTAGGGTATTTTGGCGATATGGATTCGTGTGACCTCTTTCATAGTCCCTTCCTATAGTTTCTTTAGTGTCGTGTTAAGTGTCGTTATTTTTGCCGTCACGTGCGTCATCACCTCTTGTCCAAATGGGGTTGTCCGGTAGTACTTGCGCGGTGGCCCCTGTTCCGACTCCTGCCATTCATGCTGTAGGAGCCCGTCTTTTTGCAGCCTTGAAAGAAGTGGATAAATCGTCCCTTCTACGACAACGAGCTCCGCCTCGCTGAGGCGTTTGATGATATCACTGGTGTACATTGCCCGGTCGGCACATACCTTAAGGACGCAATACGCCAAAAATCCCTTGCGAAGCTGCACGGCAAGCTGCTCGGCATAACTTTCGCTGTTAGTATCTTGTTGGTCCATAGTTCTATGTTATACAAGGTACTAAAAAAATGCAAGCAAAAAATACGCCTCGGCGACAAATGGCCGAGACGTATCAGAGTTAAAAGAGACCTGCTACTGGTGTTCGTCGTTGTAATCAACGATAGCGTCGCGGATCGTCTCCATGAGTTTTTCTTCGTAGGTTTGTTCTGCGGCGTTTGCGGCCGGGTACTCACCCGCAGGGACACGTGCCCGCACGCTCGCCGTTGTCCGGGTACCGGCTGGCAGGTCGAATCGCGCGTTGTCTTCAATCCGTTCTCGACCTACAACAAGAACGGTCTCGCCCACCTCTTTGATATCATACCGGGTCAGACCACCCGCTTCGGCAGCAATAACGGCACCGTCAATAGGATCGTCTGCCGAATCGCGCGGGTATTCAATGAGGTATTTGCCTGCAAGCCGGGCTTGCGGCGACGTCTGATCGACGACCCAGCCCGCCATATCCATAAGTGACGCATTAATACCGGCGACCGTCATGCGTTCACCGCGCCTGCCGGTTACCGTACGGCCCATAATGAGCTCGGTAACATTATACTCAGCGCCTTCAGGCGTCTCTACAACATACCGTGCCGGGATACGCGTCGTGCGTTCGGCGCTATCTTGGGTTTCGGGGTATCGATAGCTTAGCGGCCTGCCTTCAGTCGGTAAAACTGCTGCCGTCCGCGATGTATCAGTTTCGTGATTTTTGCGCCTAAACATGAATAAATTTATATCATGCTTATGCAAAAAAGTCAATGCTAGCCCTGATGTGAGACAAACTCAACAAACGCATCGACATAACCTTGCAGGTTCTTTCGCCACCGTTCGTCAACCAAGATTCCCTCCTCGTTAAACTCAAGCGAAGGAGCGTTAGCAACATATACTTCTGGCTGTCCCATAAGCTTCATGTTCAAAAACGCGACAATGTGGCGAAGATCGGACTGAGCTATGGCCGTACCGACAGGACCAATCGAGGCACCCATCATCCCTACCGGCTTACCATTAAATGCACTGTTGCCGTATGGCCGGCTTATCCAGTCGATGGTATTTTTTAGAACACCTGGCACGCTTCGGTTGTATTCTGGCGTTACAAACAGGACAGCGTCTGCGCCAAGTACGATATCTTTCGCCGCTTGGGCAGCAACTGGATAATCGGCTTCCAAATCTTGGTTAAAAAGTGGCAAATTATTGTCCACATATACAAACTCGACCCCCGTTGGCAACAGCCCCTCTACGGTTTTGGCAAGTTTTTTATTGTAAGAGTCTTTTTGCAGGCTTCCAACAAATACGGCAATTTTCATTTTCTTCACTCCTTATTTTACTATACTAAGTATAGCATACATTTTCTGCCATCACCTATTGATTTATTTAATATATGTTTGTTAAGAGTTGACTTTTATAAGTGTTTATGCTTATATGTATACAGTAAAGAAAGCAAAAAACTATGGCAGAAACCTTATCATCTACTCACGATACATCACCTGAATCACCTTCGGCCGTGCCCCTTGCCGAGCAGCTTGATGACGAAAAATTCCAGGAGATAACCGACCGCCTGCACGATGTCCGTTCACGTGTTGCTGGGCTAACAGATGAAGAAGAGCCACGGCTCGACGACACACTGGAAATGCCCGTAACCGAAGAGGCACCTGCCCCGTCCGCTGATACCGAAGGTGAAGCCCCCTCCGCACCCGAGACTGCAGCCCCCAGCCCGGAACACGCCGAGAAGCGCGATTCCCGTTCACGACTGCGAAAAATCGGTGATTTTGCCCTCAAAAAAATGGAAGACTTTGGTCAGAGCACTCCCGCCGCAAAGCTCGAGGAATGGGGCTGGATTCCCCTTCGCGGCTCACGCCACAAACAGCACGGATGGAATTTTAGTGCCATGGTTGCCCGCCGTTACGTCAAAGCGCAAGCAAGGCGCAAAGAACGCATTGCCGGCTTTTTATCAGAGGAAGCAAACGACCAGCTGACTGGCGAAACACCGCCTATCACTCCTGAAAAGCCTGCTGAAAAGGAGCCTACTATCACCGAAGAGCTGCGTGATGCCGCCCATGCCGAAGCCGAAGAAGCAAAAGCACGCAAAGCCGAACGCAAAGAAGATATCCCCGATCACGAGCACAGCGAAGAACTCCGCCGCCGCCTTCACCAACTGCGCAGCGAACTAGGTGCCCGGGCACTCGCAACGGCAGCCCACTAGATAGAGTGGTACAATAAACCAAAAGGATGATACATGGATCAATATATTACAGAGAACAACCTTAAGGCATTCGGCATTAACCTAGAAGGCCAGGACAAAACGTCGCTGCTCGCCCATCTTAACGAAACGCTTCAAGAGCGGGTAGGTACCGAGATTGCTGCCCTGCTTGACGATACTAAGCTCAAAGAACTCCTCGACATGCAGGAGACCGCCACCGGCGAAGAAGTTGGAAACTGGCTGGTACAGAACGTGCCTGAACTCCAGCAAATTGTAGAGGATGAGATTGATATTCTCATGGGCGAACTCGCCGATAGTACGGATACTATTAATAAAGCCGCCTAAGGCTTAGCTTTCGAGACCTTCGAGCGTGTAACTGACGCGGTTGCGCCCGTCTTTTCGTTTCACCTTTAGTACCTTCACTTCACCAATCTGCGAAAGATCAGTAACGTGCGTGCCACCACAGCAGACATTAAAGTCTTCAGGGTAGGTTGCAAGATGGACGTTTTGGTATTTTTCAAGAACAGGCTCGGGAATATAGTCGCTAAGTCCGCGCGCCTCGCCGCTTGGCACGCTCCGCACACCAACTTTGCCGCCCCGGGCTATAAAAGCGTTAACCTCGGTTTCGATATTCTGGCGCAGCGCCTCGGCCTCGTCCGCATTAAAGTCACCCTCGTACTCGACAAAGCTCATGTGCGGATAATGCGCGCCCCTTCCCGGTTTCCACTGCACGCCGACTTTACGGACCGCATAGTCGATAAGATGACCGGCGCAGTGCAACCGGGAGTTCAACAGACGCCGCTCGGCATCAGTTTTACAATGAACTGCAACACCCGGACGTGGCAACGCGCCTTCAAGATGCCCCCGGTGCAGTACCGTGCCATCTTTTTCCTTGCTTACCTCGGTAATTTCAAGGTGTCCGTCTTGCCACGATAGCTCGCCGAGATCATGCGCCTGGCCGCCGCCGCCCGGATACAGGCAGGTCTGGTTAAGAACGATCGTCGTGAGGCCGTCTTCGGTCGAGGATGTCTCCATAACCTCTGCATCACATTCGAGCAGCGCAAAATCATCAAGATATAGTTTTTTTGTCCCTTCCTCGACAGCCGATAGCGGCTTGTTCTCCTGCTGTACGGCAGGTGTTTTTGCAGGTGCCGCTTCCAGCCGCACATCCGGATAAATTGCCTTGGTGACCGCATCGTATTCGGTGCGCAGCTGCGGGAACGGAACGCCTTCGCGCGCTGTCACGCCTTCAAAAATCCAGAATACGCGTTCGCTGTAACCCCAGCCACAGGCTGGCGGCATGCCGTATTCGAGCATCTCGACAAAGTCGATATCAAGCATCATCGCTTCGTCGTCGCCGGCTTCGCGCATTGCCTGCTGCTCTAAAAAGCGGTTGAGCTGGTCGATTGGGTCGTTCAACTCGGAAAACCCATTGCCAAGCTCGCTGCCGGCAATAACCGGCTGGAACCGCTGGACGGTGTTTTCGTCGTCGGGGTTGCTTTTTGCCAAGGGACTAATGAATTTTGGCGTATTAATAAGCCACACCGGCCCGGCAACATCTTTACGGATGTTCTTCCAGAGTTTGTCGATACCGCGAGCACGGTTTTCAGTCTGCTCTACCTCTAACTTATTGTCGGCAAGTGCCTTTTTGACATCATCGAGCGAGCTTTCGTACACGTCAATATCATAGCGTTCTTTAATAATGGTAGCGTAATCCCAGACTTCCCATTCGCCGCTCATATCAACCTCGAAGCGATCGAGTTTGAACTGCAATGTGCCAAACGTTTCCTGAAGCACGTATTTGTACATGCCTTCCATAAATTTCATACCGTCTTGCCAGTTGGCATACGCCCAGTACCATTCCATAGCAACATGTTCCGGCAAATGTTCGTCGCTGTAGTTTTCGTTCCTAAAGCGCGGGCCAAGATCGTACACCTTTTCAAAACCAGCACCAATCAGCCTCTTTAAAGGCAGCTCGTGGCTGATACGCAGGTAAAAGTCTTGGTCGAGTGCGTCCATATGCGTAACGAACGGATTGGCGTCGGCGCCGCCAGTTGTGTGCTCGAGCACCGGTACGTTTACCTCGACAAATCCGTGTTGGTCAAGATACCCGCGGGTTGCCTGCCAGAATTTGGAACGGCGGATAAAACGGTTCCGTACATCCTCGTTCACGTTCATGTCAACGTAACGGCGGCGAAGGCGCTCCTCTTTGTTAGTGAGTTCGGTTGGCATAGGACGGAGCGACTTAGTAAGAAGACGCAGCGTTTTAACCCCAACGGAAATTTCGCCCGTTTTGGTTTTGATGATTTCTCCCGTCGCCTCGACAAAATCGCCCGTATCAAGAAGCGGCAGTTCTTTCATGCCAATTACGCTCCGCGGGGCATCCAGCTGGTCAACATCGCCCTCGCGCAGAAAAAGCTGGACTTGGCCGCTTTGGTCACGCAGAACAATGAATGCCAGCTTGCCAAACTTACGAAGGCCCGTAATACGCCCGACAACCGTGGCGGTTTGGCCTTCAACCTCGTCAAATTTTGGAGCAATCTCACCGGCACCAATCGTACGGTGGCTCTCGGCCGGGTATGGGTCGACACCCAAGTTTTTTAGTTCCTGGAGTTTTCGTAGTCGCTCATCACGGTAGTCTTGCAGTGTTGCCATATCCGTTACAGTATACCGTATTATTGATAAATTGTCTTTTAAGACAAAACTAAAACACCGGAACATGGAAGTTCCGGTGCATAGCAAAATGCAGTTGTAAAATTAGCGGATTGCAATAATTTCGTAAGAAATCTGACCTTTGGGCGTCGTAATGGTAACGCTTTCGCCTACTTTTTTACCCATAAGCGCTTCTCCGATAGGCGACTCGTTACTCACCTTACCCGCAAGCGGATCAGCCTCAACCGGCCCGACGATGTCGTAAACGACAGCCTTTTTGCCGGTCTTTAGCTCAACCTTGCTACCAAGGCTGACTTTAGAACCTTTTGTCGACTTAATGAGTTCGGCATTAAGAAGAATATCCTCGATTTCAGCAATACGGCTCTCAACGAGACCCTGCTCTTCGCGGGCTGCGTCGTATTCAGCATTTTCACTCAGATCGCCATAATCGCGGGCTTCGGCAATTTTGTCTGCAATAGCACCCCGACGGCTCTTCAGCTCTTCGAGTTCTGCTTCGAGTTCCTGCCTACCCTCTACTGTGATCTGATACGTCTTTTTCATCTCCTCATCTCCTTTCGTTTAGATTGAGATAGTGTCAAAATCAAAAACAATACGCTATATATAGTGTAAACCCTCACTTAAAGATTTACAATTCAACCTAGTTTAGCAAGCAGGTCTTCACGTGTCAATACCTCCGTTGTACCAGTGGTACGTGGGGTAAATTCGTACTTCCCCGACTCGATCAGGCGATCACTTACCGTCACGCGGAAAGGAATACCCATGAGTTCGCTGTCTGCAAACTTAGTCCCTGGCCGCTCATCGCGGTCGTCATATAGCACTTCAACACCTTTATTTATCAGCTCATTATACAGCTCGTCGGCATGTTTGACAGCCCCTTCGCTGCCAATTCGTACCAAATATACTTTAACGGGGGCGATATCTACCGGCCACACCAGGCCCTTGTCGTCGCTAAAGTGCTCTGCAAGCACTCCCATGAGACGGCTGATGCCGATTCCGTAGCAGCCCATAATGATTTGCTGTTTGTTGCCGTTTTCGTCGGTATAGTACACGTCGAGCGCGTCGGTATATTTTGTTTCGAGCGGAAAAATATTCCCTACCTCAACGCCCTTTTTTTCTACGAGTTTTGATTTATCAAGGCCAAGCTTTGCCAAATTCTCGTCGGTGTAGACCTCTTCGTTAATAGCAAGGCGCTTTTCTTCGTCGACATAAATCGTGTCTTCACCAATGTCGCTCAGCGTCTGGAACTCGTCGCTGAACCGCTTGGTAAAGATACCGCCATCGGCTGCCGTCCGGTATGTGATGTCGCCAATGCCAAGGCGCTCGTACACGCGGTGGTAGGCTTCGGCGGCACGTTCGTAAAGCTCGAGGTGTTCTTCCTGGGAACGTGCAAGAGAATACATATCCTTCATGACAAATTCACGGCCGCGAAGCAGCCCGCTCTTAGCGCGCAGCTCGTTGCGGAACTTGTTTTGGATCTGGTAAACAAAGATTGGGAGGTCCTTGTACGAGTTAACGTAGGCGCTTAAAGCGTCAACGATCGGCTCTTCGTGGGTAAGCCCCAGGCCAAGTTCGGTGCCATTGGCAAGTTTGGTTTTAAACCAGTTGTCTACCTTAGCATCATCCCAACGGTCGGTTTTTTCAAAAATATCCTTAGGCTGTAAGGCCGTCATCATCACCTCTTGCCCGCCAATGCCGTTCATTTCTTCGCGGACCACTTTTTTGATATTCTCCAGCACCCGAAGACCAAGTGGCAGGTACGCATAGACTCCTGCCATTTCTTTATGGATAAAGCCGGCACGGATCAGCAGCTGGGCGTTCTTTGCAACTTCGTCGGAAGGTGCGGTTTTGCTGGTTTTAGTGAATAGTTGCGATACTCGCATTGTAGTACTCCTACGTTGGTTACATTTCTAGAAAAAGCGTACGTGAATAAAAATCAAACTACCGGCGAGCCGGCATACGGGGAGCAAAGATGGGAACTATCAGGTTCGTCATTGCAAGTTATTATACCCTATAACATCGGACTAATAAAGATAATGAAGAAGGCAACGCTGTTTTTGAGCATATGAAGCAGCATACCCGACCAAATATTACCCGTTATCTCGCGCAGGCTACACAGGACAATACTAAGGGCAAAAACATCCAACCCCACGTTCCACTGCATATGAACAAGACCAAACACGACGCTGGTAATGAATACCGACACCCACACTGGCAAGTGTTTTTTCAACTTTCCGTACAAATACCCACGGAAAAGCAGTTCTTCAGCAACGGGCGCCACGACAATAAGCGTAACAAACGCGAGTATATATTCGTACGACTGTGAAAACCGCGTAAACCCTGTTTCCTGGACCTGCGAAACATCAAAGCCCGAAAAAATCGAGCTGGCAATAAACACCAGGAGGGACGAAGCAATAAAGTAAATGATAAAACCAAGGGGCGCCAGGCCGATATCTGCCCAGCTAGGCCATCTGGTAAGGCCGAGGTCCTTTTTTGTCGTGTAGCTTTGCCATAGACGTGGCAGGACAATCACAAAACCTAGCGCAAGCAAGTAGATGACGGCCGCAAAGATCGTATTTAAAATCGTTTCGTCGATACCACTGAGCGAGACGCCCGCCCATGCAAGCAGATACACGAGCACCCAGGTGGAAACCACCGCCAGACCAAACCCTACGAGCATCCATAGGGGCAGTAAGATGGCAAACGCAAAACTACCGTGGAGCCATTTCCACTTTGCTGTTCTTTGGACTAGTCTATTTAAATAATTTACTGACATCTGCTACCGTCACTATTATTACAAGTAACATCAAAACAAGAAAGCCTGTTCCTTGAATTTGTTCTTCCCTCTCCTTGGTCAGCTTTTTTTTGCGAAGCTTAAAGAGCGTCATAACAAACCAGCGTCCGCCGTCGAGCGCCGGGATCGGCAAGACGTTCATAACTGCCAGGGTCAGCGAAATAA
>Ga0224736_1130_pt1 | contig 14423 bp, 14 predicted proteins | sample IA12soil_MG_GH6A_FD_161628 | JGI IMG/M metagenome (GOLD analysis project Ga0224736, IMG submission 161628) | Enriched cells from agricultural soil in Iowa, United States - IA12soil_MG_GH6A(-) | ecosystem: Environmental > Terrestrial > Soil > Agricultural land | place: USA: Iowa | collected 2017-05-08
ACTTTGCTATTTTTTCAACCGAGGGGCAGCGCAACAACTGAAAGATTTATAGTTGCAAAGGATGAAACAAATATGCTACAATAAATGCTGTTGTGTGGAATACGGTGGTCCGCTGCGGATGATGAAGGAAAACAGAGGGTTTTCCGGAAGAGGCAAGAACACCTGTACGGAAGGAGGAGTCCTAAATGAACATCCTACAAGAGATTACCAAAGAACAGCTTCGCACCGACATCCCTAGCTTTCGTCCTGGCGACACTTTGAAAGTGCACGTTAAGGTTATCGAGGGATCCCGCGAGCGTATCCAGTTGTTCGAAGGTGTTGTGATTAAGCGTCGCGGAGGCGGCATCGCTGAGACTTTTACTGTGCGTAAAATCTCTTACGGTGTTGGGGTAGAAAGAACTTTCCCAATCAACTCGCCAAAAATCGAGAAGATCGAAGTGGCTCGTTACGGTAAAGTACGTCGCGCCAAACTGTACTATCTTCGTGAACTGCGCGGTAAAGCAGCAAGAATTAAAGAGATTCGCCGTTAATCAGCGAACAACGCTAAAGGGCTTGATTTCAAGCCCTTTTCGTTTTAGGATAAAAAAGGCGTAAATAGATGAACGAACCAAGTGACAGACCGCGAGAAGCGGAGTTTTTTCTGGTGATCACGAATGCCTTTTCGCTTCGCTGGTCCAAAGAAAGCATACACGGCTCCGTAATGGGAGCTTTTCTTTTCGGCAAAACTAGGAGAGGGCGGTGGATATATGCAGCAGGACATTCAGAGCGATGCGGTGGAACTGAAGGAAGAAGATCATAAACCACCTAAAAAAGGGAAAAATGAAGTCGTAGAATGGCTGAAAGCGATCATCATTGCCCTGATTTTGGTGGCACTGATCCGCTGGCTTCTCTTCAAACCGTTTATTGTGGACGGACCCTCCATGCAGCCAAACTTTCATACAGGCGAGCGGTTGATCGTCAATGAAATATTGTACGATATCCGGGCTCCGCATCGTGGAGAAGTTATCGTGTTCCATGTTCCGTCCGAAGGCAAGGATTTTATCAAACGCGTGATTGCCGTCGCAGGCGATACCGTCAAGGTGGAAGGCGACACGGTAACCGTGAACGGCAAAAAAGTCAATGAAGCCTACATACAGGGTGCCATCGATGCAAGCCATAAAGCAGGCCAGATGTATAATGACAAAGATTTTCCAAACAGCGCGTTTCCGGATGGCAAGGTTCCCGAAGGTCATGTGTTCGTGATGGGGGATAATCGGTCCGACAGTACGGACAGCCGGATGATCGGTTATGTGCCGCTCGGGGATATCGTCGGACGGGCTGACCTCATCTTCTGGCCGGTGAAGGACATCCATTTGATCAACCATTAATGAACGCGGAATGAGGCTGTTTGCGGACAAGAGAATGAGGTGATGACGGTGACGATTCAATGGTTTCCTGGTCATATGACCAAAGCGCGCCGCCAAATACAGGATAAGTTAAAGCTGATTGACGTCGTGATCGAGCTGATCGATTCGCGTCTTCCGCTGTCCAGCCGCAATCCGATGATTGACGAGATTTTGCAGGGGAAGCCCCGGCTGATCATTATGAACAAGGCGGATTTGGCAGACCCTTCGGTAACGAAGCAGTGGCAGGATTATTTTAAAGAGGAAGGCCATACGGCATTTCCGGTCGATGCGGCTACAGGCACGGGCGTGAAAGAGATTCCTGGACAGCTGAAGCTGCTCCTGAAGGAGAAGATCGATCGCCAAATCGCCAAGGGGATGAACCCGCGGGCGATCCGTGCGCTGATCGTCGGCATCCCGAACGTAGGCAAGTCGACGCTGATCAACCGGCTCGCCGGGCGCAGCATTGCCGCAACGGGGGACCGGCCGGGCGTGACGAAAGGCCAGCAGTGGATTAAGGTAGGCGGAGAAATCGAGCTTCTGGATACTCCGGGGATTTTGTGGCCCAAATTTGAGGACGAGAACGTTGGCTACCGCCTCGCGGTAACCGGCGCGATCAAGGAAGAGATCCTGAACGCAGAGGATGTCGCCTTTTTTGCGGTCAAATACCTGGTCCAATATTACTGGGATGCCTTCCGGGAGCGCTTTGAGATCGATGCGGACATGCCGCACAACCCGGACGAGAGCGACGAAATCGTCTCCATCATGGAAGCGGTGGGGCGTAAGCGCGGCTGCTTGATGAGCGGCGGACGGGTGGATCTGGAGAAAGCGTCGAAGACGCTGCTGCGGGAGCTGCGCGCCGGCAAAATGGGCCGGTTCTCGATGGAAGCCCCTTACTAATCGGAAAAGAACGCCGGATACGATCCAAGTGTCCAGCGTGTATCAAAGCGAGATGTACAGTATCATAGTGAACGAACAAGCCCAGTTCCGTTATAGGTACTGGGTTTTTTTTGCGTGTTGATTTATGGGAGAGGAAGGCCGTCATATGAAAAAAAGAATGATGGAAATCATGACGATCATCGCGGGGGCGTTTATTTTTGCGCTCGATATCAATCTGTTTGTCATTCCCCACGACCTTGGCGAAGGCGGTGTGACCGGGATTACGATCATCCTGTACTACCTGTTTGCATGGTCGCCGGGATTGGTCAACCTGATTTTGAACGCCATTCTGCTGATCGTTGGTTATAAGTTTTTGGACAAAATGACGACGGTGTACACCATCGTTGCTGTCGTGTTTAACTCTTTGTTCCTCCATTTGACCGAAAATTGGACACTTACATCGAACGAACCGATCGTCAATGCGATTTTTGGCGGTGTATTGGCCGGTGTCGGCATCGGGCTGATCGTGAGGGCCGGAGGCACCACCGCCGGTACGGTCATTTTGGCGCGGATTGCCCATAAATACTGGGACTGGAACATCAGTTACGCCCTGCTGTTCTTTGATCTGATCGTCGCGTTCTCCTCCTACTTTATCATTGGCGCGGAAAGCCTGATGCTGACGATCATTATGCTGTTCGTCGGCACGAAGGTGATGGAATTCATCATCGAGGGCCTGAACCCGAAAAAGGCGGTGATGATCGTATCGGAGCAGCATGCGGAGATCGCCGAGAAGGTTAACCGGGTTATGGACCGGGGAGTCACCGTGTTTAAAGGGTACGGCTATTACAGCAAGTCTGCCAAGGAAGTGCTGTACATCGTCATCAGCAAGCAGGAGGTGCCTGTCCTGAAAAAGATCGTCAAGGTAGCGGACAAGCAGGCGTTTATTACGATCCATGACGTTCGGGACGTGTTTGGGGAAGGATTTATCGACATATCGAAATAGGGTTGCAGCAGAAGATAGACTTAGAATAGAGAATAGGAAAGCTCATGACCTGGGGTCATGGGCTTTTTTTTGTCGGGATCAAGCGTAAGTACGGGCGGCCGCGCATGAAAATACAGCATCGTGGCAAAATAGGTGAAAACGGTTAGAGGAGGAAAAATGTGAGAAGCTGGCGGATTTATTGGGCAATCGTGATGACGTTGATGCTGGCCGTGACGACGGCGTGCGGCGGAAATACAGGAACGAAGCCGCAGGAAGGGCAACCCGGGGGCGCCCAGACAGGTAAAAACCTGCTTGAGACGATCAAGCAAAGCGGCAAGCTGCGCATCGGCACGGAAGGAACGTATGCACCTTTTACCTATCATGATGATAAAGGAACGCTGACCGGTTTTGACGTTGACCTGGGCAGGGAGATTGCCAAAAGGCTCGGCGTGAAGCCGGAGTTTATCGAAACGAAATGGGACGGCATGATCGCCGGCTTGGACGCCAAGCGTTTCGACGTGGTGATGAACGAAGTATCCATTAATGCGGAGCGGAAGGCTAAATACGACTTTTCGGACCCCTACATCGCCTCCAAGGCGGTATTGATTGTGAAGGATAATAATCAGGACATTAAAAAGCTGGCCGACCTCAAAGGCAAAAAAGCAGGTCAGTCGCTGACGAGCAATCTGAATCAAATTGCTAAAGACAACGGTGCCACGATCGTGCAGGTCGACGGATTCAACCAAGCGATCGACTTGCTGCTGTCCGGGCGCATCGATGCTACGGTGAACGACAAACTGTCCTATCTCGACTTCAAAACAAGACGTCCCGACGCGCCGATCAAGGTGGTGGACGAAACCGATACGGGCAGCACCAGCGCCGTACTGATGAACAAAAACAACAACGAGCTGCGGGACGCCATTAACCAGGCGCTGGCCGACATGAAGAAGGATGGAACGTACCTTGCCATCTCCAAAAAATACTTTGGTACGGACGTATCGAAATAAGCGGCAAAAGGGGGTTAACCGATGAATGACAGAACCGCCCACCTCACCGATATTTTTATCGACTCCTTTGTGCCGCTGCTTATGGCCGGGATCAAGTTCACGATTCCCCTAACGATCATTTCCTTCATTCTCGGTTTCGTGCTGGCGTTCCTTACCGCGTTGGCCCGCCTGTCGCGCTGGAGCATTCTCCAGCGGGTCGCCTGGTTTTATGTGTGGATCATCCGGGGGACTCCGCTGCTTGTCCAGCTGTTTATTATTTTCTACGGGCTTCCGAGCATCGGCGTTGTCATCGACGCATTCACCGCCGCGGTGATCGGGTTCTCGATCAGTGTCGGAGCCTATGGATCCGAAATTATACGCGCCGCGATCCAGTCCATCGCCAAGGGGCAGTGGGAGGCGGCGTACTCGGTCGGGATGACCCGTTCCCAGGCGCTGCGCCGGATTGTTCTGCCGCAGGCGGCAAGGGTATCGCTGCCTCCGCTGGCCAACTCTTTTATCAGCCTGTTGAAGGATACGTCGCTGGCAGCGACGGTGACACTAACAGAGCTGTTCCAAAAGGGGCAGCAAATTACGGCGGTCGTGTATGAGCCTTTGCTGCTGTACTGCGAGGTAGCCTTGATCTACCTGATCTTCAGCACCGTCCTGTCGGCGCTCCAGCATCAGCTCGAACATCGGTTTGACCGTTATGCCGCAAGATAGCGAAACGAGGGATGCATCATGATTGAAATCAACGACCTGAGATTAAGCTTTGGCAGTAATGAAGTGCTCAAGGGAATCGACCTGTCGATCGAAAAAGGGCAAGTGACGGTCATCATCGGGCCCTCCGGTTCCGGAAAAACAACGCTGCTCCGGTGCATCAACCTGCTGGAAATCCCGACGGAAGGAGCGCTGCGGATCGGAGACTCCGCCTTGTCGTTCAGGGAAGGGGCCAAGCCGGGCAGGGGAGACATCCTGGCTTTCCGGAGGAAAACCGGTATGGTTTTTCAATCGTATAATCTGTTTCCCCATATGACGGCTCTGCAGAACGTGATGGAGGCACAGGTCATCGTGCAGAAAAAGAGCCGAGCGGAGGCCAAGGCCAGATCGCTGGAGCTTCTCGGCAAGGTAGGACTCGCCAGCAAAGCGGACTCCTATCCGCACCAGCTGTCCGGCGGACAGCAGCAGCGGGTCGGTATTGCCCGGGCAATGGGCATCGGTCCGGAGCTGCTTTTATTTGATGAACCGACGTCCGCTTTGGACCCGGAGCTGGTCGGTGAAGTGCTGAAGGTCATCAAAGAGCTGGCTGTAGAAGGCATGACGATGGCCATCGTGACCCATGAGATGAAATTCGCGAGCCAGGTGGCAGACCGGATCGTGTTTATGGACGAAGGAATCATCATGGAGCAGGGCAGCCCGAATGAGGTGCTAAACCATCCGGCGCAGGAGCGGACAAGGCAATTTTTGTCGCTGCTCAGCGAACCGGTGTAAAATACTTGTAGGTGCTTGCGGGCACGGCGACGATAGCTGCATTGATGCAGCTATTTTTTTGTGTGGGGATCGTGGTGCACGGGTGTTTAAAGTTGTAGTGCCTTCTCAAGCAGCTGAGTAACCGCATTTGGAAATTTAAGGAAATTCGGTTGATTGCGGTGGTGTCAAAAAGCTTGTGTAAGGTAGAAGTTGGTTGGGTAACATTCTTCAAAGAGTTTGGCCAGTTCACGGCGGACTCCGGGATTGCCAAAACCACGATGACCCATATTCAAATCGTTCGATATAGCTGCGTCCATGATCACTCCTCGAAGTACATCCATCTCATTACAGCACATTCACCTCTTTACCAAACACTCTTCTTTTTCAGTACATTCATCTTTTTGCAGTTACATTCTTCTCATTACAGCACATTCTCCTCCTAACTTCGTGAGGCCAGGTTTTTCACCGGTGAATGCTTTCGGACATATCGGCTCGGCGCATCTTCTGCACTCCAGCAGTCCGCACCCCGATTTTTGGAAGCCTGCCAGATGTCGTTTTTCGTTGGAATCCGTCGCCCGAACATAGTACAATAAAAAGGATAGATTGCGAGTTTGATAGACTTGCCAGGGGAATGAGCGGGAATACCCCTTGGCTCTTGCAGCACGGAGGAGGAAAGACAGCATGGATACGGAAGAGATCGAGCAGTCCCCGAAGGACCTGCTAAAATATGAGCGCGAATACATAGAAAAAGATTACCGGTACATAGCGGGCGTTGACGAGGTTGGAAGAGGCTGTTTATTTGGCGACGTGGTGGCGGCGGCCGTGATCCTGCCGGAAGGACTCGTTCTGGAGGGTGTCGACGATTCGAAAAAATTGAGCGCCAAAAAACGGGACCTTCTGTACGACGTAATTATGGAGCAGGCGCTTGCCGTCAGCGTAGGGTACGTGGATGCCCGAACGATCGATGAAATCAATATTAAGCAGGCGGCCCGCCTGGCGATGAAAAAGGCGGTGCTTGGCCTGACGATCGCCGCGGATTTTTTGCTGGTGGATGCGGAGCATGTGGACGTGCCCGTTCCACAGCTGGCGATCATCAAGGGGGACGCCAACAGCCAATCGATCGCCGCGGCTTCGATCGTAGCCAAGGTTAGCCGGGACCGGCTGTGTGAAGGAGAATGGGAGGCGAAGTATCCCGAGTACGGCATCGCGATCCATAAGGGCTATGCAACTAAACTGCACCGTGAGCAGCTGGCAGCTCTGGGACCGACACCGATGCATCGCCGCAGTTTCTTGAAAAATATGGAAGTTGTGCAGCAGACCCTGTTCTAGGGCTGCTGTTTTTTTGCCAGGTGGAATGGAAATTCGGGTGTTGCGATGTAAATTTTTATAAGGAAAAAGTTTGGCTGATCAGACTTTTGGAAGGTGGGTTTTCCTGGATAAGCATCTCTAAGCTTTGATTCAGAAAACAGACCAACCTTAGGTGCAGGCTCGCCGTCGAGTCGTCTCTGTTCCTCGCGGACCAATCAGGACGTAACGATGACCCCAGCATCCGATAAAACTTTTTCAGCCAGATTCGTAATTTGTTGGACGGTATTTTAAAGTTCATGTTTGAAGAGCCTGAGCATTTGCAGCAATTATGAAGATAAGGGACGATCTTTGGATGAAAAGAAACAACGGGGATCGTGAATGTAGATAGACGGACTACAGCCCGCGGCTGGTTCGGCCGATAAATAAATAAACGAAGGAATACGGAAGGGGGAGAGGGACATTGAATATCGGTTCACTGCTGCGCGGCATGATGGGAGACACCAAAGCGGGCGAGACCAAACAGCTGGATTTGAAGGAAGGGCAAGTCGTGCGCGGCGTTGTGCTGAGCGTCTCTGAGGACGGACAGGAGGCCGTCCTGCAGATCCAAGGCGTCAAAGTACGGGCGGCGCTGGAAACGCCGCTTCAGCCCGGCCAGGCAGCGGTCCTGCAGGTACAGCCGGACAATGGCGGCGGCCTTCCGGTATTGAAAGCGATGGAGGGTTCCCCCTATGGGTCCGGGACTCCGATGTCGCTTGCGGATGTGCTGCAATCGCTCGATCTGCCGGATACGCCGGAGAATCGGGTCATGCTGGAGGCGCTGCGGTCTTCGGGCGTATATGTGACAAAAGAAAATGCAGCCGTCTTCAAAGACGCGCTGGCGTTAAAACCTGCCGGGGTCAGCACAGAGCAGTGGCTTGGCGCCGCATCGATTGCCAATCAGCGCGGACTGCCGCTGACGGCCGAAAGCGTCCGCGGGCTGCAGCAGGCGGTATTCGGCCCGCCGGTGCACCAGCTGCTTCACGTGCTGGAGGAACAGCTGAATGCGTTCACAGCGCAGGCCGGAGCGGGTTCGGAGGAAGCGGGGGCTGCAGTCAAAAGCGGACAGGGCGTCATTACGCCGCAGGCTCCGGGGCAGCAGCAGTCGGCTTCGTTACCCGGAGCGGCTACGCAGCCGGGGGCTGGCAGCATAACGGCTCCCGAATCGGAGCCAACGGCCGGTGCCCGCACCCTAAAGAGCACCGTGGCAGAGGGGGATGCCGGGAAGGCGGCGGGGCGCGCGGCTGACGGCACATCCGCGGCCGGCACGGCTGCCGCGGCGTCCCATCCAGCGGCGGCGCTTCAGCCGCTGGTCGCCAGGCTGCAGGCGCTGCTGCAGCAGCTGCGCGCGGCACCGCTCACGGGTGCCGCTGCACCAACGCCCGCCTCGGCTGAGCCGGCGGGCGGGCCTGCGGCCGGCGGCTTCGCCGCGCCGGCCGCGGAACCTGCGCCGCAGCACGCGGCGCAGGGAGGCGAAGGCCCCGCAGGCACGGGGCCTTCGCCCAAGACGCCCCTGTCCCACGGCGCGGAGCCGTGGGTGGGGCGTCTCTTGAAGCTGCTCGGTGCGGAGCACGAGCAGCAGGGCGTGCGCGCGGCGCTGCTGCAGCCCGCGCAGGAGGCCCCGCAGGGGCCGGGTGCCGCGGCGGGGAACGCGCGGCAGCCCTTGGCTGCACCGGCCGCAGGCCAGGGTGCAGCGGCAGAGGCAGGCCCGGCACAGCCGGGGCCTGCGCCGGGAGCGGCGAGCGCGGCAGGGGCCGCCGCCGCGCAGCCCGCTCCCCAAGCCGCGGACGGTCCGGAGCTGACCGTCCGGCCGCATGCGGTTCAGCAGCAGCAGCCTCCCGGCCCGGCGCATCACGCCGTCCGGCCGGAACAGCTGGCTGAGCCCGCTGCGCGGATGGAGCAGGCGCTGCAGGAAACCGGGCAGCGCGACACGCTGAAGGGGCTCCTCCTTCAGCTCGTCCAGGACGACGCTGCGCTGCCGGCTTTGAAGGAGGCGGCGCAGCAGGTCATCTCGCAGCTGACCGGCCAGCAGCTGCTCCTGAACACGGACCGGACGGCGCCGTTCGCCCAGGTCACGCTGTTCCTGCCCTTGAACGGGCCGGACGGCCAGGAGACGGCGTCGGTGCATGTCCAGTCCAGGCGTGGCCCCAAGGGTGAACTGGATGCATCCAACTGCCGCTTGTGGTTCGACCTTCAGATGAAGCATCTCGGGCAGACGCTGATCGACGTCCAGATCGTCGACCGGATCGTCAGTCTGAAGGTCCACAATGATCAGGAATGGGCTCAGTCCCTGGTGGAAGACAGACGGCCTGAAATCGCTGACGCCCTATCCTCCATCGGCTATCAGCTTCTGACGCTTAAAGCCGCTCCCCTACCGTCTCCGGCCGCTGAACAACAGCCAGCTGGCTTGAGTGCGGTCATGGGCGGTCACCGCGTGGCGGACTTCGTACCGCAGAGCTACAAGGGGGTGGATATGAGGGTATGAGCAGCAAGCCGCAGGAGCCGTCCCCAAGTATGAAAAAGGCCGTCGCCCTCAAATACGCGCCCGGTGACAACGATGCCCCGGTCGTCGTGGCGAAGGGCCGGGGGAAAGTGGCGGATACGATTCTCGAGACGGCGAAGGAACACGGGGTTCCCGTTCAGGAGGACGCCGCGCTGGTGGAGGTCCTCTCCAAGCTGGACCTGGATCAGCAGATTCCGCCGGAGCTGTATCACCTTGTCGCGGAGGTTCTCAGCTATATTTACCGGGCGGACCGGCTCGCTCAGGAAAGGCCGTTCGAATGAGCGGAGGGCAAGGAAAAATGAAGGATAACCGCCGCCAAAAAGGAGCCGCCGCGGAGCAGGCCGCCGCCGATCTGCTGCTCTCCACCGGTTACCGCATCCGCGACCGGAACTGGCGCTGCCGCAGCGGCGAACTGGACGTGGTCGCCGAGGACGGCGGCGTCATTGTTTTTGTGGAGGTGCGCAGCCGGACCGCCGGCACCTCCTTCGGCACAGCCGCAGAATCTGTTAATTTCCGCAAAATCCGCAAGGTCCGCAGCACGGCCGAAGTGTATCTTCACGCACAGCGGCTGGAGGGCCGCGAGGTACGCTTTGACGTCGTCGCGGTGGAGCTGGGGCGCGATCTAAGCATTGCCGCGATTCATCATATACAGGGGGCGTTCTAGGACGAGCCCCTAATAAAAAAACTTCCAATACCATGCGATTGGAAGTTTTTTATTACCCCATTTTCACTGAGCTAGCTCGATCCTCTCGATAGACAACTAACAGCATTAGTGCATCCAGATCGGCCGGCTTTATCTGAGAGGTGGAAAAGTGGATGTATTATTTGTAATTATTTACCTTATGGTGAAGGTGATTTGAACTCATCATAGAATAATCTAAGTAGAAGTGATGTGTGAACTTGCCTAAAATAGAATTTTTCCTAGGTATCAACATCAGAGGATGACAGTAATCATTTTATTGAGCTTACCTCAACCCGTTCTTCATCGAAAGGGGAAACGACGATTTCGTGGGAGGTATCATGAGGAATATCCTGAATTTTCTTGTTACCTTGTTGGTGTTCTGGATAGGCAATGAGTACTTTAATCCATATCTTTCGATAACAGATACTAAAACTTTGCTGATTGCATCCCTTCTTATGTTCATCATTAGTCTTTTATTCAGTTTAGCCATGGTAATGTCGGTTATGCTGATCACTGTAGGGATTGGGTGTTTGACCACTCCGGCTTTAATGTTGGCTTCCATCGTGCTGACACCCATTAAACTTTGGCTTCTGGATAAATACCTGTATGGATTTGAAATACATGGATTGTGGACATATGTCATTCTTACTTTGGTTCTTAGCCTATTCACTGTGAAAGTAAAAGAGAGACGTGATTAATGATATGGCAAAAAGCCTGTGAGAACATTTACGAATTGAGGAGGAACCTGTGTTTAAAAATAGACACTGGAAAAAGTACCTCATTCTACTTGCCATTACGTAACCCGTTTTTATTGTTTTTATATCTATGCTTCCACTTGATAAACGGTCTATTGCATTAGCTATTTGTCCATCCATATTTTGGATATTGTATTATTCATGGATCGCTATGGAGAATAGAAAAAAAGATAGATAGAACAAATATTTAATGAAGGATAACGTGAAGTTCTATCCTGTCAATAAGAGCGTTTGGCTACGCGATGATTTACCTGCCAAGTTTTAGATTAGATCCAGAAGAGGTGACTGGGTTATAAAAAGAGAATGGATTGACGGAAATAACCTGCCGCAAATGGCAGGTTATTCTTTGTTGTAAACCCCCTTCAGCTAAGAGCATAGATCATGAAGCAGGATTGCCGAAGGGGTCGAAGGGCAATCTGCCACACTTTATTTTCGAAATAGTACACAAAATATTGACTTAAATCGTGGATCACATAATTAGGGTTTATACCGCAAATTTGCTTCCTATTACCCCACCCCCGTAATCTGCGGCCGGTCCAAATTCCGGTATTGGATCGCTTCCGCCACATGGTTGAAGGCGATATTCTCCTGGCCGTCCAGGTCGGCGATCGTCCGGGCCAGTTTCAGGATGCGGTCATATGCCCGCATGCTGAGGCCCAGCGTTTCGATCGTCTGATGGAGCATATCGGCTGAAGCGGAGTCGAGCCTGGCGAAACGCCGGAGCGCACTGCCGGTCAACTCGCTGTTCCAGCCGCCATAACCGCTGCCATATCGTTGTTGCTGACGGGCATGGGCTTCGAGCACCTGACTGCGCATTTCAGCCGAAGACAGGCTCGGTGCATCCGTGGACCATTCCTTAGGGCGGGGGACCTCGACTTGAAGATCGATCCGGTCGAGCAGCGGGCCGGAGATTTTGGCGCGGTATTGGGCGATCCGGCTGAAGCTGCATGTGCATTGATGTTCCGGGTGATCACTTCCGAGGTATCCGCACGGACACGGATTCATCGAAGCGGCCAGCATGAAGTGCGCCGGGAAGGTGTGCACGGCACGCGCCCTGCTGATCGTCACCGTTTTGTCCTCCAGCGGCTGCCGTAGCACTTCGAGCACCTGGCGGTTGAATTCCGGCAGCTCGTCCAGAAACAGGATGCCCCGGTGGGCAAGGCTGACTTCGCCCGGCTTGGGTATCGTTCCTCCACCGATCAGTCCTCCGGAAGAGATGGTGTGGTGCGGGGAACGAAAAGGACGTTTGCGGATGAGGCCGGAGCCGGGTTCTTTCAATTTTCCGGCTGCGCTGAATATTTTGGTCGTTTCGAGCGCTTCCTGCTCGGTCATGAAGGGCAGGATGGTCGGCAGGCGCTTGATGAGCATCGTTTTGCCGGTTCCGGGCGGTCCGATCAGCATAATGTTGTGCATGCCGGCGGCAGCAATCGTGAGCGCCCTTTTGACATGGAGCTGGCCGAGCACGTCGGCATAATCTTCCGCAGGAAGGTGAACGGGTACGGAAGCTGCGGCAACAGCCGGTGCTTTCAGCAGCGGGGACAAGGTTTGAATCCGGAGGGGCTGGTCTTTGCCGGGCACGTCAGCAGCCGAGTGTTCTGCGGCTAACTGACGCAGCTCGTTCAAATGCCGGATGGCATAAATATTCATGTGATCGATTAAGGCGGCCTCACCGGCATTCTCTTCCGGCAGCAGAACGGCGGTGAATCCCTCGCGCTTCGCTCTGTCCACCATGGACAGGACGCCGTTAACGGGCCTCAGGCTGCCGTCGAGCGCCATTTCTCCGATGAGAAGCAGCTTCTCATCCTGCGGCAGCAGAAGCTGTCCGCTCGTTACGAGAATGCCAAGAGCAATGGCGAGATCAAACGCGGAGCCTTCCTTTTTCAGATCGGCCGGTGCGAGATTGATCGTGACGCGCTGAAGGGGGAAGGTGAAGCCGCAATTTTTGATGCCCGCCCGAACACGTTCCACCGCTTCCCGGATGGCGGAGTCCGGAAGTCCGATAATGCTCGTCTGTGGCAGTCCGTTGGAAATGTCGACCTCCACCTGGATGATCACCCCGTCAATTCCGTATAAACATGTACTGTGCATTTTTCCATACATACAATAACACACCCCTATTCCCCGGCGGTTTCCCTGGACAAACGAGAACGGGATCGCCGTAGTTACGGAAAAAAGGTGCTTCCTTATTTTCGCTTAAGTTTACAAAAATTGTAGGACCGCAGCTGGCAAAAGTCAAGATGGAAGGCATCGGGGATGGGAAATAGAGGTATGCTTGTAAGGGTGTGATTCAAGACCGATTTGTTGTTTAAAATTTAAAAGTATACAATAAAATTGGACGGCATCAGTTGCCCCTGCAGAAGATATCGCGCAATTACTATGATAATGTGACAAAATTATGATAATATTATGACAAGAAGGCAGGTGAAGACGAAAGTGATGAAACCAAGTGAAATGAATCCGCAGCTGCAGCTAGAAAATCAGCTGTGCTTTACCATCTATGCCTGTTCGCGAGAAATCACCAAGCTGTATCAGCCCCATCTGGAGAAGCTCGGTGTGACATATTCCCAGTATTTGGTCCTGCTTGTGCTCTGGGAGCGGGGGCAGTGTACCGTGAAGGAGCTTGGGGAGGCTCTTTTCCTGGACTCCGGCACCTTGACGCCCCTGCTGAAGAGACTTCAGGCCGCTGGTCTGATTCACCGTGAGCGCTCTGCCCAGGACGAACGGAAGGTCATCATCACGTTGACGGACGAAGGAAACAAGCTGAAGGAGAAGGCACTGAATGTTCCGGCTGCCATGCAGCAGGAGCTGTGCCTGAACGAGAGCGAATTCGGGCATTTGCTGGGCCAGTTCAAGAGTCTGCTGAACCGCGTCCATCACAACAACGAACAGCAAGAAGGCAAGATGTGAAGTGAAGAGCGATTTTTGCAGACAACATCTGCAAATCTGTCTCTTTTTCCCTGTTATCCATGAAACCATGTTGGAACGATGCAAGGCTCCAATGGAATTATATCGGACCTAAGACGTTACTTCGAGGATGGATTTTACCATCAAATCCCAAATATTCTCTCAAACGGATTAAACCGATATCAAAAAGCTGTCGATGGAAACGCAGTTTCTTAAGGTAAGCGTTTTAAAAACATGTTACAATAGCTTGGGTTTATATTATTTTCCAAGAGATATCAGAACCCGCCTTGTAGCAGTCATGTTGATAGGAGGATACCGTAAATGAATATCCATGAATATCAAGGAAAACAAGTGTTAAAGCAGTACGGCGTTACCGTTCCGAACGGAAAGGTGGCCTACACCGTGGAAGAGGCGGTTGAAGCCGCTAAATCCCTGGGCAGCCAAGTCACGGTTGTCAAAGCGCAAATCCATGCAGGCGGCCGCGGTAAAGCCGGCGGCGTCAAAGTGGCCAAGAACCTCGACGAGGTTCGTGCTTACGC
>Ga0224736_1131_pt1 | contig 14020 bp, 14 predicted proteins | sample IA12soil_MG_GH6A_FD_161628 | JGI IMG/M metagenome (GOLD analysis project Ga0224736, IMG submission 161628) | Enriched cells from agricultural soil in Iowa, United States - IA12soil_MG_GH6A(-) | ecosystem: Environmental > Terrestrial > Soil > Agricultural land | place: USA: Iowa | collected 2017-05-08
ATACTAAAAAAAGCTTCACATCTAAGATCTAAAACATGGAGTGTTGGATTCAAGAGAGAACAATAAATATCTTACACCAAGGTTATGTATTGAAGTCACATGTGCATATATACCCTAGCTCCGATAGGATACAACTATCTTATACAACATGTACTACAACAATATACTATTTCATATAGTTTAGATAGTTTAGATGTTTCAAATTACCACCAAATCATGTCGGTAATTGTAAAATGATCCCCAAATAAGTACCAAGAAGGGATATAATTTACGGGTCGTTTCATCTTGCGAGGGTTCAACCAATTACTCTGTTCAACGTGGGTCACCAAGATAATTCTAACCCGCTCTAAATCCACTAGACCAGGAACGCGCCGTTCGTTTCAGCGTCTCAGATATCGACTTATACGGGAAGTGATAAAATCTTTATTTGACCCCTCTCTTTCTCTCTTTTACCCTAGAATTTCTACGGATCGTTCATTTAATTACAGACCAATAGTAAAAAGGGATACATGTAGAGGCTTAGACTATAGTTCAAATGGTAAATCCCCAGCCTACCTAATATCCAGAATATCAAGGGATTGGCCAACTCATTAAACTCAGGCCCCTCTCTCCAAGCACTAAAGGGGGATTGGCGCCTCATTATTGAGGGCCCTCCATTTTTCTACCTTTCTTGCCTTTTCAACTGTGGAAGTACTTGATCCCCGTGTGTTCCTCCTCCCCCTTTCTCGTACTTCACTCTTTTACCCTATCTCAGGGTCTGTCGCTCATTACTATTGTCACTCATTTATTGTTTTCGTTTTCTATATCTATTCAAGTGAGTCGCTTGTTTTTGCTTGTTTTGTGGCTATTTTTGAACCAAATAGGGTTGAGGCTGATATATGGCGCTTTTAGGGATATCTCTAGCACCTTTATTTACTGACGTCAGGAGAAAACGCGTTTGATCGGTAAGTCGCATATTTTGTTGTCCTGTTTCTTCGATATCCCTATGGGGAAGTGATTTGCCCGAGCAAGGGGTCATTCCTCTACCCTTGTATCGGAAGGGAGCATCGATATAAGACTGTCTGCATGACGATTGATTGGTCTAACATGGCTGGGGACTTTTTCAATCTGCGCTGGACCTGTGCTTCATGTCTTGACTTTACAACTAACATATTGCTCAGTACACCTGTCTCTCGTACTCGGTTTCTTCACGCCTAACCGGTTGATTCGGTGCTGGCGAGTCTGTCATTTACAAGTCCCTGAGATCATTCATTCGTTATTATTCATTCGTTATTTTTACTCGAGCCTGTCCTCAACCGCCAACATGCAGGACATTAAACTGACAGCCATTGCGATGGCCTGTCTTGCGCTGTTCCCAGGCTATGCGACTGCTTTCTGGCGTCTTCCTTGCCGTGGAAGATCTGGTCTCGCCCGTATAGATCCCATTGTGGAGCCGGGTGAGGTCTCATCTCACGCCCACGCCGTTCATGGAGCTGGAGGTAACCGCGCATTGTCCCGACTGGAACTTCTCGTACGGAGGTGCTAACTTATCGTTAGGCTTTGGCATGAGCTCCAGCCAGGCAGAGCTGCGCAATTCTGATTGCACCTCATGCGCAGTGACTGAAGACAAGTCTGCTTACTGGGCCCCTGCGTTGTACTTCATGCACACCAATGGAAGTGCCCAGGTAGTTGACGAGGTTGGAGGAATGCTTGCGTAAGTCTGATTTGGCTCTCGCACTGGAACTCCACTAACATCGCTCGACTAGCTACTACCTTCTGTATGGAGAGGATATTCATGCCTTCCCAGATGACTTCCGCATGCTGGCAGGTGACCCCTTCCAGCGCAACTTTACCTGGCCAGTTCCCGACCCTCCCAAGTCCGAGTGGACTGGTAAGCAGGCTTCACAGGCTGCTTTGCGCCAGAAGGCTCTTGGTTTCAACTGCCTGAACTATGCGAAAGCCCCCGAAGACTCCCTCCACCGCCACCACATGCCCGATAAGGCCTACCTCGATGAGCATTGCACTGATGGAATCCGATTCGAGTTGATGTTCCCATCTTGCTGGAATGGCAAGGATGCCGACTCCCACGACCACAAATCCCACGTTGCGTACCCATCTCTTGTTATGGACGGTACCTGCCCCGAGGGTTTCGAGACTCGCCTGGTATCACTCTTCTACGAGACTATTTGGGACACCTACGCTTTCAAGGGCGTCGATGGATATTTCGCCCTTGCCAACGGCGATCCCACTGGATACGGATACCACGGTGATTTCATGAACGCTTGGGACGATGGTGTGCTCCAGAAGGCCATTGAAACCTGCACAAGCGAGTCAGGCGTTGTTGAGGAGTGCGGAGTCTTCACCGTTCAGTCGGAGGATGACCAGCGCCAGTGTCAGTTCCCCATTCCATCCGATATCGAGCACGAAAACTGCCACATGCACGAGGACGGATTGCCTGGCGGTATGCCTGTCGAGTGGGGTCCAGCCCGAGCCTCGATGAAGGGCCACCACGCTGCACCCACCACTACCAATTTGATTACTCTTCCCACCATTTCTGTTGGTGATATTTCGATTGATCCCAACACCTGGCTTGACAACCTCAAGGGGCCCAGCACTACCGAAGCTGCTACCACTGCTTTCACTACCACCTCGACTCCCTCGCCAACCCCGACCCCCGTCACATCTACTATTATCGATCCTATCACTGAAGAGATCATCTATCTCCAACGTGATGTTGTCGTCCTCTGTGATGGAAATGGCGAGAACTACTCGACTAGCACTGGCCCCCTACGGACTGTCTCCTCCACCATTACCACTATTATGGAAACCTCCACCGCCGTTTCCTACGTGAAGAAGGACACTGTCCCGGAACCTGTGGAACCGGAGCATGCTGCCGGCCATGCCCGCAGACACCTTCACCACCGTCACGGTCACAACTAGGTTTAAGAACCTCCGTTGTGGGTGTTTGCAACCCCAATGCGCGCAGTAGCGCGTCGTTCTCTTTTCCGTCACCTTGACTGAAAGGATATACCCTATGCTTCTACATCAAGTTGCACGTTGAACTTGCTGGACTGTACCCCTGGAGCTTTGATTCATGTACATTTATTTTGTTCTGATTGTTGGACATCCTCCAGTCAGTCAGGGGGGATGTACATTGACCATACTGTTATGATAAAAATTTAAATAGTCCTGGCTGGTACACAATTGAACCGCATTGGTCGATAAGAATCGGGCGTAAAGCGTAAAGCTTTGTAGGTTGAATTTCATCATTTTGGTCTTCGTCTGACATGGATATATCATGGATGGGACAGCAGCAACGAATGTACAACCTATGTCTCAAATTGCATCTCTCGCGTATTAAATCATTTCTCAATGTTCCATCTCAATTCAACCTCTTAGCAGGTGTCTCAGCATCTCCATGCAAAGTAAAACCTAGGCTAGTTTATAACAGCAGGGAACGGCCATGCTGTACATATTCCGTACAACCATCCGTAGGACAAATGGAACATAAACGAGGTCTGAGAACAGCGGCGAGACCATCAATTCCAAGACAGAACAAGAAAAAGTGCCTATTGCGTGATAATCTATAAAAGCAATCAAAACTACCTCGACCATTGAGAACTATGCAAATCCTTCAATTACAGACAAGTCAAGTCAGCGTCGCAACGATGGATACCAACTGTCTTGCATCGATATATCTCCCCCCCGAGCACCTATCTCGTGTAGCACACTTAATGGCGCAACATAGAAACCAATTTTTTGTTCTAGAGTTTTTAGCCCATGGCCAATTAAGTGACCTCGATAGCCACTCAACCTACTGAGAATGCGTCTCTTTTGTCACTGACTTCCCGAATAAGGATACCTGGTTTTGTTGATGAGGGGTAAGCTGCTATTTTTATAGGACTTAGGCTGCCGAGGCATTTGGAAACCGTATTCTCAGCCTAGTTGACGCTATCTATGAAAAGGGTTGCACTCACTCCTTGCGCGAGGTAGTATGAGCTAAAGTTCGCTGTCTCTGATGCAGCGAATTTATCAGACACCGTTACTTTACTATGGTAGCTTTGATCAGCCAAGCTGAGTGAGCTCCAAATGAGGAGGCCAATTTGGTCTCTTCTCGATGTTGGATTTATGCTAATATAAAAGACAAGATCCAGTTCTGGACTCCAAGGAGAAAGTTGTTTCTGAATCAGTCACAGAAATAGCATATCGCCCTATCACAATTCTGATATCGAGTTTTTTTATGTGTACCTAATGAACTTTGACACTATAATGGGACACCTCCACCAAGTCTATCTCTTTCTCACCTTCCTCTCGGCCACAATGGCTACCCCTCAACAAACCGCCTCGATCGCCATGTCTGCAGCTCCAGCGGTGATAACCCAAGGCCCCGAGCTCAGGTGCTCCCATGGAGAAACCGCTGTCTACACGACAGACTGTACATTGGGAACCCCGGTTTCGTACTGCTTCAGTAAAGAGCCTCCAATGGAGTGCTCACAGGGATTCTTCCCGTCCGTATGGCATCCAGACCATTGCATGGAGCAATCGAGCTGTTTCCCGCTCAGCGAACCCTGGATTACCACCGAGTGTTCGAATGGTGCTATCCCGTATTCGACGTCGACCATATATCAGGGCACCTTGGTGGGAGGGGAATCAACTGTTATCAGGGGTAAGTTCTTTGTTTTTCGACACCCTCGTTCCGATTCCCTATCTCATGAGTCAAGAGCTGAGTTCCAAGGCTAACTTGAATTTCATCACTCTGGTAGCTGTCTCCTGTTCCTGTGCTCCATATCAATGGTACAGCATGACCCTGCTACCCGGGGAGTCGAACTATGACACCTTCTGTATGCCATACAGCTCCTGTCCACGAGGTATGACGACCTCCGTCTCAATCAATGAGTATTGCGCTACCCAGCCGGCGCGTGTTTGCTCGGATATACCTCTGGAAACCGAGTTTTGTCAATGCGCCTACCCGGAGCAGACTCCAGTCTACCCTGACTGGCCTGGTGCTAATCCAACTGGGTGTGAGTTTTGAAGTTAATCCAGAGCGAATATTTGTCCGTTCGACTTTCCTGCGGGGTGCTTGATGTCAATGAAAATGGGAACCTTGGAAGATTGAGAGAATCAAGTAATGGGTAAGGAGCGCTGGAGTATTCGAGAGCACACAATTTAATGTTTAAGTCACGAATTGCACCATTTGATTCCACATGTTTCGAATTTAATTAGCCTAAACCAACTTGCCCCAATTTTTCTCCGCCACGGAAGGTCCAACCCCTGCCCGGGGTCCTAATCGGGGAAACATGAGGGCGCTAATCCCCGTCCTTAACCCCGCCTCGGCCCGTCTAGCTCCAACATATATAAAGTCTTCCTGTCTTATTCAGTTACTTTATTTCAATCCAATCAAATCTACCTAATTGAACAATGTCTAACACTCTTCCCGAAATGCAGTACCGGTTCCTCGGTAGAACCGGACTAAAAGTCTCTGTTATCTCGCTGGGTAGCTGGCTCACATACGGCGGACACGTCGGGAATGGTATGACGACATCTATAGAAGAAACCGACTAAAGCTAACAAAAAGCAGAAACCGCCCTTGAATGCATGAAGGTTGCCTACGATGCCGGCGTCAACTTCTTCGATACCGCCGAAGTATACTCTGGCGGACAGTCAGAGATCGTGCTCGGCGAGGCAATCAAGAAATTCGGCTGGAAGCAAAACGACCTCGTCATTTCCACAAAGGTAGATAGTCCATTTCCCTGAGTTTTCTTGTCCCCACTAACCCCATTTTTCAGATCTACTGGGGCAAAGCCAACAGCGCCCACCCAGACAGACCACTCAACAACACCGGGCTCTCCCGCAAGCACATCATCGAAGGCATGAACTTCTCTCTACAGCGACTAGACCTTCCATATGTAGATATTGTGTATGCACACCGCCCAGACCGCGATACACCTATGGAAGAAATCGTCCGCGGCTTCAACTACCTCATTGACAACGGCAAAGCCTTCTACTGGGGTACCTCGGAGTGGTCTGCCAGTGAGATCTCAGATGCCTGGCGCATTGCTGACAAACTCGGTCTTGTCGGCCCTGTTGTTGAGCAGCCGCAGTATAACCTCCTCGCGCGCGAGCGCGTGGAGAAGGAGTACCGCTGGCTTTATGAATCACATGGGCTTGGTCTGACTGTTTTCTCGCCGTTGAAGGGCGGTGTCTTGACTGGAAAGTATAACAATGCTGCTACCCCTCCGCCTGGGTCTCGGCTGGCAGAGTCCGAAGACGGATATGTGAAGGGTCTTCGGAAGACAGTTGGTGATGAGACCTGGCAGCGTCAGCTGGATCAGGTTGCGGCATTGATGCCTGTTGCTGAGGAACTTGGGGTTACGACGGCGCAATTGGCGCTTGCGTGGATTTTGAAGAACCCGAATATCTCGTCTATGATTACGGGCGCATCGAGGCCGCAACAGGTCATTGATAATATCCAAGCTTTGGCGATTGTGGAGAAGTTGACGGATGAGGTTGTTGAGAAGATTGAGATTGCTGTTGGGAACAAGCCTGCTGTTGAGACCAGGCGGTATTAGTTATCTTCTAAGACAGAACGTCTAAGATGCCTTATTAGTAAATGTACATGATAGCTTCCGTTTGTACAATCCAACAGCCTTCTCTATATCCCTTCTGACGTCTTTCGAAATCAACTAGGGAGATAACTTACATAGGAAACGGTATAACACCGGAATAAACTGGACCATATTGTTATTCCGAGTAGCGAAAGAATTAAACCCATCTTTGTACCTATATGTAGACCCTAGATATATATACACATGGTTTTGTCCAACAAGAGAAATGAAGTCAGGATCTTCTTCATGAAAAATCCATTGACAAGTTTGGCCGTTTGGCGTCTCAGGTTTGATCCGTGCCTAACAAACCAAGCATAGACGTGGCAGACCCCTCAATTTCTTCCTCCGTTTACCAACCAACAGTGACCGAGTAGCTACCATCAGAGTGGCTGTGGGTCTCGAACTGAGACTTACCGACACAGTCACCGTACTCATAAGGCTCGCTCACAGCACCAGAGTAACCCTTGGAGATAGGTGCGCCGAAAATAACTTCCTGCTTGGGGACATCAGAGCAGACGTGCTCCTCCTTCTTGTCGTTCCACTTGTACAATTCAACAAAGCCCATCTGGGAGCTCTGAAGACCCTTCGATCCAGCGGGGAGGGTGTAAGAGCCGATCTGAGTGCTGTTTCCCTTGACAACATCAACGAGATACCCGACCCACTTAGTACCCTCGGTATTCTTGATGTGGAGCTGGTATTGGTGCTCATAAGGGCTGACGATCTCGACAGCACAGCTGACACCGGGACCGCCATCGGCACCCTCGCTGCAGTTGGGGTCGTCGGAGGTGGTGCCCGCGTTGAAGCTGGAGAAGACTCCGTGGATGACGGGGAGGCCGTTGACTTTGTCACGGGGCTGCAGACCGGTGTATCCCACGTCCTTTAGGTTGACGAAGCCGAATTGCTGGGCAAAGTAGAAGCCGCCCACTTGGGGAGCGCCGGAAATGTCCATTGGGAAGGAAATCTCCTTCAGGCCCTCTTCGGGGACTTTGTCGACGGACCATCCAATGCCGACCATACCACCGCCCTGAGCGGCGGCTGACTGGAGGAATGGGAGAGCGAAGAGGAGGGATTGAGAAAACTTCATGTTGATTGTTTGAGAGGGTTGTGTGGAATGCAATCTTTGGTCGGGTTCAACGTGGTTTATATAGATTTACGGCATTTACGGAGCACTTTGCACTCTAAGGATTGATAAAGACGAAACACTGAAGCGGTTATTTAAATGATGATCTGCAAACTTCTTGTTTCGTGCCGATGCCGTCCGTTCCTGGGGTACTATATGTCTATGCACTATATCCATCGATTTATACGCCTAGTGGCAATTTAATATATTAGGCGCTTCTCGATTTCTCGCCAATTTTTCATATAGAGCTAGCTGGTAACAAATTTAAACAGGACATCTCAGGATTTTATGCTATCAAGTCTAAGATATCTGTGCTATGTATACGATGAAACCAGCACATGGGATATGTTGGACACATCCATTCATCCATTGGGATATACTGTAGGGGTTTGATGAATCCGCTGGTGGGGTTAATAAGTGGGCCTTAATCGTTCATAAGAAAAAAATATTCCTTGGAACCGGCAAGGATCTTTGAGATCTCTAAGTCCTATAAAGCACTTTATATTGCCCCTATACGAATTATTTATGCAGATAAGTATCTATAGACCCCCGGGATGTTCCCTATATTCTATTCGACACAGCTTCAGTCTCAAAATATACGTCTATAGACCGAATTAGGGCTATGAATCTCGTAGACATCAACTGACATTAGATTTATCTACAATATATCCAAGATAAAGCATACATAACTACCGAGACAAAAAACTGTCAAGTCCCTGAATATCACTCGTTTCAGTTCGCGCTACAGCAAATTTCTTTTCCGACCCGCGTTGTTCCTTCCTAAGACGGCATGCGATTCGTTGATCTCCAGACTTTTATGTACCTCAAATGCCGATCGGGCATTTTTATATGATCTCTAACTCGATCTGGTCTCACTTAGATTAACTCTTTAGATTAAATATGTATTTTGTTGAGTGATGGCACCTCGTGATACCCCATAGTGACGTGTGCTTACTTGGACCTGTAAATTTTGGAATTTCCAGACTATATATGTCTACGGAGCAGAGCATTGTTTCAGAACGCATCGCTTGGACGTAGAAGATACGACCAAAAGGTTGAATCGAAGGGATGTCACCATTGAATACTACGCTACCTCCAGGCGTTGAAGACACAACCGGGGTTTTCTGTTCGGGCTATTCTAGGAAGTTGAGGTTTAATTGAGTTAGTTCGTACGATAATCTTCCGATATATTCCAATTCTATCTTATTTGCCTATGTTGTACTATCTCTTTTTGTCCGGTCCAATGTGCCTAGAATAGTAGAAGAATGGATAGACTAGGTTTTATGTTGCACATTCGCAGCTCCAACAGTCCAGTAGCTGTCCAATCATTTATATTACTCATATTGGCACCTTTCTCTCAATATGTATAGTTAACAATTCGCAAGCCTCACAGTTTGCCACCCTCGACTTTTCCATCCTTCTCTTTCAACTATCATCATTGACATAATCATGAAACACGTCTGCATAGAACATCCGCCCTACATCACGATGACTCCGAATCTTCGTCCGCAATTGCGACTCGCCCCAAGTATCATACCTACCCCTCAAAAAGGCAGAGTCAACACTCGCTCCCTCCGACGCCTCCAGTGCCATCTTTTGCATAGCAAAATGACTCCTCAGCGTCCCAACTGCCTCCTCTTTCGTCAAACTCCCCCTCACTCCCTGGAAAAAGGGCACACTATACCTCTCCGAGAAACCTGACAACACACGATGCGTCGTCGCCTTACAAACGCCATGAGTAACCACCTCAAAAGCCTGTCCGATATTTACAACAAACGTATCTTCAATTGCAGGAACGTCAATCCATTCACCCGTCTTGTTGAGAGCCTGTAAGCCCTTCACAGTCGGGGGTGATGCTTGGAGAAGAAATGTCCACCATCCAGAGGAATCCTTATGAGGACCCACACCTTGCATGTTGGAATCTGAACTAGGATCTGAGGCGGGATAATGGACTATCTTGAGACGGTGTTGTTCCGAAAGGAATGAGAATAAAGTCTCGGGATTCAGGGAGAGTGCTTCGGCGACCAGACGTAAAAATCGCTCGCCGAGGTTCGTTAATTCATGAATATATTTTTCAATGATGATTCGAAGTGACGGGTTTTTTGACGGCCACTATCGATTGCTATAAGCTGACTTCTAAACTACGTGGGGGTGGTATTAGGGTGATGTACCTGGTTCGGTCCTTTTAACCGTTCATAAAGAGGAAGGCCCAGGTGCCATAGATCTGGCAGCTCGGTTGCAAATTCGAACTGCTCACGCTTATCTGCAACCCCGGCTGTTGTTTCTGAGCCTACTGGGCTGTATCCCAGAAAATGGGGAGAGTTGTGTAAAGCCACTTCTTCTTTTTCGGCCGCATCGAGGGCGAAGAGTGTAGGGAGGGCATATTTCAGGTTTGAGATTACATTTTGTGGAACATCGTGACTCTTGATATATAAGAACCCAATGCAGGTGAGGGCATGGTGGAGTTCTTGGAGAAGCTTGGGCCGAGTTATGGGTGACTTCTCAAGGGATAGGTCGATGACAGGGACGGATTTAAAGTCGTATGTCATGTTTGGATACAGAATGATATGTACAATGTAGTCAGTAGCTGTCACTTTATGGAAGAGTTACATCGGCAGATAACAATTTACTCTACCCCACGTTTCTGCGCGGTAAATTCGGGAGGATATTAAATTTATAAAGTTGTTGATTTGTATTTAAACACACTTTCCACCATCAACCACCATTTCAGTGCCGTTGATGAAACGAGCCTCATCGCTGGCCAGGTACAGGCACATGTTGGCAATATCATTCACGTCGCAGAGTCGGCCTAGCGGCACATTTCCGATAAATTTCTCTCTGTTCTCGGGGGTATCTTCCATACCGGTGAACATAGAGAACAGTCCAGTACCAGAAAGAAGAGGAGCAACAGTGTTGAATCGGATATTGTGGGGACCGTACTCCGCGGCGAGACCTTTGGTGGCCTATATAAATGTTTTGTTAGTCCTTTATTCATAGTCTAGATATTGAGAATGTTCACACTCACATTAGTGACTGCCCCCTTGGTAGCATTATACCAAACCAATCCAGGTCGTGGTCGACTCGCTCCCGTGGAAGAGATGTTGATCACCGACCCGCCTTGGCCTTGCTCAATGAAACGCGGCATCAAGGCTTTTGTAGCGAGATAAATGCTCTTCACGTTGACCTTAAACACGCGCTCCCACTCTTCCTCTGTGACCTCTGACGTTGGCTGAAGGAAATTAGCGTCTCATCATATAATGGAATAAATGAAGCATACCTTGTTGCGATAGGTGGTGCCCGCATTGTTCACTAATATATCCACTCGTCCAAACTTGGAGAATGCCAAATCCAAAACCATATTCCAGTCTGCTTCTTGTGTAACATCTTGACGCTGGAAGATGAGATTTGAAGGGTTCTGCGCAGCGACTTTCTCGCCGCCCTCAACGTTGATATCGGTAACGATTACTTTGGCACCCTCTTCGCCGAATCGTCGAGCGATGGCTGCACCAAACCCAGCACCTCCTCCTAGAAAAAAGAGGGGTATTAGCATCCAAGACGGAATAATCTGGAATAGTAGTCTTACCGGTGACGATAGCAACCTTGCCTTCGAGTCTTGAACCTTGGGACATCTTCACGAAGTTTAAGAGAATATTGAGTTGATTAGAAAATAGAAAGAAACCAAGTTCCTTTAAAAGATATTCTAAACAGCCGAGGGGTCGGACTCGGAATGAAATCCGTTACTTTTTCCCCGCATGTATATCACAGGATATTAGTGAACATTTCCACTCCACCTACGGGCATTTCCCGATGATCAACTAACCCCTTGCGGTAGGCAATCAAGAGGAAAAAAAGCAACTTACTCTGAAAATTAGTTTCTTACCTCTTGTCATGCTTTTCCTTCTCTTTGGGTTTCTAACTCTTCCTGCTATTGCAGGTTCAACAGCTAATACCAATACAAACATAGATACCTGTTATGGTTCCAATCTGACCTTAGAACCTTCAACAGACCATCGCCCTGTGCCATGGGGTACCCCGAGTGTCCATTATTCATTGAACAACACGCTAATTACTTGCTGTAATTCTCTGGATGAGATTCGCACCGCGCTCGATGATATCGATGATGAAATACTCGATCTCCTAAATCGGCGGTTAGTACTCCGTACTCCGAGTTCTGTACCCTCTCGGGTTGTCCCATCAAAAAAGCGGGTCTAACACCAACTGTCATATGGCCCTGAGGTATGGTATTGACATTAACACTTTGACTCATATAGAGCCGCATATGTCCGCGAGGCAACTCGTTTTAAATCTACACGGGCTTCTGTGAACGTTCCTTCACGCAATGCGGCCGTCCTCAAGCATGCAGAGCAGCAGGCGGCGCGTATTGGGTTGCCAGTGACAATTGCCCAGGCGGCCATGGGAGCCATTCTAAACTCCAGCGTGCCTTTTGAACAGTGCATTGTAAGTGAGCTTAGTGTTATCATTAGAATTGAAACTGATTATCTAGTTTGATGCCTATGACTAGAGTCATAGTTAACACAAAATGGCCCCCACTACAAGGTTGGGATCATTCCCCAAGAAAGAAGCTGGTTGTGACAATTTGTTGGGTTAGGTTAGGGCTAGATGAATCCTGCAGAATTGCTCATTAATTAAAAACTTCATATCGATATTCCTCCAATAGCAAACTTGAAGAAGGGCACTACCTTCGCCTCTACGTGTGGACCGTTGACGCTAAAGTCGCGCTAAGAACTTTTAAACGCCAATAACCCTGTATGGCAGAGGTGTACGGAGTAAAAGTGTCGAGTCTGACTCAAATGTTGAGAACGATTTTAATATAAAAAAAAAATGACTACACAAATAGGGCAGCTATTGGCCAAGAGCAGATGCTTTTTGCCGTTAGCGCCCCTTCAAATCGAAAGGCTTGGTTTTTTTTCTATAATATCTGCTATGATTAAATGACGATTGGCCTTCCAAGTGTCCATGTCTGATTTTATCTCCGAGTTTCGCGCCCGATGGAGATACGCACGGAGGGTGCACCGTTGTCGGACGCGTCAGATACAAACCCCACCGAACCCCGAAAACGAGTCCGCCGATGGCATCACCGAGGATTCACAGGGTGTTCCACTTGTCGCAGTCGCCATGTTCGCTGCGATGAGACGTCTCCCGCGTGTAAAAACTGCGTTCGCCTTGGACGCGAATGCGATGGCGCTCAAGGGCGGATGACCTTCAAGGTCTACGGGCCCTCTCAGACACCGGCTGATTCACCGCCAACGAAAAGACCGAACAATGATACATCCAGCCCTGAGTCAAGCGACGCTTCTGCAGTCTCCCCAGCAGGGGAGACGGAAGATGTTGACAGCAAGCAAACATGCAAGGCTATAATCGCCCCAACGCTGCCACAAACAACCAAATTCCGCTTCCAGGATCCTATGACATCGATCAGTATCGCGAAATCAATTCAACGTGTTGAAGAGCGTTATCTCACTCATTTTGTCGATCAAGTTTCAACCTTACTGATCATCTACAATACCGTCCACAATGCCAATCCCTACCGCACCCATTTCCCGGATTTCGCCCGGTCGTCTCCAACAATGGCCAATGCAATGCAGGCATTGGGTGCATTACATCTCGCAAATACCTCGGTGGGGTCACAGCGGAATAGGCATTTCCAGCAGGCAATGGGCAAATACGGTGTGGTGGTGAAGGGCTTCCGCGCACGATACTCAGATCCCAGTCAGCAGCTTGGATTAACGGATTTCGCGACGTGTCTGCTACTTTCATTATTCGAGGTTTGTTTTCACCTTGTCTTGCAGACTTGCCAGTCATAATAGATTAACCGGCTATCCTACAGATGATGGATTCCCAGCACAACAACTGGGCGGTACATCTCAAAGGAGCTCGCGAAATCTACAACCTACTCTTCTACCCGCAGGCTGGAGACTCGGCACGTGAAGTACAGCGCATCGCCGAGACGAACCACCCACTCCGCCCATTCCTTGTCTCCTTGCTATCCTATCTCGATGTGGCGGGTGCATGCGCAACTGCCGGCGGTACCATGGTCGAAGGTAATTACTGGAAAACCATGGGTGGAGGATGGGAATACAATCTTGGGACGCCGAGCTTATTGTCTTCAATCCCCGATAACCCACGTATGAGCGAGCTGCGGCAGGCATGGTCAAGCCTCATGGAAGTGCAAGCATCTATCAGTAGATTTGCATCGGATAAGAAAACGTGGATGACAAGCGATCAGTCAGACGCAATGTATAAAGACATCTTCAACCAGCTAGTTGTATGGCGTGCCACGGCTCCTCCCTGTCTA
>Ga0224736_1132_pt1 | contig 13936 bp, 15 predicted proteins | sample IA12soil_MG_GH6A_FD_161628 | JGI IMG/M metagenome (GOLD analysis project Ga0224736, IMG submission 161628) | Enriched cells from agricultural soil in Iowa, United States - IA12soil_MG_GH6A(-) | ecosystem: Environmental > Terrestrial > Soil > Agricultural land | place: USA: Iowa | collected 2017-05-08
TGTCGTTAATCGATACGGACACGCCGGCAAGTGCAGTAACTGCAACAAGCCGGCAACCATCACCGACGTGACCCACAAATGTGGCGCCACTTTCACCCAGCTGGCCATCGAGGCCTCGGGCGGAGTCACCTTCGCCCACGCAACAATGGTCGCCGCTTCAAGATCGAATCTGGAGTTCATTGGGACGGGCCGGATCGTCCGCGCGCCGTCCGGCAGACTCTGGTTCCAGGTCCTGAAACGTCCGGGTGACTTGCCCTGATCGGCTGAGGACACGGACGGGCGGCTCAGCACGAGCCGCCCGTCCGTACGACCTTGTTTTTATTTCACCCCTCAAATGCGTACACAAAATTGACATATTAACGTTAGTATGATATGGTTATCTTATTCTGATACTCCGCCGCTCCCCTATTAAGAGGTGCCATGTCAAGTCAGAACGTTCCGTTCAAACGGCTCTACATTGAAGCCGCCACACTACGCTACCGTAACAGGCCGCGTACAGAGAAGACTGGCGAGATGTTTCTCGACACGATCTTCTTCATCTTCGCGGTCATCACTATACTCGGCTCTGGCGTCAGGTTTCTAGACAGACTGCCGTTGTCGGTGATGGGTGTTCCGCTCGACACGACGCTGGTGCGCATCGCGTTGGCGTTAATCGTGGGGTATGCCTCTTTGGTGCAGAGCTTGTTTCTTATCAAGTTTGCAGCTTGGCTACTTCGCCAAAAGTAGCACACAGAGAAGCACAGCAAAACGGACACAGCCCGTCATCAGTTCGTCGAGTTTATATGAAAAGCTCCGCGCTGTGGCGGGCTTTTCATATAGCGATGTAACCTGAAAGCTACTTGCTGTTGAGTTCAACCAGGCGTTCAACTGTCTTCTCAGTCAAAAGACGGTTGGCAATGTCACGGCGCGCCTCTGGTGTATCAAACTGCGCAACCATCTGAGGATTGTTGACATACTGCTTTTTGTAAAGCTCTACGTGGTCATCGAGCTCTTTGTTCGTCGCCTCGATTTTTTCTGCCTTGCTTAGTTCGGCAAGCACCAAACCAGCCTGCACGCGCTTTTCGGCGGCGTCGTTCACTTCGCCCTCGAGCCACTTCTCTTTACTCTCAAAACCCTTGTTTTCAAGATATTGGTCGAGTGTCAGTCCTTGGTACATAAGGTTTTGTGTCATGTCGCGCTCGATAGACTCAGCCTGGTCTTTCCGTAGGATCTCCGGAACAGGTGCCTTGCTTACCTCAACCAGCTGCTTAACAAGATCGTCTTTCATGTTTTCAGCAGCTTCACGTTCTTTTTGCTGCGTCAGCTCACGCTTAATGTCGTCTTTTAGTTCAGCGACGGTCTTGAACGGACCAGCTTTAGTAGCAAACTCATCGTTCACTTCAGGAAGAACCACCTCTTTAACAGCCTTTAGGGTGGTCGTAAACACGACGTCGGCGCCCTTTAGATCTGCAACATGGTAGGTGTCAGGAAATGTAAGCTTAAGATCAAAGGTTTCGCCTGGTTTTTTACCAACGATCCCCTCTTCAAAGCCAGGAATAAACGAGTTACTGCCAAGAACAAGATCGTAGCCTTCAGCCGTGCCGCCGTCAAAAGCAACATCGTCTTTTTTACCGATAAAGTCGATCGTGACTTCATCGCCGTCTTTAGCCGCACGTGTTACATCCTTCTTTTCAGAAAAGCCAGCGCGCATGCGGTCAATGATCTCATCAACCTCTTTAGCTGTCACGGATACTTTTTTCTTATCAGCCTTTAGTTTTTTGTAGTCGCCCAGGGTAACCTTTGGTAGGACTTCTGCCTCGGCAGTAAATTCAACTTCGCTCCCCGGAACGTACTTTTTAATTTCGACGGCAGGGCGCTCGAGTGCCTGGATGCCTTCGTTCATGTAGCTTTCGGCAACAGCTTTTGACATGGCGTCTTCAAGGGTTTGCTGGGCTAGCATTTCAGGATCAACGTGCTTTGCTGCAACGCTTGCAGGCACTTTGCCCTTACGGAAACCTGGTGCTTTAACAGACTTTGCCAGTTTAGTCAGTGCAATTTGTTCGGCCGCCTTGAGTTCTTCTTTGCCGAGCGCTATGGTTAGCTCGACTTTCGTGTCGGATAAATGTTTTACGGATGTCTTCATACTACAACAGAGTATAACAGATGAGGACTACTCAAACAAATCGTCAAGATCGTCGAGTGAGTGGTGACGCCGACGATCCTTAACGCTGCTCACGATCCGCTCAAAGCTCAGCTTTTGCTCTTCGCTTGATGCCGTATCCTTAAACGAATACACCTCTGACTTCAGCTCTTTTTCGCCAACAAAAATGATAAAGGGAATGTCTTTTTTAACAGCTGTTTTTAGCTGCTTATCAAGCTTGCGCCCGGTTATATCCAGCTCGGCTTTTACCCCCTCGCCGCGAAGATCTGAGGCAAGCTTAGACGCGCCCTCGAGCGTATCACCTAGTACAATAATGTATACCTCGGTTGTTGACGGCAGTTTAGGAATAAGATTGTGTGACTGCAAAAACAGCTCGGTCATCGTAAGGCCGGGCGCCATGCCTACTGCCGAAATCGGTTCGGCGCCAAACAGGCCCACCAGTCCATCGTAGCGACCGCCGCCATACAGCGAACGGGCGTTCTCGGGGTTGGTGTCAAAGAACTCAAAAACGGTGCCCGTGTAGTAGTCGAGGCCGCGCATGAGCGTAATATCAAACTTAGTGTTTTTAACGCCTTCGCGCTCCAGGAGACGGAATAATTTTTGCACCTCTTTGACTGCTTCGTTTTCACGGATAATCTCGGGAAGTTCGGCAATACTCTTTGCCATTAGCAGTGCCGCGATCTTTTTTAGCCCCTCGGGTGCTGCGGCGTCGCCAAAAATCTCAATGGCTTGGTCACGGAATTCTTCGTTGGTAATTTTGTTTTTCCGGTCAAACAGTTTGATCATAAGCTGCGATTGCACACCATCCAACCCCAGGTAATCACTCATCATAAAGTTAATCACCTTGCGGTTGTTGATTTTAATAGTGAACATATCGTCGGTTGCGCCGAATGCTTTAAGAAACTGGGCGCCCATGGTAATAATCTCGGCTTCAGGCAATGCGCCTTCAACACCAAAAATATCAACGTTCAGCTGCCAAAACTCACGTTCGCGGCCACGCTGCGGCCGTTCGTAGCGCATAAAGTTGGCAATGCTAAAAAGCCGGGCCGGGTACGCCATTTCCTGGCGCCGTGCAGCCACCATGCGGCTGATGCTTGGCGTCATTTCAGGGCGGATTGCCACCGTGCGTTCTCCGCGGTCGGTAAACGCATAGGTTTGTTCGCCAGCAAGCTCTTGGCCAGACTTAGCCGCGTATACCTCAAGCGGCTCTAAAAGCGGAGCGCCGTACTCCTCGTACCCAAAACTAAGGGCAACTTGCTTCCAGACAGAAAAGATGTAATTTTGCACCCGTTTTTCAGCAGGGTAATAATCGCGCGTGCCTTTATACGGCTGTGATGACAACGTACTCATTGGGGTTATTGTTGCATTTTCCCCGGCAGATTGCAAGGTTAAGCGGTTTTCTTGGGACATAATTTTCCTTTACGATTTTACTTTATATGGGCATTAAAAACGGCCGAAATTTGCGGCCGGTAGTAACAAATTAAGAAATAAGAAAACTATCCGACTCGCTTCGGCAACATATGCGAATGATGAACGGATAGGTACGTCATGGCAACATTTTACCAGCTATTCTGCCGCGGGTAAAGGCGCCTCTCCCGTACGTACGGGGTACAACATGTCTTTAGTAACGATATGAAGGCCCGTTGCGGTCATTCTAAAACCTGCCGTCGGATGCCGAAGTTCAGAGGCAAGCAGAGCGCCGCCTTGCCGTAGCTGCTCCCGGCGCTTATTTCTATCGCGCGCTAAAGCACCCCGGGCAAACTCAACATACAAAAGGTCGTCGTCGGGAGATTCCTCGAGACTTTCCATCGCCCGCAGATTTTCTCCCACCCTACGGATGACCGGCCTGTCCTTTGTCTGCACATTAAAAAATAAACGGCCATTGCCGTTTTTACCCTCTAGCAGTCGCAGCGGGCCCGCCAATACGAACGCCCGTTGCGCAAGCGACCGGCTACGCATCTCGTGCTCGATATCGCGCATATCCATATCATAGCGATGACGACGGTACTCAGCCTGATCCACGATTGCCTGCGCCGTAGTAAAGAGTTTCATGGCACCCGGCGCAAACGGAGTTTCTAAAAGCCGGTTCACTGATTTTTCAAGGCGCGCCGAAGGACGCAATTCACCCCTTATCCGAGTAACGGGTTGGATCCTTGGGTTACCGCTCATAGTTACAGTATGACACAACTATTTGGGGTACGCCAGCTGCGCTCATTACAGCGCGTGCTCCTGCAGCCACCTGTACATAACGATTCCCGCCGCCACACCTACGTTCACCGACCGCGTGCTGCCAAACTGCTCTATCATGACCATACTCTTGGCCGCCTCGCGGAGCTCCTTACTAAGTCCCGGGCCTTCACCGCCAAATACAAGCACACAGTCCTTAGGAAGCTTTGTTTTTGCAAGCGGCATGGCACCAGGCAGGTTATCAACGGCAATAATGGCCTTTCCCTCAACACTTTTAACAAATTCCTCAACGCTAGAATGCTGAAAAATATCAAGGTAACGGTCGGTTACCATTGCGCCGCGGCGGTTCCAGTGCCGCTTGCCGATAATATGCACCGCGCCGGCATTAAACGCGTTGGCGTTACGGACAATTGTGCCGACATTGAGATCGTGCTGCCAGTTTTCAATGGCCACATGAAAGGCATGGCGATTTTTGTCGAGGTCGGCTTTAATAGCCTCCACCGTCCAGTAGCGGTATTTGTCCTCAACATTACGGCGGTCACCCTCGGCTAACAAGGCCGGATCGTACTTACCATCCTGAGGCCACGGCTGTTTATGCGGACCAACACCTACTTCAGCTTCGTTCATTCCCTTATTGTACCCGATGTTATACTTGTCGTATGGCATTCCGTACGACAATCGAGACGCTGATTCGCAAATTTGAAAAAGATTTTTCAACCCATAACCGCATTGAAATCTCAAAATCCGCCCTTCTTCATAACGCGGATCTATTTGCCAAGCTCTCGGAAAAAGCAGTTATTCCCGTTCTTAAAGGCAATGCCTATGGCCACGGCATCGAGCAGGTAGCCACAGCATTAAAAGGAGGCTCATTCCCTTATATTGCAGTAGACGGCTACTTTGAGGCACTGCGGATCCGTAAGGTCAGCCGCCAGCCTGTCCTTATTATGGGAGCAATCAAACCGGAGAATTTTGCGAAAATAAAATACGACCGCTTTGCGTTTGTCGTTCAGGACGCAGCAACTATCCGCGCGCTTGGCAACACCGGCAAGCGGGTCGCCGTTCATCTGGAATGCAACACCGGCATGAACCGCTACGGCGCCCTGCCGCCCGAGCTTGAAAAACTCGCCAAACTCATTCTTCACTATCCTAACCTGCAGCTGGAAGGTATTATGAGCCACCTTGCCGACAGCGACGGCACCGACCCTGCCACCGTAGCGGACGCCGTGCAGCAGTTTGACACCTGCGTCGAAGCCGTACGAGCCGCCGGGGGGCACCCTTCGCTTATCCATGTGGCACAAACGGCTGGCAGCCTTAAGGCACGCTCAAAATACGCAAACGCCATGCGCCTGGGTATCGGCCTCTATGGCAGTAATCCTTTTTCGCCTACGCACCCGGCGTATAAACAACTCGCCGGTCTCCGGCCAGCCCTGCAGCTTATCAGCACGATTACAAAAACAATCGATCTTAAAAAGGGTCAGAGCGTAAGCTACAACTACACATTCACCGCCCCGCGCAACATGAAAATCGGCGTGCTTCCTTTGGGCTATTACGAGGGCATGCCCCGTGCATTGAGTAACGCGGGCTGCGTTAAATATAAAAGCAGCTTCCCTAATGTGGTTGGCCGTGTGTGCATGAACCATACTATGATCAGCCTGGACGGAACTACGGCAAAGTCTGGCGACGAAGTGGTTGTTTTTAGCTCTGACCCAAAAAACAAAAACAGCGTCGATAACGCTGCTCATAGGCTTGGGTTGTTTAATTATAATCTCTTAACAGCTTTCTCTCCCGATATACGCCGGATGCTCGTAAAATAGGGTGACTCCGGACCCCGCGTGCGAAGTGCAACGCGGGGGTCCGGTGTCCCGTCGAGTCAGGCGCCGGTAAGGGCCGGTGTGCGTAACGGCACGCCGAAGGCGCCCCGGGCCGGCCTGTTCACCTCGACCGTCTTGCGTCGGTACTCGCGCTCACGACCCCGGGGGACCTTGCGGCCGTAGTACCCCAGGATGCTGAGCGTTCGGCCGTCCGCCAGGTAGAAGACTCCCTCGGTGCGGAACTTCTGGGTCGTCCCCTTCGGGCCCGTGTACAGACAGAAGAAGATGACCTCGGTTCCGGGCGGGATGATCTCCGTCTGGTTGCCATAGCGCACGATGAACCGCTTGGTCAGCCGCAGACGGTTCCGACCCTCGACCTGCTTGCAGGTTTCGATCAGTCGCAGCCAGTCTGCCTTCGTGCGGAGATCGCCATTACTGCGTTCGGACATGAGTGCCTCCTGGACGTCGTTTTGGGACGAGGTATATTATAACTTATACCCGGCGATTGTCAATTTACTACATAGCCAGTAAACCCGCGCGCAATAGCAGCACAAAGAACGATCAGGCTTTGGCACTCTCATGCAGAAAGTTGAATTTTTTCGATGACCGAGATAGCCCCATTGGCATATTCGATAATATCGACGCTGCTCACACTTGCATGGATAGACACGCCCTTAGCATTGATCTGATCGACTCGCCGCTTGGACGTGTCGACGGATTCGCTGTCACCAATACTGATATGGGGGATGAAGTCTATGTCGTACCTCAGGTTTGGCGCAAGAAAACCGGCATAGAGTTGATCGTGGATTTTTATGATATCCGAGTTTCCGGCGTCCGGCACAAGGAACTCGTGGAAATATTTGCCAGAATCATCCTGATTAATAGTTGCGGCGTTGAGATCGATTTCAAACGCAGCTATATCTATAAGCTTCTGCCTAACCTCATTTACAAACGAGTCTTTATCGACATCTTGAGTGGCAAAGACAAGAGTAAAATGCGGATCAACAAAACTAAACTGCCTATCATTTTGCTGCCTATAGTCTTGAATCCAGTCGAGGTCTGCCTGCTGGAACTCGGGGCGAGCTATAACGAGAAATGCCATATAAATCAGTATAACAAAAAACACCCAATGGAAATTAGGTGTTCATTATGGTGCGCGAGAGAGGACTTGAACCTCCACGTCCCGAAGGACACTAGCACCTGAAGCTAGCGCGTCTACCAATTCCGCCACTCGCGCGTGCTTTAGCTATCATACCGCCGTACTACTGATATTTCAAGCCTTAGTTGTAAGGAACATAGCTTGCTACGGCGGCCATGTCGTAACTGGAACGCAGGTGAGGTACCAAGTGGCGAATCTCGTTTTGCTGCTTAACACCTGGGTTAAGGATACCGTGCGGGTCAAAGATCGACCTTACGGCGGTAAACAGCTCGGCAACTTCCGGGTCGAGCTGTGCGTAGGCAAAACGGGCTTTTACACGGCCTTCGGCGGCGTTGCCGATTAAATGACCGCCAAAATACGCGACCAGGTTGGAGTATTCATCGAGAAGTTTAAAGACTTTTTGCTTATCACCAACTTTATGCAGCTGCAAAATCGGGCGGGCATAGAACGTACTGTCAAGAACGCGGCTATGGAACGGCATCATAACATCGTATTTTACCGCCAGCGCTTTGGCCGCAGCCAAAAACTCCTCGGAGCGTTCGCGCGGTACATACGCGCCGTCGATAAGGGGAGGTGCCGAAGCGGTCTTGCCATCGGGAACCATCACCAGCGCGGTAACCTCGCGAAGTGCCAAAAGCTCGTCGGCAGCCTCGTCTTCGGAGACTTCAACGTAGGCGTCGGTTTTACTAAGCAGCTTTTCGACCCTTTTGAGCTTTTTAGAGCGTGTCCGTTCGCTAAAATCATCAAAGCCAACCATGACCAGCGCGCCAACTGCGCCCCCTGCGTTTTTGAGGAAACTGTATTTTTTGCCGCGGGCATCTGCAACCGTAAATAGGTCACCGTCGTAGAACTCTACAAAAGCCGGCTCAAGACTGTCGAGCTGGTCTAGAACATCACGCGCGCCCTGGACGCTTGAAAAGGCAGCGGCGGCAACGGCTACCGACGGGCTCTTAAACTCGGTTTTCATGATCATCTCCGAAATAATACCTAGCGTCCCCTGGGCCCCTACAAATAGCGGAGTCAGGTCGAACGAACCGTCTTTTTGCTTAACCTTGGCAATGGCATCGTATCCGGCAGAATCCCGTACATCAACCGCAATTTTTTCAGCGATCAGCTGGGCGTTGTCCTCAATGAGGCTATCGAGGTTGCGGTAGATTTCGCCCTCGAACGTTTGTAGCCCTTTGCGTTTATTAAGCTCTTTTTTAGATAGCCGCTCGGTTTGCAAAACATCGCCGTTTGCCAGAATAATCTCCAGCTGCGAAACCCACTTGGTAAGATCGCCGTATTTTCCGGCAAGCGGACCGTTATTGTTTTTAGATACGATACCACCAACTGTGCTATATGCTGCGGTGGTTGGGAGCGAAGGAATCATTAACCCCTGAAGCGCCAGTGCGGAATTAACGGTACCGGCCATAGCGCCGGGCTGAAGACGGACCAGTTTTTGCTTAGGATCAAACTCAAAAATACGATTCATGTGTGCAGGCATGGTAACAATAATCCCCTTGCCTATCGCTCCGCCGGTTTCGTCGGTGCCGTTGCCCCGAACAGTAAGCGGTAAAACATGGCCTTTTTCGGCCAACTGCCAGGTGAAGCGGGCGATTTTTCGGATGTCGTTTGTTACCCGCGGATACACAACCATCTCCGGAGTAATCTCAAGGACGCTCATGTCATGGCTAAATGCAGCTAAAATAGCCGGGTTCGTTGATACCTCGCCTAAGATATGTTCTTGCAAATACGCAGCAACCTTACTCATACTACCCCTATTCCTTCGTCACCCTTGTTCTCATTTCCTTCATGATAGCACAAGCACCTTAATTTTTCAGCTTTATCAATTGATATTTTTTTGTTATAGTGAGAGAACCTGCGCGAGTGGTGGAATTGGTAGACACGCTAGCCTTAGGAGCTAGTGCCCTCGGGCGTGAAGGTTCAAGTCCTTTCTCGCGCACCAAGAAGTTATTACAAAAAGCGTCCCAAGCGGACGCTTTTTGATTGCACCAAGCCAAACCAACCTGAAATGATACAATTAAAAGATGAAAATACGGCATACAGTCATTTTTACCTTTTATGAATCCACGACAGAGGAGCAGCAGCAAGAGGTAATCTCGCGCCTGAATAATATGGGGCAATGGCTCACCGCGAACCTTGGCGTTACTGACTGGACGGTTGCGAAGCACATTCCTGAGACATTTAAAGACGGACGTGCCCATTTGCTGCAAGACGGGATCTTTCCTAGCCTCGAGGCGATAGCGCAACACGCCAAGTCGGACGCGCATAAGCGGGTTGTAGAACTAACCCCGACCGTATGTGACTGGATGACCGTAGATACGATTGTTGGCGAGGTGTAACGTATGGACCGCTACTGTACTAAGTGCGGCAAAGTTGCCATAAAAAAGAACGACAGTCTCTATATGTGCGAGGCCGGCCACGAAAACTGGATCAACCCGGCTGTTGGCGTTAGCGCTTATATCATTAAGAACGGCCGTGTTCTCTTTGGCGTTCGCAGCTCCAACCCGGGCAAAGGCAAGCTGGATGTCCCGGGCGGCTTTGTCGAGGTGAATGAATCTGCAGAACAGGCAGCCATACGCGAGACCAAGGAAGAGTTCGGTATTGCTATTACCTTGGAGCGCTGTTTTGGAACCTACACCAGCGTCTACGATGGCAGACCCGCACTGAACATTGTTTTTATCGCCTCAATGACCGATCAACCTATTACCCCTTCAGATGACATGAGCGGCGGTGAGGCGGTGTGGCGCGACATGAGAGATCTTCCTGGCCGGGATGAGGTAATGGACGATTGGCTGGTAACCGCCCACAAGGATCTGCTTGCATGGTGGCGCAAAATACCTGAAAACTAACAACACAGCGGATTTTGTTATACTGATCAAATGAACTACAAAGCGGTTTTATTTGATATGGACGGCGTTATCGTTGACAGCGAGCCGCTCCACGTGGCTGCTTTTCAAGCAACGCTAAAAAACGACGGCTACGACCTATCTGACGAACAGTACAAGCAGCACTTTGCCGGCAAAACCGACGAAGCGGGCTTTAAGCAGTACTTTGATTTTATTGGCGAAACGGTTGACCTACCGGTAATTATGGACAAAAAGGCCACGGCATATTTAGAACTCGCCGCAGATCGGCTCGTTCCGTACCCCGTTGTTATTGATTTTATCAAAAGCCTCGCGGAGCAAGGCACGCCGCTTGCACTCGTCACCGGATCGCTACGGGCAGAAGCCGAAGTAACACTTAAGACATTTGGCCTGACCGACTTTTTTAGCTCTATTATTGCAGCCGAGGATATTTCCCAGAGTAAACCAAGCCCGGAAGGCTACTTAAAAGGCGCCCGGGCGTTAAGGGCTATGCCATCCGATTGTATTGTTATCGAAGACGCTCCCAGTGGCGTCAAGGCCGCCCGCGCCGCAGGAATGCGGTGCCTGGCTGTTACCACCACCCACACAAAAGAGGAGCTACGAGAAGCAACCGCCATTACCGACCGACTACGGCCAGGCTGCATTGATTCCCTCTAACTTTGCGCATCGCTCTTGACTAAATGAACTGTCATTAGTATAGTAACTACATAACAAGTCCTACGTTATGACTGCACCCCTGAAAGAAATTTCGGGGGCTGCTTTTATTTTCGGACTAAAAGCTGCCGGCCGCCGCTTGACCGCACAAGCTCGTAACCGTGTTTTTCGTAAAATCGAAGTGCCCGCTGGTTATCCTCATCGGTCTCAAGCCAAAAACTATCCTCATATCGCATCCGCGATGCAAAGTCTTTATGCGCCGCTTCCAAAAACGCGCCAGCAAGCCCCTTGCCCCGCTGCGCTTCGTACATTCGTATGGCAAAGGTATATTCTGCACCAACTTCAGGACGGGGTGTATGAGTAAACCAAATAATACCTTCGAGAGTCGCTTTTTTGCCGAGTGCGTACACCACATGCCCTTTTTCGTAGTACCACCGCTCGGCTGCTTCCGCATCAACAAACCGTTCTCTGGCATCGCGCCCAGTATATCGCCGGATTTCTTCTTCTTTTGAACGCTCCACCAGCTGGCGGGCTATTGCCTCATTCCAACCCGTATAGACCTCCAGACCCTTGTCTTCAAGCGGCAGGGTGCGGATGTTTTCTACCCGCGATATTCCCTCGCCAATTAAAAAACGACTGCTCATAAAGCAGCCTCATCACGGCGGTAGAAGGTGAGGAAAGCATTTCCGTAACTACGATTGTCCACCACAACAACTCCCGTTTTGGCAAGTTCCTCACCCCTACCTGGGTGTGATAATACCATATACCCGCCCGGTTTTAATAGACCCAATAATTCGGAGGCTGTGGATAACTGCGGGTCGTTATAGGGTGGATCGGCAAAAATGATATCAAATTCTTTTTCGTCTTTTGTTTCCAGCCAATTGTGGACGGTCGTGCGGACAATTGAGGCTCTTTCTTCGACGCCAAGAGCGGTAATATTTTTTGCCAACACCTTTTGTGCAATGCGGTCGCGCTCGACAAATGTCACGTCGTGAGCACCCCGGCTTAAGGCCTCGAGCCCCACCGAACCCGTACCTGCAAAGGCATCTAGCACCACCGCGCCCTCAACAAGATCACCAAGGCTATTAAACAGTGCGTTGCGGATCCGTTCGCTCATAGGGTGTGTCCGGCCCGTATCCGGGGCCTCTATTTTTCGTCCGCCAAATTCACCGCTGATAATTCGTATATTCATATTACTGTTTTGACTTTACAACCGCCTGGTACCAAGCAAGCACGACCGCCTTAATAATTGCCGGAACCAGCACTGTTCGCGTCTCGGCCGCAAGCCGGCGGGACCAGCCCGTGCGCATAAACTCCTCGTACATTTTCATGCTGCTGATTTCCTGTACTATATCAGTGAAGTACTGCTCGAACGGCTCGCTCTCCATGCGTGCATACTCTTTACTAGTTGGCATGGCGTCCTCAAACCGCAGCGGCGCAACAGTAGAAGCAACTCCAAACTCAAACATAAAATGGTTAGTAAAGACACCTCTGGCACCCCAGTACTCCCAGTTTTTTAGCAGCGTATCGCGTTTTGTTGTTCCCCGGATGATGTTTTTATCGCGGATAGTCAGACGTTCCTCTTTGGGTTTACCCCAGAGTTCTTCAATCTTTTCATCCAGCGGATAATGATGTGCCGGGGTAAGTCCATCCACAATCGCGTGCGCCATCCAGGCCGCCTCAAATGCTGCCCGGTGTTCGTCTTTTGCCTTAAGCGCATCGGCCATATTATGGATATGGTCATTAATCATACCAATAAGCTCTTTGTCTTCAGGATTATCGGGGTCTATATAGTGCCAGGGTTCGTCTTTTGCCGGGCTCTTGCGCTTAATGCCGTCGGGGCCATTCGTGCCTTCAAAATGAAGAACATCGTGGAGCGTCGGGAAAAACTGACTTTTAGGCAACCGATTTTTTATATGACGGTAAACGGCGCGATCAATTTTTTGATGCACACCCATCACGCGACCCGATTTTGTGCGAAAAGTGGTTCCAGAATACATAGAGTTAATTTAACGTTGTTAACCGCTGGTAATGTTCTACCTGGGCGGCCAGTTGTTTATATTGTAGCAGATCCTCACCCGTTTCGACGAACGACCTCGCCTGCCGCTGGGCACGTGCTATCAGTTTTGTGTCCGACAGCGTTGCAATCTGCAGATTGAGCACACCGTGTTGCGCCCGGCCATAAATTTCGCCTGGGCCGCGGAGTTTTAAATCGACCTCGGCCAGATAAAACCCGTCACCGGATTTTTCAATCTCTTTGAGACGCTGGCTCGGTTTGCTGCTGTCGGACATAATAAGAAAACAATAGCTCTGATGCGACGACCGGCCGACGCGTCCGCGCAACTGGTGTAGCTGGCTAAGACCAAAGCGGTCGGCGTTTTCAATGAGCATAACGGTTGCGTTCGGAACGTCGACGCCTACCTCAACAACGGTAGTGCTCACAAGAATATCAAGCTCGCCACCGGCAAACCTGGTCATAACGGCGTCTTTTTCCTCCGCCTTCATTTTGCCGTGCAGTAGGCCGATCCGCCGATGCTTGAATACCGAGTTTTGCAGCTTTTTATACTCCGCCTCGACGCTTTTCACCTCGTTGTCCGGGTTTTCGTCGATAAGGCTGCAAATCACGTACGCTTGGCGGCCCTTCGCGATTTCGGCATCGGCATGCTCGTACAGTTGGGCACGGCTGTTGGGCGACCATATCCTGGTTTTGATTGGTTTACGCCCTTTTGGTAGTTCGTTTAAAATGCTTACATCCAGCTCGCCGTAAACCGTCAGCGCCAGACTACGCGGGATCGGCGTTGCGGTCATAGCAAGAAGATGCGGAAGGTACTTTGATTTGCTAAGCAGCTCCTGCCGCTGCTTAACGCCAAACCGGTGCTGCTCATCAATAGCGACAAACCCAAGCTTAGAGAACCGTAGCGGCCCCTGAATAAGGGCATGGGTGCCGACAACAACATCGACGCCGCCAGTCGCAATCTGCTCATAAAGGATTTTTCGCGCCTCTCCCTTGACGCTACCCGTCAGCAAACCCACCTTAACGTTAAAAGGAGAAAGAAGCGTCGCCAGGGTCTCCGCATGCTGGTTAGCCAATATTTCGGTAGGCGCCATTATGGCA
>Ga0224736_1134_pt1 | contig 13856 bp, 10 predicted proteins | sample IA12soil_MG_GH6A_FD_161628 | JGI IMG/M metagenome (GOLD analysis project Ga0224736, IMG submission 161628) | Enriched cells from agricultural soil in Iowa, United States - IA12soil_MG_GH6A(-) | ecosystem: Environmental > Terrestrial > Soil > Agricultural land | place: USA: Iowa | collected 2017-05-08
CAAACAAGTGGAGAACTCATGCGGGCGACATACTAATTTCCATGACAGGTTCTGGGCCAAGTGCACCTGAGTCATTGGTGGGCCGGGTTGGGAGAGTATGGAAAGGTGAGTCACCAGCGCTAATCAACCAGCGAGTTGGCCGCTTGTGTCTTAAGGATGGTGCAAAAATCGAACTCGCATTTCTGTATCATTTATTATCATTTCGGGACTCGCAAAATTATCTGGTTGCTAACTCAACAGGTAGTGCAAATCAGGTCAACATAAGTGCAAAAACCATAGAGGCCGTTCCTTGTCCAAATATTGACTTTGAGACGAGTAAGGAAATCTCCAGTTTTTTGGATGCGTTTGATGTCAGAACCAAACTCCTCCGCGAAACCAACGCCACCTTGGAAGCCATTGCCCAAGCTCTTTTTAAGTCTTGGTTTGTCGATTTCGAGCCAGTGCGTGCCAAGCAGGAAGGGCGTGCGTCCGCGGGGATGGACGAAGCCACTAATGCGCTGTTTCCTGATGGATTCGAGGAGTCGGAGTTGGGGTTGGTGCCGAGAGGTTGGACGCTCGCTACCCTCGGTCAGCTAGGTGACTTTCAGAAAGGTTGCTCTTACAAAGGTGAGGGACTATCAGATAACAACGGGGCATACATGTTCAACCTTGGATGCTTTAATGCTCCAAGGATTTTCGCATTTGAGAAAATTAAACGCTATACGGGCGACTATAAACCCAGACATTCCGTTGCTGTTGGCGATTTAATCATTGCTAACACTGATATGACTCAAGACAGAGATATTCTGGGGCGTCCATTGATTGTTCCGGGTGGGTTTGCTCCTGGTTTTGTTTCGCATCATGTGTTTAAGGTTGTGTTAAAGGCGCCGTCTTTGAGAAACTACTTGTTCTTTTGCTTTAAGACATCGGGCTTCAGAGAGAGAGCTGTCGGTTATGCAACGGGGACAACGGTTCTGGCTTTGCCTAAAGATGCTATAGAAGAGCATCCTCTCGTTGTTCCTAACTCAAAATTGATTGATGTTTTTAATGAAGTGGTTGGGCCGATTTTAGAATTGATAGAGAACAATCAACGAACAGTGGAGACATTGGGTTCGCTACGCGATACCCTCCTTCCCCGCCTAATTTCCGGCCAGCTCCGTCTGTCCGAAGCCGAGACGCTCGTCGCCTGAGAACGACAATGACCGAAGACCAACTCGAACAGGAAACGCTAGGCTGGCTGGCCGATGTGGGCTACACCCGCCTTTTCGGCCCAGACATTGCGCCGGATGGGGCCAATTCCGAACGCGCCGACTATCGTCAGGTTTTGTTGGTCGAACGTGTGCGAAGCGCCATCGCGAGCCTCAACCCGGGCATCCCGCTCCAGGCACGCGAGGATGCCGTGCAGCGGGTGCGGGACATAGGCATCCCTGCGCTGCTCTCGGCCAACAGGCGTTTCCATCAGCTGTTGGTGGGTGGCGTGCCGGTGGAGTATCAGCTCGACGGCGAGACCCGCGGTGACTTCGTGCGTCTCATCGATTGGGCCGACCCGGCAGCCAATGAGTGGGTCGCAGTCAACCAGTTCGCCATCAAAGGCCCGCACAACACGCGGCGACCCGACGTGGTGCTGTTCGTCAATGGCCTGCCGCTGGTGCTGCTGGAGCTGAAGAACCCCGCCGACCAGAACGCCGACATCTGGAAGGCCTACGACCAGATTCAGACCTATAAGGCGCAGATTCCGGACGTCTTCCAGTACAACGAAGTCCTGGTGATTTCGGACGGGTCGCAGGCGCGCATGGGTTCGCTTTCAGCCGATGCGGAGCGCTTCATGCAATGGCGCACCATCGACGGCGCCACGCTTGACCCACTCGGCCAATTCAACGAGCTGGAAACATTGATTCGCGGTGCGCTGGCACCGACCTACCTGCTGGATTACCTGCGCTTCTTTGTGCTGTTCGAGGACGACGGCGCACTGGTCAAGAAAATTGCTGGCTACCATCAATTCCACGCGGTGCGCGCGGCTATCCAGCAGGTGGTGACGGCATCGCGCCCCGGTGCGAGCCACAAGGGCGGCGTGGTCTGGCACACGCAGGGCAGCGGCAAAAGCATCACCATGACCTGCTTCGCCGCGCGCGTTATGCAGGAAGCGGCGATGGAGAACCCGACCATTGTCGTCATCACTGACCGAAACGACCTCGACGGGCAACTGTTCGGCGTGTTTTCGCTGGCACAGGACTTGTTGCGCGAGCAGCCTGTGCAGGCCGGCACCCGCCAGGACTTACGTTCCAAGCTGGCCAACCGACCCTCGGGCGGCATCGTGTTTGCCACCATCCAGAAGTTCATGCCGGGCGAGGACGAAGACACGTTCCCCGTGCTCTCGGACCGAACCAACATCGTGGTCATCGCCGACGAAGCGCACCGCACCCAGTATGGGTTCGAGGCACAACTGAAGGGCAAACCGGGCCACGAAAAGTACCAGGTGGGGTACGCGCAGCACCTGCGAGACGCACTCCCGAATGCCACCTTCGTGGCCTTCACCGGCACGCCTGTATCGAGCGAGGACCGTGACACGCGCGCCGTGTTCGGGGAGTACATCCACGTTTACGACATGCAGCAGGCCAAGGAGGATGGCGCCACGGTCGCCATCTACTTCGAGTCGCGCCTGGCCAAGCTGTCGCTCAAGGCCGGCGACCTGCCATACATCGACGCGGAAGTGGACGAACTGGCCGAGGACGAAGAGGAAAGCCAGCAGGCCAAACTCAAGAGCCGCTGGGCCGCGCTGGAAAAGGTCGTCGGTGCAGAACCCCGCGTGGCCGCTGTTGCGACCGACCTCGTGGCGCACTTCGAGGAACGCAACAAGGCTCAGAGCGGCAAGGCCATGGTGGTGGCGATGAGCCGCGAGATTTGCGTTCACCTTTACGACGAAATCATCAAACAGCGCCCCGACTGGCACGACCCGGACCCTGAGAAGGGCGCCATCAAAATTGTCATGACGGGCTCAGCGAGTGATAAAGCGCTGCTGCGGCCACATATCTACAGCGGTCAAGTCAAAAAGCGGCTGGAAAAGCGTTTCAAAGACCCGGCTGACCCGCTGCGCATCGTCATCGTGCGCGACATGTGGCTGACTGGCTTCGATGCGCCTTGCGTACATACGTTGTACGTGGACAAGCCCATGAAAGGTCACAACCTGATGCAGGCAATTGCCCGGGTGAACCGCGTCTTCAAGGACAAGCAAGGCGGCCTTGTAGTTGACTATATTGGCATCGCCAACGAGCTGAAGAGCGCGCTGAAGGAATACACCGCCAGCAATGGACGGGGACGTCCGACGGTCGATGCGGCCGAGGCGTATTCCGTGCTCGCAGAAAAGCTCGACATCCTGCGCGGCATGCTCCACGGTTACGACTACAGTGGCTTCCTGACCGGCGGACACAAGTGCCTCGCTGGTGCGGCCAATCACGTATTGGGCCTTAAAGACGGCAAGAAGCGATTCGCCGACACAGCGCTCGCCATGAGCAAAGCCTTTACGCTGTGCTGCACGCTCGACGAAGCCAAAGATGCGCGCGAGGAAGTGGCCTTCATGCAGGCGGTGAAGGTCATCCTCACCAAGCGCGAGCTGAGCGACAAGAAGAAGACTAATGAGGAGCGCGAACTCGCCATCAGGCAAATCATCAGTTCGGCCGTGGTGTCCGAGAAGGTCGTCGATGTGTTCGAGGCCGTCGGGCTCGAAAAACCGAACATTGGAATTCTCGATGAAGCCTTCCTCGCTGAAGTCCGTAACCTGCCCGAACGCAACCTCGCCGTAGAACTGCTAGAGCGGTTGCTGGAAGGCGAAATCAAAAGCCGCTTTGCAAGCAATGTAGTGCAGGAGAAGAAGTTCTCTGAGATGCTCGCCAACGTCGTGACGCGTTACCAGAACCGGGCGATTGAAACTGCCCAGGTCATCGAAGAGCTCATCGACATGGCCAAGAAGTTCCGCGCTGCCGCGACCCGGGGCGAGGAACTGGGCCTGACGGAAGACGAAATCCGCTTCTACGACGCGCTTGCCAATAACGAGTCAGCCGTCCGCGAGCTGACCGACGAGACGCTCAAGAAGATTGCACACGAACTCACCGAAAACCTGCGTCAGAACATCACAGTGGACTGGTCGGAGCGGGAGAGCGTGCGAGCCAGACTGCGGCTGATGGTCAAGCGCATCCTCCGTAAATACAAGTACCCGCCGGACCAGCAGGACGGCGCAGTCGAGCTGGTCCTGCAGCAGGCCCAGGCGCTCGGTGAGGCGTGGAGCTAGCCCGGCCGCAACATTTCCTGAGCGCTCCAGTGATTTCACGACGTCAGAGTCAACCGCTCCCCATGATTGACCTATCTGGAGATAGAAGAGGTGCGGTACTCACTCATTCTAAAACTCACTAGCGCTCCGTTCGTTCAGATACTTTTGCCAGCGCTGCGTGAGCAGGACCCTAGTGAAGGAGGCTCGAAATGTAACTGCTGGAAGTTCGGAAATTTCGTCGGACTGCAAGGGGCAGCCCTCCGCCCATTCCACCATTCCATCCCAGATAAAAGCGTCCGGCTTCTCTCCCTTGCCAAACCACCCGTGATATTCGAAAGGGGCAGTACTCGGCGGCATATCAAATGCGCCAAACGTGAGACACTCCTGACCTGCGCAGCCAGTCTCGAACAGTATGGGAACGCGCCCTTCCGTTTTCCACATGTCGATGGCTTCCCAGACTTCCGGGTCAGAGATGTCGACCAGCCAGTAAAGTTCTACGTCTCTAACCCGCAGTCGAATGAAAACGCTTGCAGCGAACTCGTAAGACCCAAACGTCAGACAAGCCTCCTCCTGGCCGCTGGCCAAGAGGTCTGTTATAGAAGTTGGCGCTGAGCATGTGAGAACTGGTGTGTTTTCCCCCAATTTTTCCAGCTTGCGCGGTCTGGGCTTAAAAAGCCAAAGAGGCACCAACGTACCAAAGCCCTCACATCGACCATGTATGTCAATCTTGCTCATTCGTTCTCTCTCCATCGCTGTCATATCTTGAATGACTTCGTTCGTATAGCGTTTTTTATAGATGATGATTTTGCTAGAAGCGGCAGGATTTCCACTCAAGACTTCGCGTCGTGAGTTTCGACATTTAGACCGCCCCTCACGACGGATGACTCAGTCGGCGGAAACGCGGGCTGGGATGCACAATCCGCGTGCAGGTCAAAAGGACGACCGGAAAATCAAGGACATTTTCGGGTGAATAGGCGCACGGCCCGTCGCGATATTCCGGATGAGCACCGACACTCAAAAGCAGTGCCTTCGGACAGGCGGCGCATGGCGACTGCTGATGTCCGGCTCGCTGCCGGCTTCTTTCTCACATGGCCCGAGTCGGCAGGGCCGGTTCAAAGTAACACTGGCGCGCTTCGCCTTCGGAGCAACGTCCCATAGCGGTGAGCCTCGCTCGCGCCGTGGCATCAAACCCGCTGCCCGAGGTTTTCTCCGACGCCGTTCGCGCCCGCGCCTCGGCCCTCCGGCAATATGGTCTTGCGGCCAGCCTCGAATTCCGGTTGATGGCGGAATCCCAGGCCTCCCGCACCGATAGCGATAACCGCTCCGACGAACAGCGCGGCGAATGAAAACCAGCTTGCGCGCGCGACTGCCCTGGTTGCAGTGTCGGCAGCCTGGCGGGCGTCGGCCGCCGCCTGGGGATTGGACGCTGCCGCGCCAAGGGACGCAATTGCTGACTGGGCCTGTTGCGACAAGGCATTAACTGCACTTTTGCCGCCGTCTTTAAGGAAGTCGATTCACGTCCACTACCGTTCTTCCTCGCACTTGACCGGCGAGAATATGTTCAGCGGTCGCAAAGACGTCGCCCAGGCCGATGACCGTAGTTAACGCATCAAGCTTGCGGGCATCGAAGTCGCTGGCAAGCGCGTTCCAGGCGCTCATACGCCGCTCCATCGGGCACATCACGGAATCGATGCCGACGAGTTTTACGCCGCGCAAAATGAAGGGCGCGACGCTTGCCGGGAAATCCATGCCCTGAGCCAGACCGCAGGCCGTGACGACACCACCGTACCGCGCCTGGGCGCAGGCATTCGCAAGCGTATGCGAACCCACTGAATCGACCACTGCCGCCCATCGTTCCTTCTGGAGCGGCTTGCCGGGCGCCGCAAGAGATGCCCGGTCCAGAATCTCTGCTGCGCCCAGCGAGTGCAGGTATGCGGCTTCGTTCAGCTTGCCGGTTGCCGCAACTACCCGATAGCCCCAGGAACTCAGGATGGAGACGGCGACGCTGCCGACACCACCGCTCGCGCCGGTGACAAGGACATCGCCGGACGCTGGCGTTACGCCTTCGTTGCGGACGGCGAGGCAACTGAGCATGGCCGTGAAGCCGGCCGTTCCGACCGACATGGCGTCCAAGGTGCTGAAAGAGCCCGGCAGCGCGATGAGCCAGTCGGCTTTGAGCCTGGCGCGCTGGGCAAGGCAGCCCCAGTGTGTCTCCCCGAGGCCCCAGCCAGTGACGACTACACGGTCTCCTTCTTTCCATTTTGGGTCGGACGAGGACTCAACGGTGCCGGCGCCGTCAACGCCGGCTATCATCGGCCACGCGCGAACGACAGGACTGCGGTTGGCAATTGCTAGCCCGTCTTTGTAATTGATGCCGGAGTGCTCAACGCGTACCACGACCTCGCCCTCTGATAGAGGATTGCTCTCGAGGGCGTTGTCCTCAAGATGTTTCAGTTCCGCGGTGAACTGGTCGCCATCCTTGTTCAGGAAAACAGCAGTGAAGGACATGTCGGTCTCCAGATGGATGCTGGCCGGGAGGTGTCTGACCTAGGTCACCTTCGGCCCAATGAATTTGGGGGGCCTACTTCGGTCTCTTCAGAATGCTGGCAATACTGCTCTACGCATAGACTTCTCCAGATTTTAGAAGCCGAACGAGACGAGTCAGGCGACCTGCGAGGTCGCCTGGAAGTTGCTTAAGCTGGGGGGGCTACAGTTTGTGGTTCACCAGCAAGGGCAAAAATTGGCAGCGTTAGAGAAAACGTCGCACCCTGGTCGAGGTTGTTCCTGGCGGTCAGCGTTCCGTCATGTGCTTCGATAATTGAGCGTGAAATTGCCAGACCTATACCCATGCCCTTTGCCTTTGAGGTGACAAACGGCTCGAAAAGAGTATCGAGTTCAACGATACCATGTCCGTTGTCGGAAATTTCGATAGTAACCAACAGTTCATCGAGGAAAGCGCCGGTGATGCCGACTTTTGGTGTGCGGCCGGTATTTTCTGTTGCTTCGATTGCATTCGACATCAGGTTGATAAGGACCTGCTGAATCTGTATCCGGTCGACGTTCACGTCTGGAAGATGGTTGGTAAATTCCAGCGTTATGGCGACATCTCGCATACTGGGGTCTTCTTTCAACAGCCTCACTGCATCCCGGACCATGTCAGGAATACTGCATGGAAACTTCTTGAGGGACTCCCGTTTGAACAGGGTACGGATGCTCTGCATCGTTTCGTCGGCAGCATGGCCATCCCGGAGTATGCCCTCCACGGAAGAGCGCGCCTCATCGAGATTTGGCGGGTTGGCGGCAAGCCAGCGCCGACAGGCGTGAGCATTGGCAATAACAGACGTAAGTGGTTGATTGAGCTCGTGCGCTATCGAGGCAGATAGTTCAGCGACCGTTGCAATCTGGGTCGCCCGGGTGAGTTGGGTTTGTACTTCTCGCAGGCTGTCTTCAGTACATTTTTGTTTGTCGATGTCGATATTCAGGCCGTACCATTGAACGATGTTGCCATCTGCATCGCGCATTGCTTCGGCGCGTGCATGATGCCAGCGGCATTGCCCGTCCTTTTGGCGTATACGGTGGACGCCGATGTAGGGTTCACCAGTCCGAACTGAGTGTGTCCATCCTTGAATGACGCTCTCCCAGTCATCTGGGTGAATCATTTTCTTATATCCGAGGTCACGAGTTTCCGATATGTCCACACCGGCGTATTCCGCGTATCTCTGGTTCATATAGGTCGGTTGCCCGCCAGCATCGGTGCACCAAATCATCCCTGGGATTGTTTCGGTAATCTCCCGCAACTGGTGCTCGCGCTGCTGGAGTGCGACTTCCGTTTCTTTCAGCTCGTCAATGTCCGTGCAAACGCCATACCAATGAAGGATTTCACCCGTCTCATCGCGAAAGGGTTCACTGCGGACGAGATACCAATGTAGTTTCCCATCAGCTCCCGGAATCTGATAAGTGTCCTGGTAAGATAAGCCCTCGAGGACGCATTGCTGCCAATGTCTGTGGACACGCTCCCGCTCGTCAGGCGGAACGAGACTGAATAAGGTCTTTCCGTCAATTTCCTCCCGGGTCTTTCCGATGAACGAAAGCATGCGGCGATTCCATCGGTCGGTTTCCCCGCCTGGGGTGGCGCGCCAAATCATGGCAGGCATTGCGTCTACGAGCCGGCGAAGATGTAACTCCTCGCGACTCAATCGTACTTCTACAATTTTGCGCTCGTGGATATCGGTGAGCAGGCCATACCAGTTAGTGATATCGCCTCGGGCGTTACGCATTGCATTGGCCCGGCACTGGAACCATCGATAGGACCCGTCGGCAGCGCGAAGGCGATATACCGTATCGTACGTCGTCCCGCTTTTCATCGACTGGTCCCATGTTTCTGTAACTGTCGCGGAGTCGTCCGGATGAACAAGGTCCAACCAGCCGTTGCTGGTCAGTTCATGCAGGCTTCTGCCGGTGTAGGCTTCAGCTCGTTTGTTCACATACTCTATGAACCCGGTGGCGTCAGTGCTCCATAGGAAGCCTGGCACTGCCTCGGTGAGCCAGTTGAGTTGCGCTTCACGCTCACGGATGACCTCTTTCGTTTTGTATAGGTCATCGATTTCGAGCTTCAAGGCATACCATTTGTACACGCTTCCGTCCTCGTTGAAATAAGGAACGGAACGGGAATGATGCCAGCGATACTCGCCGTCCGCATGTTTCCAGCGGTACGTGTCCTCGTAAGCTGCCTTCTGTTCGACCGACCGGAGATAACCTTGTCTGATTCGCTCCTTGTCGTCGGGGTGGATGAAATGCAGAAATCCGAGTTTTTGTAGCTCCTCCAGCGTTGTACCGGTTTCCTCAAGGATGTTGCGGTTAACGAAGTCTAAATCCGCTGCCGTTCTTGTGGCGAAGCGGCCGGGAAGGCGGTCAAGCAGTTCCCGAGCTTCCTTCTCGCTTTTCTTCAAGGCTTCCTGAGCCTTTACTGCGTCGTCGACCTCGATACCGACCAGGTACCAGTTGACTACAACCCCTTCGTCGTAAAACGGTTCAGCGACGAGATGTTGCCATCTGTACACACCATCGTATTGCTGCATCCGGACGACGACATCGACGGGGCGACCTGCTTCAATACACTGCGCCCATTGAGCACGGGCAGCTTCTACCTCGGAGGGATGGATGTAATTCATCCATAGGTCACCGACAATCTCTTCGCTCGGACGGCCCAATGCGGCAAGTCCGACCTTGTTGACGTAAACGAGTTTGCCGGCGGGGTCCGCCACGCATACGCAAGCTGGGACGCGGTCAACTATTCGCCTGTAGCTTTGCATTTCGCTCCGAAGACGCGACTCCGCAATCTTGCGGTCGTTCGCGTATTCCAGTTGACCGTCAATCGTTCGCGGCGAGGGCCGACCGGCCAGGTCCTCAACAGGCAAGTCAAACGAATCGTCTTTCATCCGGGCGGTAGATGCCGGTTTCCTTAGACGACGAGAGACCAGCTCCGCGCATAGCCATCCTGCGAGAATCGTAATAATGGACCGGGGGATTGAGCTTGACGCGAGTACAGGGTGCGCCAGGCCGACCGAGGCCCAGACGGTTCCTGTAGAGACGAAAGCGGCAGAAAGGCGGCCAATGTTTCGCCCGAACAAATGGGTAAAGAGAACTATAAGGACCAAACTCAGGCAGCCGGTATGGGATTCAAGCAACGCCACCGTACCAGAGGCAATCGAAACGCCGAAGGCCAGCGCGGCAACCCGAGAAAAGCGTGAGATTCGTATGGTAATCAAGTCACCCTCGAGTTCGACATTGACTGGCTGCGAGACGTTCTGATTCTCTAAAGCCTTCTTATGTTTCGGAACACTGCGGTGCTGATGAATGATTTCGTTGCTTCGCGTCGAGCGCTACATCTTACCCGACCTGGCTGTGACGTTTGGGGCCTCGCTGCTAACCGTAGCGGTGCTTGGGATATTCCTGCGTTTGCTGCCTTCCCAAGCCTCGTAGCGCCGGTCAGCCCAAAAGAATTCAGAGACACACGCCGCAGAATTTGTCAGCAACTCCACAACGAACCATTTATCGCGGCTGCCTCGCACGGGTTGCGTCTTTCGAGTTGAATCATTGAGGGCCGGGAACTGGCACCCGTCATTGCTCTTTTCCGACAGAGCAGCGTTGAACTGCTGGTTGTTGGATTGAATCGGCACGACTACTATGCGTCACGTCTTTGAAATGCTCTCTTCGACTGCGGTGCTGACGACTTGTGCTCAGTGCTGGGTAATCGATGCCCCTACGACCCCTCACTTTCGTACGCGTGTGCGAGTCCCTTCGGTCAGGCCAAAGCCGACACTACGATGGCGTGAAGGACTCGCGCAATTACATATTCATGTAGCCCGTCATCCGCTCACTGCTGCTGCCGTGCAGGCCTTTCATACATGAGGCAAGTCACGGTCACTAGGGCTGACCCAACTCGTTGTTAAACGCGGACTACGCACGAAGCTTTGGACTTGCTGTGGGGGGCGCAGTCAGTCAGCGGTTGAGTTCGGCGTTGCCGAGCTTCCGAAGTGCATTGCCGCGCCGGTCGTTTTACCAGCAATCGGCCGCAACATCGAACGACATGAGTTGGAACTCGCGCACATCCGCGTTGCTCGCAAATAGCTGGTGCATATGGCATCGTCCACTTGAGTATGTAGTACGTTGGCCGGTGCCAGGCCTTGATACGTTTGCCGACGCGCCGGACGGCGTACACGTATTTGAATACGCGGTTCAAGAACCCGGTGCGGTCTCTTTCGTCGTTCGGCGATGCCGCCGCGCGAAGCAGGATAGCGGCGAACAGACGGTTTAGCACAGCCGCCCATTGAAAACGCATCGGACGTTCGATGTCGCAGACGTATTGCTGGCCGTCGACGTCGATGAAGCATCTGGGGTTACCGGGAGTGACAAGCCCGAGGTGATAACGGATTGAGCCGGCGTACGGGTCACGATGGCGAACCAGGCTCGCGCCCGGTGGCAGTTGGGCAAACATCGCGGCCTTCACAGTCGGGATGTCCTGTAGCAAACGCGTGGTCACAGGGCACAGGGCTTCCGCCGACGGGTGTGGCGTGTCGTACCACTTTAGATAGAACCGTCGCCAACCGGTCTTGAAGAACGAATTGAATCCAATGTCATTGTAGTTACTGGACGCCGAAATCTTCTGTGCCGCGTCGACAGCAAGAGCCTCGTCTCGAATTGTTTTCCAGTTGGCCTAGTGCGCCAGCGGCGAGAATCAGATAGGCTCCTTGCGGGCGCGCAATCGGACACAACACCCAAGACATTGACAGCGCGCCATAACGAAGTCGTCAGTGGATGTCTGTTTACAGAGCGAAGAACACACCGACGAAAATCGTCCCGAACAGCGTCCACTTGATTATGTAGTGCGTTGGCCGGTGCCGGGCCTTGATACGTTTGCCGACGCGAGCCTCGAAGCAGAAAGAGCCCGACTCGTACAATGCTTTAGTCAGACAAATGCGACGGACTCTGTTCATCTTCTGAGTGAGATTTTTCACCTTGTCGCTATGGCGATGATGCCGTACAAGTATCCTGACGAGCGTTTATCGTGGAAACTATTGGACTTGGACCCCGTGTTTCGACAGACGGACGAGGCGTGGTTTTTGTGCTCTCATTTTGTGGTCGCCACATCGAGTGCATGGTCACGCTTGAGGCACTCGAGCAGCATTTCTGGGTGCAACCCGGGGCGGCCGAAGCGCGTGTCCTCAAGGCGTTTTCGGACGGTTGCAGGCGCATCGTCGCTATGGCGGAACGAAAGGTGCGTGCGCGGCCAAGCGACAATATCTTACTGACCGTCGATGACTTTGGCCCGAGGAAATAGCGCGACGAGGTAGCCGGGGTGCGTGCGAACGGAAACAAGTCAGGCAACTGTGGTGTCGAATGGACCATGACTTTGCGGCCGTAGCCGCGCGGGGTGACAGAGACATGACGGCAGAAATCACGGCCTCGCCGGAGGCAGTTGCGCTGGAGCGCATCGCTGGCGCCGCACGGGAAGTGCAGGCAGCCTCGGCTGCACTGGAAAAACACTTTGGTGTCAATGGAGGCACGCAACCTTCGACGCTTGAACTTGCGCGGTTCGCGGCTGCTATGCAGGAGTTGCGCGACGCGCGTGAGGAATTCGACCGCCTGCTGTCGAGAAAGCAGCGGCAGTAAGCCGACGGCTTCGATTCCTCCGGCATTGCGTTCTGCTTCGCAAATGAGTTTTTGCCTCCTGGCGTGCCATCTTGCCGGAGGTTTTACCCTTGTGGGTGCGCCAATGTCGCTGCGCGCGCATGTGTGTTCGTCACGGCAAATATCATCGCATAGTGCGGATGCCTGCCAAACTTCCCTTGGGTATGCGGGTGTGTCAATCCGAGCGCCAGTGCCTTGACAATTTCAGGGGTGACGTCCGGGCGCTCATACTTGCTGTTGCCATAGTGCGACTCCGAGACAACAAGCACCCGCAGCCCCCGGAATCCGTCAGTCGCGTAGTGGCCGCCGACCCGTGGTGCAAATCGAACTGCAGTCATTGCAAGCCTCCCGCAACGTTCCTCGCGATGAAGCTCACGTTAGTTGATGCCGACCGGAGGTCGCCCTTGCGACGCTGTCCCGCGCAGAAAGGAAAACTGGTCCCGGCAAATCGGGGAAGTCGTCCGGTCCCATCCATGTGGAGACACGGGCACCGAGTGCCTCAAGGAGCGCGTCTGAATTCAGGCAGTACCTGCGGTAGGAGGGGAACGGCGTCACCACGAGACGCGACTCAGCGCCGTTTGCATCACGGTCGACATAGACATGGAGACAGCGCTGATTACCCTGGTCGCCAATCAATATTTCCTCACGCGGACACCCCTTGAAGCCAAACGCGCTCGCAAAATCTTCTCGACTTGTCACGCCAGTCGCGATGATGACCTTTGGGCCATGCTTCGCTCGAAGGTCGCGCATAAATTCAAAGCGGCCACCATGACGGCAGAGGTTCCGATACTGCTCTTTGTCGCCGAGTTCAGGTTGCGCGTTATGGATTGACGCCCAACTTCGACTGTTGACTTCAGGGGACGCGAGCGGAAAGAGGTTCAGTTTGAACTCGTATGCTTTCTCCCCGTACAAGTAATTGTCTCGGTACTCTTCCCAGGTTAGGTCGTCAACTTCGGCTCCCGCGCGCTTCAACACGTTCCGGCGGATGGACACCACAATCTTGGCCATCCTCTCCCAGAGCGGCCAGGTGCGATGCAATCCGTCTTCTTGTGTGCGGCGCTCAATGCTCCATGCCCCGGCCTTAAACTCAGGGATGATGGTCTCTAAACGCTCGCTAACGCCTCCGTGTTCGATGCCGCAAAGCCACAGCTTCGCGTGCTCCAGATTGCCGCCATCCATGCCAACAAAGGAGCGGAAGTAGTTGCAGAGTTCTTCGTTCGTATATGGTCTCATTGATTTTCTTGTTTTCAGTCGTGTCGCTTCACATTCTAGTCTTGAGTTGCGCTTCGGTTCTTCGCTTTGTGAGAGAGATATGATTCGAGAAGCCCACGGAGATTTGCCGCGCCTACCGGATTTGCACTGTGAACCGCGAATTCGAACTGGTCAGAGATGAATCGTCCTGAGACGTCAAGGTCGGTATTAA
>Ga0224736_1135_pt1 | contig 13696 bp, 21 predicted proteins | sample IA12soil_MG_GH6A_FD_161628 | JGI IMG/M metagenome (GOLD analysis project Ga0224736, IMG submission 161628) | Enriched cells from agricultural soil in Iowa, United States - IA12soil_MG_GH6A(-) | ecosystem: Environmental > Terrestrial > Soil > Agricultural land | place: USA: Iowa | collected 2017-05-08
CAACAAGTTATACAACAAGGTATAAGTCAAGTATGTAGATCGTGACACGTGAGAGACAGAACCCTTATCTTATAAGAGATGATCTGGACTATTTAAAGAAATATTGAAATAGTATTAGATTAGAATATTAGAGAATATTAGAAAGAAATAGAAAACAAGACTATTTCCTTCCAAGTTAGTGTATCATTTTCTGGATTTACGGTGAAGCCGGTATATCCACTTCTCGCCACTGATGTAAACACTTGGAGCTTCATATTTTTTTTTCTTTATATTTCCCCCACCCCCTCCATATTCTTTCTCCAATTTATCCCCCCGCTATCCTCTATACATCATGGCACCACCAGCTATCATCGCCCCCTCCATCCTCAGCGCCAACTTCGCCGATCTAGGCCATGACTGCTCTAAGAAGATGGAGCAGGGCGCAGACTGGCTGCACGTTGACATTATGGACGGTCACTTCGTACCAAATATGACAATCGGCTGCCCCGTCGTATCTCAAATCCGCGGCTGTGTCGATCGACCCTCCGAACCCTGCGGTCGTGGCACTTTCGATTGCCATATGATGATTATGGAGGTTAGACTTTACCCGCGTCATCCCGGAACGTCATGAGCTCTCCTGCTGACAATTGCTTTGCTTACAGCCGCACAAATGGGTCGGAGAGTTTAAGAAAGCCGGTTGCGATCTCTACTGTTTCCACTATGAAGCTGCAGTTTCCTCCGTCGCCGCCAAAGATCCTACAGATAAAGAAACAACCGCTCGTACAAGCCCTAAGCAACTCATTCGTTATATCCACGAGGAAGGTATGCAGGCTGGTATCGCGATTAAGCCAGATACCCCCGTCGATGTATTGTGGGATATTATTGAGAGCGAGGACCCCGCGGAACGACCGGACGTGAGTTACCTTATTCCGGTTCGGTGTATTTCCAATATACTAATTAATGTTTCACAGATGGTTCTGGTCATGACTGTGCATCCCGGTTTCGGCGGTCAGAAATTCATGGCTTCAGAGCTTCCTAAGGTCACCGCTCTGCGCCAACGTTACCCCGATCTGAATATTGAAGTCGACGGTGGTCTTGGTTTGGGTACAATTGACCAGGCTGCTGATGCGGGAGCTAATGTGATTGTTGCTGGATCTGCGATTTTCGGCGCGCAAGATCCTGCCGACGTCATCGCGAAGCTGCGCGAGGCTGTCCAGAAGCGTCGCGGGGTGGAGTAGAGATGATACGGTTTCATTGCACAAAATGGGGTTTGGGTGTTTTGTCTTCTCTTTGAGGGTTTTCTGGTTACATTTTATATTATACATTCTTAATCATGAGTTATGAATGGCATTTATGTGTGGGACTGTTCACACTCCGAATTATTTACATTTTCATACGCATCGTACGAAAAGAAAATCAATTGCAACCTTGTCAGGCATTTGATGTACAGATGTCATAAGAATTCGTGAAAGCAACTCCCTCAGTAGAGGTAGTGGCCTACTTCGCCGACTTGACCGGCGCTGCCTTGGTATCATCATTCGCACTGGCCTTCTTAGGCTCGACCTTGATTTCTTGAGGCGCCACAGCTGTCGCAATCATTTCAGCGATCGCATTCCCCTTGGGCTCATTGGGCTCCATGAGCTCTTCCTTATTCTCGATGGCCACATCGTCAATAGCCGGACTAGCCACCTCCTCAATCGACTCGGACTTAGTCTTCTCCGCGGCCTCTTTGCGCAGAGCATCGAGATTGCCTGTAGGCTCCGCAGAAATGGACTGTCGGATCTCATGCACCGTCTTGTCTTGATCAGCGTCCTCGAGAGTCGATACCCTGGATCCGCGGTGGTGTCCAACCAACCCGAGCATCTCTGCGTTATCCACATGGAAGTTCGCCGAGGACACAGCCGCCTGTTCGGGAACTAGAGCCGGACGTTTGGCTGACTTTGGTGAATCCGATTCGGGGTCGGGTAATTCGGGGGCCACTGAGCCGCGGTGCGTGCGGTTGGCGACAGGTACTTCCGTAGTCTGTTGTTTCGGCTCTTTCTTATCGTCTGACTTGGCCTTCGCCTTGGAGGCAGCCTCGGAGCTAGCCTGGCGCAGGGCCAGCACGGCCATATCGTCCTTCTTGTCTTCGGGTTTGGTAACGGGGGGATCCTGGATCTTGATTGTGGAGGGCTTGGGGGTGGCAGGTGTGGGCTCGGGTTTGGTCTCGGTCGCTGGTACAGGATTGCTAGTGGCAGGCATTCCATCTAGGTCCTGAACGCTGTTTACTACCATACGTAGTTCGCCGAACTCGTTCCATTCTTCGACCTGTTCGAGATCCTAGGAAGTCGGTGGGGTTAGCGCTACGCTCTCGGTATAAGATAACTGCTTTGGAAGCTAATCCATGCAAGGGGGCTGTCATACTCCTACAATATCACCGTATTTCACCAACCCGGGAAGCTTCTTGCCCTTGGAGCGTCGACCCCAGAGTTTCCGGGCGGCCTCATCGGTGGCAACATCGATCGCACGGAAGGGGAGTTTGTTGGCTTTAAGGATTGTTTCAATTCTGGAGGTCGCGGTAACAATGTGCGACGACCCCGCGGTCAGGGAAGTGTAGAGGTAGAGGGTTGAGTCTGGCATAGTGGATGTAGGATGTAGGATGCTGAGGGTTAAGGATAAGGGAAAGGGTGATAAAAAGATTCAATTCATTCAGGGGTTAGTTTTGTATTCCTCTTTGATTGAAGTTCTAAGAGAAAAATAAATTATTTCCCCCCTGGGACGTTTATTATGACGTGGCTTGCGTATCACGTGCAGTTACTTTGTTGATTTCACTTCAATCCTCTCCTTTATATATCATCATTTTCATCTCTTCGTCTATGATGAATTCCCCCTTCTCCACACGGGTCGTTCCATGTGTCCAACGGCTATCTGCCCTGGAAAATGGGCCCAGTGTGGCAACTTGACGTCAGATCCGGAGTTGGAGATATCCTGGAATATTCTCGTGGATCTTGGCCTCTTCAGTTTCAGTCTGGAACTGACAAGTTAATATATGTACTAATGTACTTCCCTGGTGTAGCGGATTATTTGACATCCTCGAAGAACATGCGCCATGCATAGCTATACCTGTCACATGCTCACTATCGAGCATTATTGTCTGGGCTGAGTCTTGAGTGAATGACCAGTGTTGGGTAGTGGACTTTGATAACGTCAAAGAGAGAGGTTCAGGCTTTCCTACTACTTCTGACACTTCACCATTGGCTATAGATATCAGTTGGATCCTTATAGGTCTTTAGCAATCCAATCATCCGACATCTGGTGTCCTACTGACAAGATTTCAATAGCTTGGACAGGATAATCATATTTATCAAAAAATTGCCGATATACCACTGTCATACCTTACATTGTATAACAAGAAGAAGTTTTCACTGCCCGAGAGTAGTTGTACTAATCAGCCCGATATATATATCTCATTAGTATAGTCAGAAGCACACGAGACAGGTATTGTGCGGCTGCTGAATATGTTTGCCTATTGGCTAAGAAGGAAAGAATATCAAATCAGCACCAGGGGCCCCTGTGTTATAGTGGGAGTATATATCCTGTGCTCGCGAGAGGAAAGTCCGTAGAGCCTCAAAGGACGCGTCCTCGACTCGGCGCAGCAATATGCATAAGAGAATAAACCTGCTAACTCAAGCCTCCTACCTAGGTATTGAGAACTGGACCATGCCAACTAGATCTGTGCTGACATGCGCTTTCCCTGAAGCATAGCACCTCAACTGACTTGGCGTCTGGGATCCGAGCTCACCTCGTCTATCGCTAGCCGGCAAATGGCGTTCCATGTCACACGATCGACATAGGTAAGCAGGCTGCATCTTTATGCGTTTAAATGCCGGGGAGTGCAGGAGTGTGGTTGCGAGGTGCCGCGGAGGTATACCAAGTGGAAAAACCTGGGCATGGAAGACACATATTCCTAACCCGTTGTTTTCCGTGCCTAATATTTCTATGAACTAGGTGAGTTAATTTTATCAGCTGAGGTTTGGGCATTGGAAGGATACTTATAATAAATCAAAGTACGAAGTATAGGTTTCCGGTTTGAGTGTGATGCATTATATGACTTCTGCCCGTGCACACACCTAGAAATTTACAGCCTATCACCTCAAAGTGGCTCATTTGAAGTGGTTTGCTAGTCTCGCGTGTGATATGTCCTGTTCAAGACAACCTCTCACGACAGGAAGCAGTCCAGAAGCTCCAGCATTAATTGATGCAGGGGAAAAGGTATCAGGGTCTCGGCCATGTAACGCCTGCAGACCCTGTTTTGACATGGATGGCACACTAAAGGAACCCCAAGAAATCTGTACTTTGCCCATCTCCTTTTCCTATGAAGTAACGAAGCCTGTCAGAACATGTCGGGAGAAAGGATTCGAGTTCACGGTGAGAGCGAAATCCGTGTCGAACGTTGGGAGGACTCCTAGACCACCCAGTGGGCAATAGATCATCAACCAGAAAATCGCCCATTCGATAGGAGATATATTTGGTGCAAGACTGCCCAGCCCGATTATCCTCATTGACTGCCGGAGGACGCCGCACACTGTACTCCGTAGCATGCTGTGCTCACTTCTGAAAGTCTATGCTGAAACAGAGACCGATGTGATTGATCACCCTGGCTTACAACGCAGTCAACGTACTTTGTCTCTTTCTTATGAGCCCGAGATTACCGCTCTTGACGAAACAATGGTGATGTCAGTACTCGCTAATGCTAAGGATCGGTAATCATAATAGAACACTAAATGTCCAACCATTATGCGATCAGGAGACTGGTCCACCTAATACCGTGGAGCCTCCGTAGTATCGCACCAGTAATCTCGTTTATCCTAAATGGTCTCCATACAGCCATCACGTGGAAGGGATGATCTATCATTAGTGCGTTGCAGACCGTCAGGAGTTAAAAACGACCATTTTTTGGGCATGTTGAGTAAGCCAACAATAGCCCCATACCAAACAAACAAGAGCAAACTGCTTTATAGGGGGCCCCTGACTTGCCACAAGCATAACTGAGAACCGTGGAACTTCTCCGGGAGTGACCCACGGTAACACGTGAATCGAACCGTTCTTGTACGACCACTCTATTTCTTCGGGGATTTCCATATTACTTCGTTAATGAGTGTGTTATTGTTTGCTTTTCATCTCTGGTTGGGCATTGGGCGCTGAAACTGCGAGCTAAACAATGTCATCTGCAAGATGCCATGCCCCGGCCAGTCGACGTGGCAGTCCTCGACGCGCCCGAGCGATCTTAGTCCGACCGTACTCCGTACATAGTAAATGGATCCTAAGTTCTTGGGTTATGGCTGTGCTAGAGGGGGGAAATGGGCTCGTTTTGTTTCTTTTGGGCTCCCGCTGTAGGCGCTCGGTACCCCGTAGTTGAGAAAAGAGACTTGATTATGTATTGTGTAATGTACTCCAGGGCCCAGTTTATCGAGTACATGGATGTATCAGGTCACCTTTTCGTAAGCAAGGACACATCTGCTGGCTCGGGCCATTGTCGGGGTGATCCGGTTCGCTGCCTCACTTTTAATTCATTTTTTTTTCTCGGCCGTCTGCAGCTTCTAACCTAACATGATCTCGCTTCTAGCAGGAGTCGGCTCAGTCACCCGGGTATGTGCCATTGGGAGATGGCTGATGGCTTGCTGGTGGCTGACCTCGACACGGATGCACTTTGAGACCATACGGAGTAGTATTGGGGAAATATTAGAACAAAGAGCGGAAAAAGAGAGACATCGTTACCCGAACGTCTTAAGGGCCCAGACCGGTGATCGACTACTATGTTCGTTGGAGTATAGCACTCTCTTGCTGCCAATTCTCGTATCTCATTTTGTGGGGAGGTATCCTTCATCGTCGATCTGAACTTTTGTCCTTTATTTTATCTCCTCGTCTGCCCAATCTGCATTTGCTTCTTCTCCCAACTTGTAATATTTTTGTCTGATAGTTTCCTTCCCCGATCATTTACTATACATTTAACTCCACGCAGATCTTCATCTTGATTGCATTGATAAGATCTCCTATTCCACCTGCCATCCACTTCGACTTAATATTTTATTTTTCTATTGCGCTCCAAATCTATGTAGGTCTTTCTTACCTATTCTCACAAAGCATACGCTGACCATTCACAGATATAAAATCCACCTTTCTCCATCCATTTTATTACTGATAGACAGTGACTTCCCCGGCCATTGCGACGAGGAAACCAACCATGACTGTCACTCTGGATGACGAACTGTTCACCAGTGCCATCTCTGGATATCGCGAAGCATTTTTGGTCCAACACTCCCACCTCTCGGAAGATGAACGAAATCAGCTCTGGATCGAACAGCTACGTCGGTTCATCCCGGCCCCCAGTGACCGGGATACCAACTGGCAGTCCGCTGGGAGCCTGAGGAAACGGACTCGACAGGATGCGACACCACGGACGTTGCCATATTCTGATTCGGGTCTTCCTCAGGCGAAACGGAGAGCCACCGTATGTGTGACCTTGGTTACTTGATCCAACCTTCTCTGATCCGCCCCTCCCGCGCTCTCGTCTCCTAATCCCAGCCGCCATTGGTCCTTGGATTGACAATTGGCAGACCCCGGATCTCTCGGTCGACCTAACCCGCGACATCTCCCACGCCTCCTCCCCCGACCTACCTCGGAACGCTGCCTTCTCGGGACAAGGCTCCTACCGACACACCGCCATGGTGCGCTCCCAGAGCCAACAAATACCGGTCTCCCACCAACACCAGCCAGTCGGTGGCGCCATGGGTAAACGCCAATCCTTCTGCCCAGTACGGACCCATCGACTCCTCGACCATGTCGACGAATATTCGCCATCTGAGTACACGAAGTATTTGGACACCTCTTCCAGTCAACCTTTTGACTCGGCATTGACTTTCGGACTTGCAAATAATGGACAAACCCGGCCATCATTCCCTCAATACCCTGACCGGACGTCCCCCTGGACCGACCCGGCCCCAGCAGCTGCGCCAGAGATGACCCGCAGCACGACCACCGACTCATTAATTGGCGGAATCAATATGTTTCGGTTCGACTCGACTGGACCCCAATATCAAGAACCGGTCGGCTCCCTTCCCACGGAGTGGGTGCCAACATCCACCTCCGGTCTGCCGTATCAAGACCCCTTTCTATCCCCCGTGTACCCTGACATAGATCCCACATCGTCTTCCCCGTTCTCCCACCATTCTCCCATCTCCCATCCATCGTCCTTCTCCAACCCGTCATTCTCAGCATCCGCTCCCCCAACCACCTCCTTCTACTACCCAGTGCCCCACAATATGCTCCCCTTCGAATCAGTGGAGATGAAAGCCTCCGACTCAACCGACAGCAACAACTTGGCAAACCAGAGCTCACGCGCCGCGCGCCGCACCAAAGAACTGATCGCCCAGGCTGCGCGCCCCATTGCTCCAAAGGTCGAGTCCGTCGACACCAGCATGTCCAAGATCGACCCTCATAAGATGCTGCGCATCTCTTCCACAGATGGCACAACGAAAGAAGTCGCCGCCATCCCAAAGGTCTCCGTGAGGCGACCCCAGCGACCAAAGACATATTGCAGCATCTGCACAGATCACCCCGACGGTTTCCACGGCGAGCACGAGCTGCGCCGCCATAAGGAGCGGGTGCACGCTTCCATCCGCACAGTCTGGGTCTGCAACGACATCTCGCCTGGCAAGTACTTCCTTTCGAATTGCAAGGCTTGTCGAAATGGGAAGCGCTACGGCGCCAATTATAATGCTGCGGCGCATCTGCGCCGCACGCATTTCAATCCCTGTGAGCGCGGCCGTGGCGGGCGCGGCAAAGATAGTGAGAAGCGCGGTGGGAAAGGTGGAGGTAATCAGCCTGGCATGGATGTCTTGAAACATTGGATGATTGCCGCTGAGGAAGTCACCGATGAGGCGGCGGGCGGTGGTTCCAACTCCAAGCTTCTAATTCGAAATCCTAGTCGTGTTTCGACTAAGGATCCTGGGTATCAGCTTGCTGTTGCTGCTTGTCGCTTGGTGGATGGTCAGCCTCCCCATGTTGTGGAGTCAGCTCTGCTGAAGGAGTCTGACCAATTCCCCGAATTTCCTGATGCGCCGTTTGAGTTTGATTTTGAGCTGGACCTTAATCTCGACCTCGACATTGAGAGGTCAATGGGTTCCCCCTTCTCTGATTCGTCATCGTGCATGCCTGATATTGATTCGTGTGTCAAGTGAACGATCGTAGTCTGGTTCGTGTTTTATCTCTTCATTGTGGGTTCTTTTGCGACTGCTTGTTGAGAGCACCGTTTCACCGGGTTCGTGTACTGTATTTTGGGATATGGTTAATGGTTAGTCTCTGAGGTTAGTGGGGATTGGATCTGGATATATTTTGGTTTCTTTGGCGATATATGTGAGATAAGTTCGGTAGAGAGCAATTCTGGCGAACCTACATAGTATAATGACGAGAACGAACTAATGATAATGAAAGAGGTGTCACAGCGTTGCAATGAAAAACCGGGGATCGTCGGTATTCAGCCCTGTACATATGTACTTAGTACCCGGTACGAGAATCATAGTGTGCCATAATATGAGAGCGCAGGTACCAGGTACTGTCCAGGCAGCAACAATACGGGCGGTCAAGTACCAAGACGCGTAAAAAGCAGAACAAGGCTGTGAGTGGCTGAGAAACTCCGGAAGTGGGGTCCCGTGTCACCCGGTGGCTGATCCTCAACCAATAAAATGTGACCCAAGGAATGCACTTTGTGGCTTACTACGTGAGTCGGCGATAGGGCTGGAAATCTGTGGCTGAAAAGACTTTGCTAGAATACTGTGGCCTAAGTACACGATGGGTACCAAGGTTTTGTTTCATAGCTTTTTTTTTTTTGCTGAGGTATTGAGCAGTTGTCTTAGATTAGTAGAATTGAATGTATTGGCTTGTAAATCACGCAGCAATATCGAAGCGAAATATAAGATGATCAATATTTACTAAAAGACTCGGCCCGTGTGGAGAAGAAATGTAAAGGGGGAAAGACATAAAGGTACTTCGGAGGTACCTCATCCCTATATCCTTGGCAGACAAACTCTACTATCGGGCCCACCGACCAAGTATCTCTCAAGTACCCCAACAATTTCCTTCTCACCTGCAATACAACTTGAAAGTGAGTTACCTGACCTTTCCTCCTTTCTGACACTCTTAACCTCATCTTCATCCCCATTTTCATCCATTATTTCTCCTTTTCCACTTCGCTCGCTTATCCCACTGGCTCATCACAGCCTCCCCCTTTCGACCAATCTCAGTCTTTGCCTTATCCCAGGTACGTGGGTTTAACCGCTGTGGCGGCCATTCCTCCACTGTTTAACCTTACTCTTATGACATAAAGGCGCCGCAAGGCCCTATAATTTTGCTTGTTATGAAGTCGCTAATTCGTTTTACCTCGGTTTTAGAATAATATCCCGTCGCAATGTCCTATCCGCAGCACCCTCAGCAAGCCTATCCTCCCGGCCCTCCTCAGCAGTAAGTCGTTTCCGCCCACTTAGAAATCTGCTTTAGCCGCCCGAATTATTGAAGGCGTGAAAACTGCTCGGCTTTTGCTTTGCGACTGATAGCCCGGTCCATGGTATCTGGAGTGGTCAATATTTCGAACATGGTTCTGATCTTTGAAATGCAGATACGGTTACCCGCCGCAACAACCTGGATATGACCAGTACAACCAGGGCTACGCCCCTCAAGGAGGCCCACAGTACGCTCCGGGCCAGCAGCCGGCGCCAGTAAGTGTTGAAATACCTAATTACACACGTTCGCACACACTTACCAATATACAATAGTATTACCCACCAGGACCACCACAAGGGCAACCACAACAAGGAGGGGACAATGACAAGAAAGAAGATAAGGGTTGTTTGATGACTTGGTAAGTATCCGCATTGTCCTGGAAAGTAGGAAAATGCTAATGTGCACCCTTTCAGCTTGGGCACTATTTTCTGTTGTTGGGCATGCGCCGAATGTTGTGACTGCTGTGTCGACTGCTGCGACATGTGTTGCTGAGGTTCATGATCAATGATATCTACGATACCTTTCTTCTTGCAGGCGTTGGGATTTCTGGATACGCCCCGCAGCATTCTAGGACAGGGTACTGCATATTCGAATGGCAATAATTTCTTTCCGCCTTTACTTCATGGAACTTTTGTTTTTCCTGGACAGAATGCTCCAGGTCAGGTCAATTTTAGCTCCAATAGTTTATTCATCACATTCAAGAATTCATTCGATTGATCCGCTGGCATAATACCCGATCGTCTACCTAGGTAGATACAATGCGCATATATAATCCATCAAATGCATCTGCGCATTAAAACCTCGCACTAATTAGACACTTCATTGCTTGGTATGATATTGTGCAAAAATAATGTTACATCAATTGTTAACAACCTTGGAAGCTTGAAGCTCCTACGTAGTAAGCTTTATTTGTACTAGAAGCGGCAACCTCTTGATATTCTCAACTTCGAAGTTTATTCCTAGGAGGCATCGGACTCGGAAGACCTATTCTGGATTTATTTAATCTATTTTTGGAAATTGAATAGTAAGGCGCATCGCTTGCTCTAAGCTAACTAGTCCGGGGAATGATAGGCAGAGGGCCACTCTTCGTGCTGTGCCTAAGCGCCTTGCTATATGCGTTGTTGTCCGGGCAAGTTACGAATTTCCTTGGACATTAAATAAGGAACCCCCGACATCGTATGTACTTATTGAGCTTGTAATTATTCTGTTGCTCCGCCATTTCATCTTGGTTTGATCATTTCCTAGCCCAATAAACCTCAACCTATATGTCAATCGCAATATGGCTACAGAGATCGGACCAAGCCCGCTTGACACCAATGGATTGTGTCTCTTATCATTGGATGGTGGAGGTGTGAGAGGATTGTCAAGTCTCCTGATATTGAGAGATGTGATGACACAGCTCAATTCAGAGCGTGAGGATAGTGAAGTCCTCAAGCCTTGTGATGTGTTTGACCTGATTGGAGGCACTAGTATAGGAGGGTGTATATTAACAATAGGGTTATAGAAGCTGAGCTGACATATGCGACATGTTTAGATTGATCGCCATAATGCTAGGGCGGCTGGAAATGGGTGTCGACGAGTGTATCATTGCATACACCGAATTGATGGAACCGGTCTTCAGCGAGAAAATAAACAAACTCCCAGTTGACTGGTCTGAAAAGATCGTATCACAATATGACAGCAAGAGACTCAAAAAGGCCATTGAAAGCGTCATCACTCGTGTTGGGTTGTTGCCAACAGACCTGATGAATGATGGGAAGCCCCGTCGCTGCAAAACGTTTGTCTGCACAACCTCTAAAGATACTTTTCAAGTCACACGCCTTCGAAGCTATTCATTGTCGAATGAGATTGCATTACCGGCGACTATCTGTGAAGCAGCAATGGCAACATCCGCTGCGACCAGATTCTTTGATCCGGTTTCGATCGGCAACCACCAATTTGTGGACGGAGCATTCGGTGCTAATAATCCTATTGAGGAAGTCGAAGGAGAAGCCGCTGATATATGGTGCACAACGAGCCGGGCTCTGAAGCCATTGGTGAAATGTTTTGTGTCTGTGGGGACAGGAGATGCTGCACAAGTCCCCATGGATGACAATATGCTGACGTTTCTTTCAAAGACATTGGTAAAACTGGCAATCAAACCAGAGAGTACTGAACGTCGCTTTATGGCTCGATGGAGCAATGAGGTAAAGGGGAAACGTTACTTTCGCTTCAACGTTAAGCAAGGACTGGAGCAAGTCCACATGACCGAGTTTGAAAAGCAAAGCGTAATCGAGTCTGCAACATATGTCTATCTACATCATTCATCCGAAAAGATCCGAGTTCGTGACTGTATTTTGAACCTATCACAGAAGGAAGGTATATATGTAGGAATCAAACTCGCAAAACTCCTGGCGCGTTGTGGTTAGGTGCTGACCATTTGCAGGAAAGACTAGGTAAAATTGACTATGAAACAACTATACGTGTAAGATATGAATATTCTCTGTTATGGAGGATAATGTCGCTAGAATTTCTAAATCTGACTCTCTATTAGGAACATGGAGCTCGAGCTGCTCACCATAAAATCCTGCAAGCGCTGGATTTGCCAGACAACCCTTTTCACCACAAAAAGCCTGCTTGCTGGGTTGTTCCTTTTGAAAGGAATCCACGATATGTCGATCGCCATGTCGTGGGAAAGGTAAAATGCAGACTATTTGCCAAGAACCAACCCGAACGAATTGCTATCTTTGGTCTTGGAGGAATAGGCAAGACACAAATTGCCCTAGAGCTTGCCTATCAAACGAGGGAGCTATATCCAGATTGTGCCATCTTTTGGCTCCCTGCAGTCGATACGGAGAGTCTCCAACAAGCATACCAGAGGGTGGCCGATCAGCTTGGGATCGCCCTTGGTGATACGAGGGAGGATGTGATGAGGCTTGTAAAGGACCATTTGAGTCGGTCAAGCACTGGGCGATGGTTGTTGATCTTTGACAACGCCGATGAGATTGATATGTGGAGCGAAAGCCAAATTTCAACAACTGGAGGGCTAAAAGACTACCTTCCCACGAGCAATGAAGGCGCCATTGTCTTCACGACCCGAAGCAACAAAGTTGCTCAGTACCTTGCCGAAACAGAAGTTATTGAAATTGCCGAAATGGATGAGCAAAAGACCACTCGCGTCTTGCGGAATACCTTGATTAGCAAGGAACTGCTCCACGATACCGAAAGCACCCGAAAGCTCCTTAGCCGACTTACGTTTCTCCCTCTGGCTATTGTGCAAGCTGCTTCGTTTATTAACGAAAATAGACTCACACTCGCTAGCTACGTTGATCTTTTGGATCGGACAATAACAGAGGATCCCCATCCTGCACGGACCTGCTTTTTGCACAAGGTAGGCAGATGTCAAACTTGGGACGGAAGGGCCAAAGAAGCCGAAAGAATCTTCATTGAAAGCATCGAAATCGCGGGTGTATTATACGGCCCTGACAGTCCATATGCTTTATTTGGGGATTACGAGCTGGTGCATAGCTATTTAGGCCAAGGTAAGCTGAAGGAAGGAGTTTAACTTTGCGAGGAGATAGTAGAGAGGATGAAGATCATTTGTGGTCCTGATAGCATTGAGACCATGGAATATGTCTGGGACTTGACAATTATATACCGCACTACTTCTAACCACGATAAGGCTCGAGAACTTTGCAAGAATGTGATTCCATATTTTCTCAGAAGACTTGGTCCAGATTCCATGGAGAAGCTGGATGAAATCGTTTCCCTGGCCTCATCTTACCTCCTCGATCCAAAGCTCTTAGTTGCTTCAGAGTTATCTCTCCGATCATTGCATATGAACAGAACGGTATTCGGGTCGGAGAGCGATCGAACGCTCCGGGCAATGTGTGATATGGGCGTTATATATTTGAAGAGATGGTGACTTAAAAAGGCCGAAGCCCTGTTTACAGAAGCAGTCGAAACTCATAAGCGTATCTTCGGAGTCGAACATCCTTCCACACTCAGCTCCATGGGTTGGCTATCTATTGTATTGAGGTGTCAAAGTCGGCGCAAAGAAGCCGTTGCCTTGAGGACAGAGTGTCTCCGTTGCAGTGTGAAGGTCTATGGTTTAGACCATGACATTACCCAGCTGCAATACTCATACCTGGAGGCATGGACAAAGTTCAGGTATGTTTTGTCACATTACTGGTATTGGCGA
>Ga0224736_1137_pt1 | contig 13613 bp, 12 predicted proteins | sample IA12soil_MG_GH6A_FD_161628 | JGI IMG/M metagenome (GOLD analysis project Ga0224736, IMG submission 161628) | Enriched cells from agricultural soil in Iowa, United States - IA12soil_MG_GH6A(-) | ecosystem: Environmental > Terrestrial > Soil > Agricultural land | place: USA: Iowa | collected 2017-05-08
CCAGAACCGGCTGCTGTGCCAACTGACGGCGAACGTCACCGGCCGTCCGGTGATTGCCGGACCGGTGGAAGCCACGGCCATCGGCAATCTGATGATGCAGGCGCTGGCGCACGGCGAAGTGAAAAACCTTGCCGAGATCCGGCAGGTCGTTCTTGAATCCTTTCCGCCGGAAACCTACCTGCCGGAGGATGCGGCGATGTGGGAGGAACGCTATCAGCAGTACGTGAAGCTTTTTAAACGTCAAGAGACGGTATAAGTACAACCTCTATAAAGGAGAGTGGAGAGAAATGACTGTGCAGCTTGAACAGCAAGTCAGGGAAGAGTTGACCCGGTACGCCAGGAAAACGGTAGCCAAAGGGCTGGTAGTGGGACCGGGCGGGAACATCAGCGCGAAAGCGGGTAACATCATGCTGCTGTCTCCGAGCGGGTTTGCACTCGAAGACATTGAGCCGGAGCAGTGGATCCGGGTGGAGATCGACTCCGGCAAAGTGCTGGATCAAGAGGTGCGGCCGTCATCAGAGGTACTGATGCATCTGTTTGCCTACCGGGTCAATCCGGATATCCAGGCGATCGTGCATACCCATCCGGCCCACTGCATCGCATTGACGCTGGTCTCGAAGGAGCTGCCGATGCTGTTCCCGGACCAGGCCGCGCTAGTCGGTGACATCGCCTTTGTGCCCTACGTGCTGCCGACGACCGATCTGCTGGCTAATGCGGTCGCGGAGAAAGTTGGGGATCACAACTCGATTTTGCTCGAAAATCATGGACTCGTGACGACCGGGAAAAATCTGCGCGAAGCGTACTACCGGACCGAAGTGGTGGAGGAAAGCGCGAAGGTATACCTCGCCGCGAAGGCGGTGGGCGAGCCGAAAGTGCTGACCGACGCCGAGTACAAAGAGATCCAGTCGCTCGAAAGCGAAGCCTACCGGGTGCAGCTCCTGCAGAAAATGAAGTGATATCCGGCTCTTGACATCGGTCTTGGTCATCCTGTAAAGTATGGAAAAAACAAACCATGGTTTGTCAAATTTCCAAAGCGATGATCAAGAGCAACAGTTCATGAGAACCGGCGTTTTCCAGAGAAGAAACCCCTGGCTGAAAGGTTTCCGCGCACGGAAATGAGCTTCCCGTCTTGTAGCTGCCGTGATGAAAGAATCTGCAGGTTCGAGTATTCATGGCCGGGTGATCCCGTTATATTGCCAATTAAGGACTGCCGTACATGCGGCGGTTGAATACAGGGTGGTACCACGAACACATTCGTCCCTTCAGGACGGATGTGTTTTTTTTGTTTGAGTTTGTCACGAATATGTGCTGCATTAAAAGATACGAGGAGGCTGATCGGCGATGAGCCGTTATATTATCAAGCAAACGTCCCTGCTGATTCCAACGCTGCGCGAGGCTCCTGCCGAAGCGGAAGCGCGAAGCCACCAGCTGCTGCTCCGGGCGGGCTTTATCCGGCAGCTGGCTGCGGGAATTTACAGCTACCTGCCGCTTGGCTGGCGCGTGCTGCGCCGGATCGAGACAATCGTCCGTGAAGAAATGGACCAGGCCGGGTTCCAGGAGCTGCACCTGCCGGCCATGCAGCCGACCGAGCTGTGGGAGCGCTCTGGACGGTACGGTGCCTATGGGGCGGAGCTGATCCGCCTGCAGGACAGGCATGAGCGCGAGTTTGTGCTCGGACCGACGCATGAGGAGGTCATCACGGCGCTTGCCGCGAGTGAGGTGAATACGTACCGCAAGCTCCCGCTTCGCCTGTACCAAATCCAGACGAAGTTCCGGGATGAGCGGCGTCCGCGTTTCGGATTGCTCCGGGGGCGCGAGTTCCTGATGAAAGATGCGTATTCGTTTGACCGCAGCTGGGAGGAGCTGGACCGGACTTATCAAGCGGTCCGGGATGCTTACCGCCGCATCTTCACCCGCTGCGGCCTGAAGTTCAGCATGGTGGAAGCGGAGGCGGGAGCCATCGGCGGTGAAGGGGAAACGCATGAGTTCATGGCCCCCGCGGAAATCGGCGAGGATACGATCGTCAGCTGCCTGGCCTGCGGGTATGCGGCCAATCTGGAGAAGGCCGCTGCTGCTGCTGAAGAACGTTCGGCGGATGAAGCGGAACGGCAAGCTCCCGCCATCGAAAAAGTCGCCACGCCGAATACAAGGACGATCGAGGAAGTGAGCGCCTTCCTTGGGGTGCCTTCATCACATATTTTGAAGACGATGATTTATAGGGCTGACGATAAGCCAGTCGCTGCCGTCGTACGGGGAGATCATGAAGTCAACGAGAATAAGCTGGCCGCAGCGATTGGGTGCGTGACGCTTGAACTCGCCGACTCGCAGGAGGTGCTGAAGGTGACGGGAGCGCCTCACGGTTATGCTGGGCCTGTCGGCCTTGATATCCCTGTATATTTGGACCGCGATGCCGTGCTGCACGGCGGCGCGGTAGCCGGAGCGGGAGAGGAACATGCGCACGTGCGGAACGTGGTGCCGTTCCGGGATTTTCAGCCGGCGCATATTGGCGATTACCGCAGTGTACAGGAGGGGGACCGCTGTCCGAACTGCGGAGAGACGCTGCATTTTGCCAAAGGCATCGAAGTAGGCCACGTCTTCAAACTGGGCACCAAATACAGCAGCGTTCTTGATGCCGGTTATACGGACGAAGCTGGCCGGGAGCAGACGATGATCATGGGCTGTTATGGCATCGGCATTTCCCGTCTGCTTTCGGCAGTGGCCGAGCAATCGCCCGCGGAACAAGGGATGTGCTGGCCGCTCGGCATTGCTCCGTATCCCGTGCATCTGATTCCCGTCTCCGCCCAGGATCCGGATCAGGCTGCGGTTGTGGACCAGATTGCCAAGGAGCTTGCGCGGCAGGGCGTGGAATGCCTCGTCGATGACCGGGAGGAGCGACCGGGCGTGAAGTTCAAGGATGCCGACTTGATCGGCCTGCCGCTTCGCATTGTAGTAGGCAAACGGGCCGGGGAAGGCATCGTTGAGTGGACAGACCGCAGGGCCGGTGGACGGACTGAGGTAGCGTGGCAGGAGGTTGCCCGGCTGGCTGCGGAAATTTGTTCCGCGTCGTGGGAAACTCTATAATAGAAGGGATTGTGCCTGCACACGGGAATGGAATTTCCTGGGCAGATTAACCCTATGTAATGCTATGATGGAGGAAGCTATGACAATCAGACCCGCAAAACGAGAAGACGCGCATCATACCGCCCGGCTGCTGTACGATGCGCTGCACGATGTTGCGCATCAATTAACCGGAGAGGACAGCGAGGAGGCCGTGCTGGCCGCGCTTGAAGCCTATTTTGCCGCCGAGGAAGGCCGCCTTAGCTATAAGCAGACGCTGGTGAAGGAACTGGATGAACGCCCGGTAGGCCTTGTGGTGGCATATGGAGGCGACCAGGCAGCGGAGCTGGACCGGCCCATCCTTGCGAGGCTGCGTACCATGAAGCAGAACCCGGATTTGCAGCTGGATAAGGAAGCGGACCTCGACGAATATTACATCGACACGCTTTCGGTCTCGCCGGAGTATGGCGGACGGGGGATCGGCACGTCCCTGATTCGGGCAGCCGAGGAACGGGCAAGTGCATACGGATACGCTAAAATCGCCATGGCGGTTGTAACGGATAACACGAAGGCCCATTCGCTGTACCTGAAGCTCGGATACCAAACCGACAAAAACATTATGATTAACGGCCATGTGTATTATCATATGGTCAAGCATTTGGGCTGAAGGCAGCCCGCGAAAAATGAACAGAAAAAGGACAGCCGGCGGGCTGTCCTTTGCTGCATTTATATACTGGCAGCGATCATTTCCGGCACATCAAGCCTTCGTCTCCCGGATCGGTTCAAAAATCGCCACCTGCCGCTTGCCGACCTTGAAATGCTGAAGCCGCTTATAACGGGCATGCCCTAGCTTCTGGCTTTTGTCCGCGATCATCGCGACGACCGCACTTTCGCTGCTGAGCAGCGGATAGATATGCTCGAATAAAGCGGACACCGGGTCGGCGTCGCCGCTTTCCCAGCTGACGAGATCCCCGTATGGAAGGTCGGTCAGCACCAGATGAATCGGCTGATCGACGTGATCCAGGTGATGCGGCTCCGTAATATTGTCCTGAAAAACGACGCTTGTGTCCAAAGTCAGGCCCGAGACTGCAGATTCAAGCCGGGCCAAGCTCTCCAGCGCTTCCTTATGCGAAGGTTTGCCGTAGTTTTCGTACAGCTCCCGCAGCTGGAGCTCCCGCTCGCTGAGCCCCTGCTTCGTCAGGAGCGCCAAATTTTTGCCCGCGACGGACAGGGCGTTCGGATCGACATCCGAGGCATACATCCGCCGGACCCTGGATCCGTGAAGAAGACCGGTTATGGTCAGCAGGTAGGCTCCGCCGCAGCAGGGATCGTAAAGGGTATAAGGGCCGGAAATTCCCCGCTCCTCCAGGATGCCGAAGCACCGCTGGACGATTTCGCTTCCGAGCCGCACCGGGAAGGAGGTCACGCCGGGGGCATTATATAGTACCCTGCCGCTGGCGTAGTCCTCGTAGCTGCCCGCTTTTGTTTCATACAAGTATTCCATATCGTTTACCTTTCAGCCGTTGGTGTGTTTGCGTTTTTTATGAGATCAGAAAGTATAGTAGTTATTCTATATAACTGGTAACATTGTAGCACGGGAAGGGTCTCCGCCCAAACAGCCACACAAAAGAAGCGCGAAAAAGCCTCACGAAAGCCCCCGAGAGCTTCACGAATCCCTCATGAATGCCTCATAAATGCCTCATAAATGCCTCACAAATACCTTGCAAAACTCTAAGGATAACCTTATTTAGAGCCTTCCCAAGGACTCAAGATCGTCCGGCAAATCGCAAGCCTTCCTTTTAAGATAGCTCTCCGCTATTCCGCCGCCTGCTCGAGTCCCGGCCATTCTTCCGCCGTCACGGCAAGCAGAACATGATCCTCCCACACGCCGTTGATTTGCAAATACCGCTCCGCAAGGCCTTCCCGGCGGAAGCCTGCTTTTTCCAGCACGCGCAGCGACCGCAGGTTCCGCGGCATGACGCCGGCCTGCACCCGGTGCAGCCCGAGGCTTCGAAACGCATGGTCCACGCTCATGCGGACGGCCGCGGTCATATAACCTTTTCCGTTCTGATCCTGGGCCATAAAGTAGCCGATGTTGGCGTTTTGAAATACCCCCCGCGCAAATGCCGTCAAGGCAACCCGGCCGATCAGCCGGTCCGATTCCTTTAAAAAGATGCCTAGTACACAAGCCTGGTCCAGCTCAGCGCCCGTGATGCCGTTCCACACGTCCTTGACCTGTCCTTCCAGCGTCCAGAACGACTCGGGACGAATCGGTTCGAAGGGCTGAAGAAAGTCGCGGTTATTTCGGCGCAGCGTAAAAAGCGCCTCTGCATCCTCTTCCACCAGCTCTCTTAAATAAATGGCCTCACGCTGATCCAGCAGCATTACAATCCCTCCTTAATATAATATCGGTCGATGGCATTCCGACTATATTTCCGGCCGCTTCATACCGGCAGTCTGGATGCCTGCTTACAGTAATATAAGTCTATTTTCCAGGCCTGTCCATGGCAAATGCTGTCGTATCTTCCCGTTTTCATCCCACTTTATTTTGATAGTTTTAATACCATATCTACCAATATTTAGCGATCAAATCGTCCGCATCTTTTTGATAGGATAAGAGTAAGCATTCTATGAAAGAAAATCTATTCTATGAAAAGTGAGGCACCCTCCCTTGATTAAACCGCAAAAGTTAGTAACCTTATTTGCAGCATTCATGCTGGCCGCAAGCACTGGACCGGTATATGCCGCATCCGGCAGCTCGAGTCTGCCTTTTCATGACATTTCGGGGAGCTTCGCCCGGGATGAAATCGTCGACCTCGTTCACGAGGGCGTTGTTGAAGGAACGGGAGGGGGAGCGTTTGAACCGCGCAAAACGGTGACGCGTGCCGAGTTTACCGCCATGACGGACCGATTGCTTAAATTGAAGGAAGTGGACGGGGACATCCCGGCTTTTAGTGATGTTCCGCGCACATCCTGGTATTACGGCTGGGTGCAGGCCGGACTGAACCTTGGCATCGTTCAGGGGAAAAGCGCCAGCACCTTTGAGCCGAAGGCGAATATTACCCGTGAGGAAGCCGCAGTCCTGATCGTTCGCGCGCTGAAAAAAGAACCCGCAGCGGTCAGCGCTGGGCAGCTGCCGTATCAGGATGCCGCGAGCATTTCCTCATGGGCGCGCCCTTATATCAAAGCCGCGGCTGCATTAGGCCTGATGGAAGGAGCGGACGGAAAATTCCGCCCCAAAGCCAACATGACCCGCGAAGAAACCGCGGCAGTGCTTGACCGCGTGCTGCAAATTTCGTCATGGGATCAGGCGATCCATTCCACGCCGGCGTCCTCTCTGCAGGTCGGATGGCAGAACGGATTGACCATATCCCAGTTTATCGCCAAGGTGAAGGCATCCAACGTCAACACGATCGTACCCCGATGGTTTTTTCTGGAGGAGGGGACCGGCTCCTTGTCCAACCACGTGGACGCCAGCCTGCTGAACTGGGCGAAGCAGAATCATAAAAAAGTGTGGGCGCTCCTCGGCAATCACTCGGATCCCGAGCTGACGGACGATATTTTGACCGATCCTGCGAAAAAAAGCAGCGTGATCAAGCAGCTGACCGCTTATGTTAAATCGTACGGGCTGAGCGGCGTCAACGTCGATTTTGAAAATGTCAGCCCTCAGGACCGCGAAGCGCTGACGGCGTTCGTGACGGAGCTGGACCAAAGCCTGCGTACCGTGGGCGGCGTCGTATCGATCGACGTGTCGCCGGACCTCGGAACCGACTGGACGGAAGCCTTTGATTACAAGGCGCTGGGACAGGCGGCGGATTATATCATTCTGATGGGTTACGATGAGCATTGGGGCGGCGACCCGATCGCCGGGTCCGTATCTTCTTACGCTTGGGTGGAAAGCGCGCTGGACAAGCTTCTTCGCTCCGTGCCATCGTCCAAGACGATCCTGGCCCTGCCATTCTATACCCGGGACTGGACGCTGAAAGAAGGAGGAGCCACTTCGGAAGAATTGAACCTGGCACAGCAGGGCGTCCGCACGCGTTCCGTGGCCTATAACCGCAGCTGGGACGACAGTCTAGGGCAATACGTTTTCAAATATCAAAAACAGGGATATACCCATAAAATATGGATTGAGGACAGCCGGTCCATCACGAAAAAATATGTCATGGCAGCTGACCGGGGAGTAGCCGGTTACGCTTTCTGGTATATGGGGGCGGAGACGCCTGACGTATGGACGGCGATGTCCAATGCGGAAAGGTATGCTTCCTACTAATCATAAGCAGTAAAATAAGTGGAGTCTGATCTGGGATAGATCAGGCTCTATTTTTATATTTATGTTCAATAAAATTAGAATTTAGTGTTCTATAATTATTGAATCAATGAAGCTGATCGATTAGAATAAAACATATTAGTCCAGATTTTGGAATCCACCGGTATCGATACCATGGAATTTTGGAAGGAGAATAGGGATGAACTTGCTGGATCTTTCCTTTAAAAGAACGAGCTATGAGGCCAAAATGCAGACCTCCATCTGGTATGAGTGCGCGCTGGGTGCAGCCGTGCTGACCTACCCGAAGCTTCACGGGTCGCTGGACAAGCCCGCAGAATATTATGCCCAGCTGCGTCAAAGAGCCAGCAGCCGGCTCGAAGCCGAGCTTCAGTTCTGCCAGGAGCATAACACCTGGAAAATGCTGCTCCAGCTGCTGCATTCCTTGAGCTGCGAGACGATAGAAAGCTTTGCAGTGGAGGCTCATGCTCTAAGCAGGGAGGAGTTCCGCTATCTTGTGCTCCCATACCTGGAGACAGCTTTGGAGCCAGCCCGCAGACGGACGGCGGAAGGAGACGCTGCTGGTGCGGAAGAGATGATGGATGCCTGCCGCGGACACCGTTTTTTTCCACAATTGATTCATGATGTGATGACCACAGATACCGATACGCTTAGGGACCATCTGATTGCTCTACTGCAGCTGTGGGACGCGGAGTTTATGGAACGCGAGCGGGAGATAACGGCGGCCGTGCTGAAGCGGGATGCGGAGGAGAAGGAGGTTTGGCTTCGGACGCTTTCACCTGAGGAGGCTGTCCTGAGGGCAACCGGTGTGGAGTATGCCCCCGAGCCGGGGGTTCAGCAGGTGCTGCTCATTCCTCATATCATTTATAGGCCGTTTACGGTCGAGGCTTCGCTGCCGCAAACGAAGGTATTCTATTATCCTGTCAGCGAGACCAGCCTGCCGGGGCTCCGGGATCCTTACGAGCCGCCGTCCAGGCTGGTGCAGATCTACAAGGCGCTGGGAGATGACAAAAGGCTCCGCGCCTTGAAGCTGATCGCCGGGAAGGACCGGACGCTGAAGGAGCTGACCGACGCCTTGGGGCTGGGGAAAACGACGGTGCATCATCATCTGGCCGTTCTGCGCGCAGCCGGGCTCATCCGGGTGAAGGGCGGCAGCTATGCCTGGAATCCGCAGTCACTTCACCATCATGAACGGGAGCTGAACGAATTCCTGACCGGCAGCCGTGATGAATAGGCAGAGCCCGGAACAAGCGGAGGGTGATTACGCACAGCCGAGGCGGTGGCCGCAAAATTTCGCATGGCTGTATGCGGACCAGCTGCTGTCCGTGTTCGCCGGCACCTGCGGTACGTTTATCCTCTCCTGGCTGCTGTATGAGGTGACAGGCTCCACAGCGGCGATGGGAGGGCTGTGGCTGATCAGCTTCGCTTCTCAATGGGGCGTTCAGCTGCTTGCCGGTCCCCTGATCGACCGGTGGAAAAGAACGGCGGTCATGAAGCTGTCGGAAGCCGTCCGGGCTGTGGTTTATCTTGCCGCGGGTCTGATGTGGATAGCCGGGGAAAGACAGTCATATATATTGTATACGGCATCTTGGATCAGCTCGTTTGTGATGTACGACCTTGCTTCCGGTGCCCTGCTTCCGAAGCTGGTAAGGCCGGAAGAATTGACCCGCAAAAATGCATCGATGTCGGGAAGCGTGCAGCTGATGCGGACCTTAGCCTTCCCGCTGGCGGGTCTTGGCGTGCAGGTCCTTCAACCGGGAACCCTCCTTCTGATCCTGTCCTTGCTGTTTGCCGGCTCTTTCCTGTGCATCTGCTGCATTCGGGAGGGGCCACCTGCCTACGCTGCTTCTGCTGGACAAGGCCGATCAGGCGCGGGAGCGGTTTGGTTCGGTCAGATCCGGGCCGGATGGAGGGTATTTTCGGGCAACCGTCTGCTGGTGGCGCTCGCTTTGTTCGTCTCCGTTACCAGCTTTGGCGTAGCGGCTACGCAGGCGATGTATATCCCGTACGTCTCGGAGGTGCTTGGCGGGGGCGCGGCGGAATATGGCTGGTTTACGGCCGCATTTCCCTGCGGGTATGTGCTGGGCAGCTGGGCAGCCGGCAGAATAAGGGGAACCTCCCCGATGCTTGGCACCATGCTCGCCGCTCTCTTGATCGGCGGGGCGACTTACGTTGGGCTGTCGCTCGTTCGCAGCCTGCCTGCTGCCTTGGTGATCGAGCTGGCCGCGGGAATCGCGATGCCGTTCTGGAATGTTTTCAGCAGTAATGTTTTCTACAGGCTGGTCCCCGAGCAGGTCCTTGGGCAGGTCTTATCGATGCGGCTGCTGCTCGTCAAATCTGCCGGGCCGCTTGGTATCCTCTACGGCACTTTTTGCGCCGCGGCGTACGGAATTCCCCGGCTGTTCCTGACGGTCGGACTGCTGATTATGGCTGTGACGGGAACCGGTGTGGCCTGGACGATGATTTTCAGACATAATCCGGCGGGTGATTTGAGAAAATATCCATAGGAAAACAACCGTTTTACATACCACATGAAGGAAAAGAGGTTGACTATGGAGAAAGGTACCGATCAAGAGCTGTCTTACGGATCAGACTATCATTATATTCCCGCCACCTCGGCGGCCAGCGGGGAGGGCGTGGAGGTACGCCCGGACGTATACAGCTACACGGTGCAAATCGTCAATATTGTGCTGGCAGGTAACCCGCAGGCTGGATCGTTCGTATTGATCGATGCAGGAATGCCGGGTTCGGCGGACGACATCATCCGGACGGTGGAAGAGCGCTTCGGGTCCGGCCGCCGTCCGGAAGCGATTATATTGACCCATGCCCATTTTGACCACGTGGGCGCACTGATCGATTTGGTGAAGCACTGGGAAGTCCCGGTGTATGCCCATAAGCTGGAGATGCCATACCTGACGGGACAGGAGAGCTATCCGAAGCCCGACCCGACCGTGGAGGGCGGAATGCTCGCGAAGCTGTCCTTTGCGTTTCCGAACGAACCGGTCAACGTGGGACCATGGGTCAAGCCGCTGCCGGATAACGGAAGCGTACCGGGCATGCCGGATTACCGGTGGATCCCTACGCCGGGACATTCGCCCGGGCATGTATCCCTGTTCCGGGAAAGGGACCGGACTTTGATTGCTGGGGATGCCTTTACGACCGTCCGCCAGGATGAGCTCTACAAAGTGCTGACCCAGAAGGTGGAAATTAGCGGACCGCCGCGGTATTTTACGCCGGATTGGTTTGCGGCCTGGCAGTCGGTCAAACGGCTGGAGGCTCTGCACCCGGATGCAGCCGTCACCGGGCACGGAGAGCCCGTAACCGGCGAGGAGCTGGCGGCGGGATTGAAGAGGCTGGCGGAACAATTCGACAGCCTGGCCATTCCGGATCACGGGACCTACGCGAAACGGTACGAACATTAATCGCAGCTTAGAATGATCAGCCGTACAACGGAGGCCATACTCCTGGAATACGGCTTTTTTTATCAAAATACAACGTTTGAAGAAAGGAAGTGAACCGCACTCTTGTCCGTAAAATCGGTGAAATGGTATGCCGTGCTTGTGCTGCTGTGCGTACTCCTCGTGTATCTCGTCGACCTGACGACCTTTCGGTACAATGGAAGGACGATATCCGGCAACGGCAATCCCGGACTGCTGTTTTTGTTTCCGGCCTGGACGGCCGCGCTGATGCTGATGATCGCGACCTTTATTATGGCCGTCAAATATTTTGACGACCTCAGCGACCACATCGTAAAGAAGGCTTACCGGATCTGGTTACCGCTTTTTTCCCTGCTAGCCCTGCTCCTCTCCGTTTATTTCCAGTACCGCAAAATCATGCAGTGGGTGGATACCTACCGTCAGATGACGGAGAGGCTTGGCTCGCCGCTTTTCCTTGGCACTCTAAATCCGTATAATAATTCACTCTACTACAATGCCCATATTTTGTTATTTTGTATATCGGCGGCCATGCTATGCGGATGGTGGATCGTATCCAGACGTCCGTACTAAACTTTCGGCATGACGGGGCGGATGAGGCGTGCTACAATAACATGTTGTAACGCACCCTATGTCAGTTGAAAGGAACATCCATGAGAAAAGCATCCGCACCCCTACCTACATTCATTCCATTACTGATCGGCATTACGGCGATATCGTTCTCTTCCATTTTCGTAAAATGGTCATCCGCGCCTGCGTCGGTGCAGGGCATGTACCGTCTGTTGTTCACCGCGATTTTGATGCTCCCCTTCCTAAAGCCCCATTGGAAGGAATTACGCGCGCTTTCAATAAAAAATTGGCTGCTCCTCGGGACGTCCGGCTTTTTCCTCGCGCTTCACTTCCTGCTCTGGATGGGGTCACTCAAGCTGACGAGCGTCTCCAGCTCAACGATTATATTAGCGCTGGAGCCGGTTTTTATCGTCATCGGGGCGTTCTTCTTCTATAAGGAAAAAACTTCAGCTGCAGCCATTTCAGGCATGGTGGTCGCCATTGCCGGAGCCGTTCTGATCGGACTCGGCGATATCGGCGTTTCCCGTGACAATCTGCTTGGCGATCTGCTGTCCGTCCTCGGCACGCTCGCGGTGTCTGTGCATATGCTGATCGGGCAAAAAATGGTCGCCCGCGTGCCATCCTTTGTGTACAGCTTTGTCGTGTTTCTTTCGGCAGCGGTCGTGTTTGCCGTATATAACGCGGCAGCTGGGGTGTCTTTTACGGCATATCCGGGACGGGACTGGGGAATTTTCCTGCTGCTGGCCGTCGTCCCGACAGTATTTGGCCATCTGCTGTTTAACTGGCTGCTGCAGTATGTGCCCGCATCGACGATTTCGATGAGCATCCTGGGAGAACCGGTTGGGGCGAGCCTGCTTGCGTTCCTGATCCTTGGTGAAGCGATCACGCTGTTTCAGCTTGCGGGGGGCCTGCTGGCGATTGCCGGCCTGATCGTATTTCTGAACGCCGGAAAGTTCAAAACCCGGCCGAAAAGCGATATTCCTGCCGAGCCGGCCCATCCGTCCCCATGATTTGATCAACAACGAAGCGGCTCCGACCTATGGTTGGAGCGGCTTTTTTTTTGCGATGAAACACGTTATACAGAAAATTTAATAGTAATTATTACGATTTACTTGCCAGCTTGGATGTTTTATGGTTTAATCGTTAAAGCGTAATAATTACGATTAATAGCAAGTATACTGTACCGATTTGAATATTTGCCATCATGTTCCCCGAAAAGATCGGACTGAATGGATGATAAGCAAGATTATAAGCAAGCCACAGGAACGGCAGTCGCCTTGAAACTCCATAAGCTGCAGAAAGGGAAAAAATTTTTGTCTGAAATTAATCGTAATACTTACGAATAAGTCCGAGAGGGAATGATTCATTCCTTGAGGATGAGGAGGGAGAAAACGGGATGAATATCGCAGCAATGAACAACGTTGTATACGGTTATGATGGGGTCCCCGTCATACATAACGTCTCGCTTCGGATTGAATCCGGCGAGTTTATCGCGGTCAGCGGGCCGAATGGTGCAGCCAAGTCGACGCTGCTGAGACTGCTGCTGGGCTTGGTGAAGCCGTGGAGCGGCGAGGTCAGCTACGCACCGGATTTTAACCGGAAGGCCATCGGGTATTTGCCGCAGCAGGCAGCCTCGTTCAACAGCGGATTTCCGAGCAAGGTGATCGAGCTGGTCCGTTCCGGCTGCTATCCGAAGCTTGGATTGTTCCGCCGCTTCGGCGCCGAGCAGCATGCGCTCGTGGAATGGAGCCTCCGGCGGGCGGGAATGTGGGAATACCGCGGCAGAAAAATCGGCGGGTTATCGGGCGGTCAGAAGCAGAAGGCATGTATCGCCCGCGTCATGGCCCAGCAGCCCGACCTGGTCGTCCTGGACGAGCCGGTAACTGGAATGGACGCAGGGAGCAGGGAGCAATTTTACCAATGGATGAGGGACTATGTATCCGCGGATGCCAGACGCACCGTGCTCATGGTGACGCATGGACTGGATGAAGCCCGTCCCTATTTAGACCGGGTCATCCGGCTGGAAGGAAAGGAGGAGGACTGCCAATGCTTCACTTCGAATTCATGCAGCGCGCCTTTTGGGCAGGGGGTCTTATTGCATTAATCGCCCCGATCCTCGGCGTGTTTCTCGTCCTGCGGCGGCAGTCGCTGATGGCGGACACCCTGTCGCATGTATCAATGGCAGGCGTGGCGCTTGGGAGCGTTCTGCATATGAGCCCTGTACTGGCGGGATTCCTGTTTGCGGTGATCGGAGGGATTGCGAT